>Ga0187846_10000040_pt1 | contig 73480 bp, 62 predicted proteins | sample TC_taG_FD_161473 | JGI IMG/M metagenome (GOLD analysis project Ga0187846, IMG submission 161473) | Biofilm microbial communities from the roof of an iron ore cave, State of Minas Gerais, Brazil - TC_06 Biofilm (v2) | ecosystem: Environmental > Terrestrial > Deep subsurface > Cave > Wall biofilm... | reverse complement strand
TGGAAGGAAGGCGAGGGGGGACTGACGTTCCTGAAGGAAGCGGAAGGAGCGCTGGTGCCCATGGCTTCGCCCGTCCCGGAAAAGATGCGCGAAGCCGCCGCCGCTTCCGACGGCCGCGAACTCGCTTTCCCGGCGGCGACCGCCGCTGCCGACATAAAAAGCGAGCCCGCCGCCGTGCCCGCGCATCACCGTAGCATCCCGGTGGAGAAAGCCAAGAACGACAAGAAATAGCCGCTGGACTACACGATCACTAAGGGCGCGCTGAGAACCGCAATCGGCGCGCCCTTATTCTCTAATGTCAGGCAGCTAGACAAGTGCTTACGTCTTCGGCGGAGCCATGGGCTCGTCGAAACTGCCGCCGTAGATGTTCGGCACCTTCGCTCCCATTGGCCGGAGGTATGCGCAGAGCTGGCCGCGATGATGCACCATGTGATGAATCATGAACTGGAGATACATCACCGCCGGATAATTATAGATTCCGAAGAAGTTGAGGGGCGTCGCCCAGAATTGGGCCGGGAGTTCGGCGACTTTTCCCAGATGTCTCGCGATGCTGTCTTCGTACCAGGAAGCGATATCCGCGCCGGTTGCGAGATCGGCCGGCATGGAGTCGTCTTCCATATCGAAATGCCCCTTCAGAAACCCATCGAGGAACCAAGCGTCCGCCGAGGCGATGTGCCACGCGAGTTCGAGCGCGCTTCGGGAATTCGGATGCGGACGGTAGCTTCCCCTGTCGCTCGGCACGGACTCGAGGACGCGGCGCGTGATGTGCGTTTCTCGTTCGACGCTGGCCACCAAGAAATCCTTGAGGAAAGAAGCTTGTTCAGGCGTCATGCGCGAGCTCCTTCTCTTTCTCCGGTGCGGGTCTCCAGCGCAGCACGGGCCTTCTCGCGGCCGCCACTTCGTCGAGGCGGCCCACACGCGTCGAATGCGGCGCCGTCTTCACGAGCTCGGGGTGCGTTTCGACCTCGGCGGCGATGGAACGCATCGCTTCAATGAATAGGTCGCATTCCTCCTTTGATTCTGATTCCGTCGGTTCGATCATCAGGGCGCCGGGAACGATTAGCGGAAATGCCGTTGTGTATGGGTGAAACCCGTAGTCGATGAGGCGTTTGGCGATGTCCATCGTATTGGCGCCGCGCGCCTTCTGCCGCGCGTCGCTGAAAACCACTTCGTGCATCGAAGGCAGGTTGTAGGGCAGATCGAAGAGGCCCTCAAGGTGCTTGCGAATGTAGTTGGCGTTCAGAACCGCGTCCTCGGTCGCCTGCCGGATGCCCGGGCCGTAGGCCAGTATGTAGGCGAGCGCCCGGAGCAAAACTCCAAAGTTCCCGCAATGCGCGCGCACGCGTCCGATTGATTCGGGGCGATTGTGATCAAGCGCAAAAGTGCCGTTTTCTCTTTGCACCACGAGGGGGACTGGCAGGTACGGTTCGAGAATCTTCTTCACCGTCACGGGACCGGCACCGGGACCTCCCCCTCCATGCGGAGTCGAAAAGGTCTTGTGCAGGTTCAAGTGCATCACGTCCACGCCGAAATCGCCCGGCCGCGTAATTCCAGCAAGCGCGTTCATGTTCGCGCCGTCCATATAGAGGAGCGCACCGCGCTCGTGTAGGATCGCCGCGATCTCCGCGATGCGCTCCTCGAACACCCCGAGTGTGTTCGGGTTGGTCAGCATCAGTGCGGCGACATCCGCAGAGGCAAATTCGCGAAGGTGGTCTGTGTCGATTTGCCCGCGAGCATTGGACTTGATGTTCTGCACTTCGTATCCGGCGATCACCACCGACGCGGGGTTGGTGCCGTGCGCGGAATCGGGAATCAGCACCTTCTTGCGCGGATTTCCCTGGCTTTGCAGATACGCTCGGATCATCAACAGGCCGGTTAATTCGCCCTGCGCTCCGGCGGCGGGTTGCAGGGTTACGGCGTCCATGCCCGTGATCTCCAGCAGGCACTTCTGCAAATCGTGGAGGATTCGCAGGCAGCCCTGCGACGCTTCGGCGGGCTGCTGGGGATGTTCCGTGGCTAGGCCGTCCAGCCGTGCGACGAATTCGTTCACGCGCGGGTTGTATTTCATGGTGCAGGAGCCGAGCGGATACATTCCGAGATCGATCGCGTAGTTCCACGTAGAGAGGCGGGTGAAGTGCCGGATCACCTCGATCTCGCTCACTTCCGGAAAGCCTTCGATGCCCTCGCGCGCAAACTCGCGTCCAAGCGCCGCGGCAGGATCGACTGCAGGAACATCAAGCGGCGGAATCTCCATCCCACGCTTGCCCGGCGTGGACTTCTCGAAGATCAGCCCCTCGGTCTGGCTGACGTGGCGGGCTGCCTTGCGCATGGTCGCTTCTTGAATCTCGGTTTCCGTGGTTCGTGAGTTCAAATCGCCGCGCTCCTTATACCGGGCTTTCCAGGATCCGCTGAACGGCGGTGGCCAGTCTCTCGATCTCGGCGCGCGGCGTGGTTTCCGTCACACAAACGAGGCCGTGCTTTGTTAACTCGTGGTAATGCGTGCCCAGCGCGTAGGGGCCCAGGATATTTTCACGGAGGAGTCGGGCGTTGATCATCTTCACTGAGCGCGGGAATTCAAGCGTGAATTCATTGAAGAACGGACCTGCGAAAGCGCGCCGCACACCAGGAATTTTCTCGAGTTGCGCCAGCGCGAAACGGGCCTTCGAAAGATTCTGCGAAGCCTGCTCGCGCAAACCCTCCTTGCCGATCAGACAGAGGTGAATGGTGGCCGCCAGGGCGTAGAGGGCCTCGTTCGTGCAGATATTTGACGTTGCCTTTTCGCGGCGAATGTGCTGTTCGCGAGTCGCCAGCGTCAACACGAAACCGCGGCGTCCGGCTGCATCGGTGGTTTGTCCCGCCAGGCGGCCCGGCATCTGCCGGACGAATTTCTCACGGGTTGCAATGACGCCGACGTAAGGCCCGCCGTAGCTCGGCGAAACTCCGAGAGATTGTCCCTCCACCGCGACGATGTCGGCTTCAGTGGGCGGGCGCACGATCCCCAGCGAGACGGCTTCGGCAATGCTGGTTACCAGGAGCGAGCCGCCTGCATGCGCCAGGTCGGCAAGCGCCGGCGATTCCTCGAGCACTCCGAAAAAATTAGGCGACTGCACAACGATTGCGACAGCATCTGCGACCTGCGCCGGATTCAGGCCGGCGCGATCCAGTTGACCGGATTGCGTGTAGCCGATCTCCACGATTTCAAGGCCAAGGTTGCGGCCGTACGTCGCCAGCACGTGGCGAAACTCGGGATGCACGGAGCGGGCCAGAAGCACGCGCTTGCGCCCGGTGAGGCGCTGCGCCATCAGCACCGCTTCAGTAAGGGCGGTCGAGCCGTCATACATCGAGGCATTGGCAACTTCTTGTCCTGTGAGCTGGCACATCAACGTCTGGAATTCGAAGATGGCCGCGAGCGTGCCTTGGGAGATCTCCGCTTGATATGGCGTGTACGACGTCAGGAATTCGCCGCGCTGGACTAGAGCGTCCGCCGCAACTGAGCGCAGATGCGAATACACGCCAGCTCCGAGAAACGAAGTGTACCCCCGCGCATTCTCAGCGGCGCGCGCCTGAAAGTACTGGATGATCTCGGCCTCTGACAGGGGGCCGGGCAAAGCCAGCGGCGATTGCAGGCGGAATTTCTCTGGGATCGACTGAAACAATTCCTCTACCGATTCGGCGCCGATGGCCGCTAGCATCTCCTGGCGCTCTGATGGACTCTTAGGCAGATAGCGCATCAGGCCGAATGTTCCTTCGCTTTCCCGGCAATATAAGCCTGGTAGGCGGCGGCGTCCATCAAGCCGTTGGCTTCGGCCGGATTCGCGAGGCGAACTTTGACGAACCACGCGGCGCGATGTGGATCCTTATTGATTGTTTCCGGCGCGTCGGCCAGGGTCGCGTTCGTTTCCGTCACTTCGCCGGACACCGGGCTGAAGATCTCGCTCACCGCCTTCACCGACTCAACCGTTCCGAGCGACGCCCCGGCCTTGAGATGCGCGCCCACCCTCGGCAATTCGACGAACACGACGTCGCCCAGCTCCTGCTGCGCGTAATCCGTGATGCCGATGGTTCCAATCCCTCCTTCGGCCTTGATCCATTCGTGGTCCTTCGTGTAGCGGTAGTCGGTCGGATACATGACGCCCCTCTTCGAATTGGAGCTAATGAGGCCGCTTGTAAAACGGCAGTGCGATAATGCGCGCCGGCGCCGATTGGCCGCGAACGCTGATTTCGATCTCCGCTCCGGCGCTGGCGGAGTTCGGCGGTACGTACGCCATGCCGATATTCTTTTTCAGAAACGGCGCAGGGCCGCCGCTCGTCACTCGTCCCGCTTCACGGCCCCCAACGAAAACCGGATAACCATCACGGGCGATGCGCTTGTCGAGCATCTCGAATCCAATCAACTTCCGCCGAATGCCGGCTTCCTTTTGTCGCCTAAGCGCATCGTGTCCCAGGAAAGGACCTTTGTCGGGTTTGCAGATCCAGCCTAGGCCCGCCTCCCACGGCGTGGTCGTCTCGTCGATCTCGTGGCCGTAGAGGCACATCCCAGCTTCCAGCCTCAATGTGTTCCGCGCGCCCAGGCCACAGGGGAGCATTCCGGCTGATTCGCCCGCCGCTAGCAAGGCGCTCCAGAGTTTGTTCGAGAGCTCCGGCTCGAAATAGATCTCGAATCCGTCCTCGCCGGTGTAGCCAGTTCGCGCTATCAGGCATTCGACGCCGTCCACCTTGCCGAACGCGAAGTGGTAGTAACGGATTGGATCGAGCGGCACTGAAGTGAGGCGCTGAAGGATTTCCTTTGCGCGCGGCCCTTGAATCGCGAGCTGGGAATAGCGGGCGCCCGCATTCTCCGCTTTCGCATCAAACCTATTCGCCGAAACGATGTGCTCGAAGTCTGCGTCCTGATTGCCCGCGTTCACGCACAAGAGATAGTGCGTATCTGAGAGTTTGTGCACCAGCAGGTCATCGACGAAAGTCCCTGTCGTGGTCATCAATCCGGAATATTGCGCCTGCCCGACTGTCAGTTTCGCGGCATTGTTGCAGGTGACCCACTGCACGAGGTCCAGCGCGCCGGCGCCGCGGATATCGATCTCGCCCATGTGGCTCACGTCGAACAGTCCCGCGCGTGTGCGAACAGCTTCGTGCTCGGCCAAAATCCCAGAATACTCGAGCGGCATATCCCATCCGCCGAAATCGACCATCTTCGCGCCGAGGCGGCGATGCGTGGCGTTCAGAGCTGTCTTGTGGAGTTCAGCGGTGGCCGGTGTGGTCACAGAGGATTTTCTCTCACAGGTACACGAGAGAACGAACCTAGCACGCGTATTTTCGAGTGTCAAGAAACCTGCGGCCTCGTTCTTGCGTCGCACGTGCGCCGAAAAAGGGATTACTGCTTGCTCGCCTCGCCGGCCGCTGGCCCAGTTGCGATTCTTCTCACCTCACTGACGACGTGGGCCAGAGCCTGATCGAAATTTTTGTCGCGGTTGCCCTTCAGGATCGCCCACTGCGCATGCTCGGTAAGCCCCCACAGGATCGCTTGAGTCTTGCTGTCGCGGATCGCCAATCGAAACTGCGGATCATAGGCGATTCCACCGAGAGTCTCCCGCCCTGAGCTTTGAGCGGGAAAAACCGTGAACTGAATTTCGAGCAGGAGATCCGCGTCCGCCGGGGACGCCACCAGCTCGTACCTGCCCCAGGCTTTCATGGCTGCGTGGAATTGGTTATACGCACGATCGGAGCATCCGCTGAATTGCTGGTCGTCATACAACGCTTCGTCCCCGCCGGCGTTGGCAACGAAAGCCTTTTTCGCCGCTAGAATTTGCGCGGGGATCGGCGCGAGAGGGCTTTGTTGCTTTGCTTGTTGCGCCACGGCGGGCGCAACCTGCAGTGACAGAATCGCAAGGACGATGGAAATGGGAGCTGATTGGCTATACCTCATCGTGATACCTCCGGGTCCCGGCAAGGTCGGCGGTACAATTCTGCTGCAAGCCGCTTGTCCGCCGTACCCACATGTCCTACTATCACACAAAGAGACTCTTGGCATCGGAGCCGGGCACGTGACCACGGTCTGTTCCCAGTGTGACAAGCCGGAACGCCAGTGCACCTGCGAGAAATACTGCTGCTTCTGCCAATCCCAGCACAACGTTCGCCTCTGCGCGGACGGACTGTACTACTGCCCGGACTGCCGCGAAGCGTGCGACGTCCAGCTGGCGGACACCAATGGCCACTGATCCTGCGCGCACCGAAATCACTTTGGGCAATGATCCGCGGCTCCTTCCCGGAGTCGCGGCCGTCGTCGCTTTCTCTGCTGCGCGGGCCGGTTTCGCCGCGCGGGATCAGGAGACTCTTGCCACGGCCGTCCTGAATGCGTGCCGCGAAACGTTCGCGCTTCTCGACGGCGCCCACTCGGCGATTGGATTGGGCATTGCGGATTCACCGGGCTGCATCGAAGTCACCATCGAGCATTCCGGCGAGCCTCTTCCGACCGCAGGACTCGATTCATTCTGCGCCGCGACCGCCGAGGAAGGAGCGGCAGGGATCAGCAGGGCTTTGCTGAGCACGGCAGTGGATCGCGTCAAGTACGACACCCACGAGGGCCGCTCGCGCATGACGTTGATCAAGTATCGATCAGACGCTCGACCGGAAGGTTAAATCAAGACTCCCCGGGCTACATCGGAACCGCAAAAGCCCTGCTTTTGATGAGCGCGTTGATCTGATCCTCGCTTACTGCGGCTGTGATCTTCAGCCTGTCGCCGGCAGGTGATACCGTCACGCCGTCGAGCACGCGCGCCAGATCGGGATTGGAAGACGACTCCTGGTAGCGGCGATACATCAGGCCGGCTTGCAAGCCTGCGGCCAGGAGATTGGCGTCGTCGGGCGAGGCGCAAACCGCCTGCAGGCGCGCGTTGATTCCGCTGTCGGCGTCGATGTTGATGGTCATGGCGCGCAATCTGTCCACCCGCACCGCCGCTTCGGGAATCTGACTCACCTGCGGGAGCAATTGCTGCATGGCGAGATGCGTATAGCTCTTGTCCAGCACGGCCCAGATCAGTCCTTCTCCATTGGCCTCGCCGATCAGCGGAAAGATCGCGTCGTTCGTGAGCAGGCTTTCCGATCCGCCGAACCGGACGTCAATCAGCTTCTCGAGCGCCGGGCGATGGCCGAAGGCGGCCGTGTTGGAATCGATAAAGAAAAACAGAATATCCGACGCGCTCCTTCCGCTGCCGAACGCGTAGAGGTGATATCCGTGAACTTCTGTGCTGGTCATTTTCTGCTGCTTGAACCGCGCTTCCGTCGAAGCAGGATCGAAGCTGCCGAGAGCCACTCCGACGATATCCTCACCGCCGGACTTGTCCGCCGCCATGCCGCCCCAGGCCAGCTCTTCCACTTGCGTGTCGGGGTCGATTCCGGCCGATGTCAGGAACTGTTCGAACTGCCGGAACCGGCTCGGCAACATCTGCTCGCGCACCTTTGGGAACCACGAGTACTTGCGCGCCGATTTCAGGTCGGCATAGGCAAACTCTCCTACTTCTTTGGGGAACATTCCGATGATCCCGGTGCTGAGCGAGCCCGCGCGACTGTGCGGCGGTGTGGCAAGAAACGGGCTCATCGCGGCAACGGCTAGCAAGGCGACAACGATCCATCGATATACAGCGCGAATCTGTTTGTTTGGCTCTCTCACGTTCCTATCCTCAGACTCATGATTGGCTCGATCCTCAGGATCTGCCGGCTGCAACCGGAGTTTCGCTCACGCGAGCCACGAACGCCGCCGACTCTGACCGCATCCGTCTCGAAAAAGCCGCGTCGGTGATCGATTCGAGATTGATGGCCACGTTTTCGAGCGCTCCTCGAACGGCAGCAGCGGCCATCAGCCGGCCCACGCGAATATCTGACAACATAGACGGGCTCGAGATGCGTTCCAGTTGCCCGAGGCGCTCGAAAATCTCCGCCGCAGTTCGCGCCACGGTCAGTGGAACCTCCGCCGCGCCCTTGAGCGCGCGCTGGATGGCCTCGTCGCGTTCTTGCTGCTCTCCGGCGCTCGACTGCGGCAGCTTGTACGCAGCCATCACGTTTTCAAACGAGGCGGCATCCCGGTCGATTGCCGCCGCAAGGTCCTTGGAAGCCGCCTGAAAGGCTGCAACCGCGTCGCTGAGTTGCTCGACATACGCGGCCTGCGCCTTCTTCTTCCTCGAGAGGCCCGCGACCATCTGCCCCAGGCCAGCGCTGAGCGCTCCCGCTAAGGCCGCGACCGAACCGCCCCCGGGAGTCGCTGTCGGCTGCGACACCGCGTCGAGAAACGGCTGCGCCAGCGCGGCAAGCCTGCCAGGCCCCTCAGCTGGCGCGCCGCCTAAAGAAGACTCCAGCCTGTTTTCCAACACCTGCGCGGCCGAAAAGTTCTCGAGCTGCAGGTAAAAGTCAGCCGTCAATTCGATGGCACGCTTCGGCACGAGGCCCACGATTTCGCTGCCGACGATGGAGACACCGTACCGTTCCGCTTCGCGCTTCACCATTTCGAATACGCGATGGATGGGCGTCTGCTCGAAATCCGTCAGGTTGATCGACACCTGCGCGAGACGCCGCGCCTTCAAATCGACGCCCATGGCCTTTACGTAGCGCAGGCCGCCGTTCGAAAAGCGGATGATCTTGGCGATGCCCTTGGCAATTTCGACATCCGGCGTGTTCAAATTGATGTTGTACGCGATTAGGAACTTTCGAGCCCCAACTACTGTCGCTCCCGCGGTCGGATGCACGCGCGGCTCGCCCACATCCGGGGCGCGGTCCGGATTGCGCGGCAATTCCTCGCGCAGCCCTTCGAACTGCCCCTTGCGGATGTTCTCCAGGTTCGTTCGCTCGGGCCGTTGCGCCGCCGCTTCGTAGAAATAGACGGGGATGCGGAAGCGCTCCCAGATCTGGTGTCCGGTCTTCTTCGCCAGCGCTACGCAATCTTCGATCGAGACGCCTTCGACGGGAATGAACGGAACCACGTCGGTCGCGCCCATGCGCGGGTGCGCGCCCGTGTGCTGGGTGAGGTCGATCAGCTCGCCAGCCTTACCCACACCGCGCAGCGCCGCTTCTGCGACAGCTTCGGGTTCGCCGGCCAGCGTGATGACGCTGCGGTTATGGTCCGCATCGCTCTCGCGGTCGAGCAAGAAGACGCCCGGCACTTGGCGCATGGCGGCCACGATGGCGTCCACTTTGGACGTGTCGCGGCCTTCGGAAAAATTAGGAACGCACTCAATCAGTCGCTTCATCAGTTCAGAGGCTTCTTGGAATGGACAATCGCGCCGCGCTTCATCGTCAAGCTGCAAAGATGCATGCCAAAATAATACGGGATTTCGCGATAGTCATCCACGTCAAACGCAGCGAAGTCCGCATATTTGCCAACCTCGAGCGAGCCACAGCGGTCGTGGCAGCGGAGCGAATATGCCGGATTGATCGTCGCGGCGGCGATGGCCTCTGCCGGAGTCATGCGCATTTGCGCGCACGCGAGCGAGAGAATCATGGGCATGCTGAGGGTCGGACTTGTCCCTGGATTGAAATCCGTCGCCAGGGCAACCGCTGCGCCGGCCTCGATGAGCTGGCGCGCGGGGCCGTAATGCGCCAGGCCCAGGTGAAAGCAGCAGCCGGGCAGCAGCGTGCAGACGACGTTAGAGAGCGCAAGCGCTCGGATGTCGCTGGCATCGATCTTTTCGAGGTGGTCGGCGCTGGCGGCTTGCAGCTCGATGGCCAGCCGCGCGGCGCCCGTGCGCGAAAGCTGCTCCGCGTGGATTCGCGGCACGAGGCCGCAGGCACGCCCCGCCGCGAGAATCCGGCGCGCTTGCGCGACGCTGAAAGCTCCACGGTCGCAGAACACATCACAGAATTCGGCGAGTCCGGCTGTCGCCACCGCTGGAATCCACTTCCGAGCGATCAGTTCGACATAAGCATCCGCCCGCTTGCGGTATTCCTGCGGAACCGCGTGGGCGCCCAGGAAAGTTGTGGCAATGTCGAGTGGCTGCTCCTGATGCAGCTGGCCGAGCAGCCGCAGTGTTTTCAGTTCGCTCTTCCAGTCGAGCCCGTAGCCGCTTTTCGCTTCGATCGTCGTGGTTCCGTGCGCCGGGAATTCACGGAGATTCGCGAGCGCCCGGGCCTTCAGCTTTTCGGGAGGGGTACGGCGCAGGCGCTCCACGGTCGAGCGGATGCCGCCACCGCTGCGCGCAATTTGCTGGTACGTCGCGCCGGAGATTCTCTGCTCATACTCGGCGGCGCGGCTTGCTGGGAAAACCAGGTGGGTGTGAGAGTCAACGAAGCCCGGCAGAACCACTCGCCCGCCGAGGTCGAGTTTTTCGGCGCGTCGCGCGCCGCGCAGCCGCTCGATGCGCCGCCTCGGGCCCACGCCGACAATGCGGTCACCTCGGACCAGAAGCGCGCCATTGCGAACTGCCGCCGGATCGCGAAGCGCTGACCCTCGACGCGGCACAGCTCCGCGCAGAGTCAGCAGCTGGGAGCACCCGGTGATCAGCCAGTCAGTCACGGCCGGAATGAACCGATACTAGCCTTCCAAACGCGAAAAGGCCATCGTTGCAAGGCGACTCTGGTTTGTGGGAAGCATGTCAGGAACGGGGATTGCTTACAGTGAGCTGTCTTGCCGATCACGCGCTGGCCGTCTTGCCCAGATAGGCGGGTGCGAATGTCTCGCTGACGAACGATTCAAGCGCCGTTGGCGTCGTGTTTTTCGGCGAGCGCACTCCCTGCGGCGCGACAAGCCCGGCGTTCATCCCTTTCCACATCTCAATCATCAGCGCTGCCGTGCTTTTCGGCAGACCCATTTGCGTTAACGCAGGCTCCAGCATGATGAACGGTACCTGCATGTATCCCAGGCTCGGCTTGCCGATAGCTTTGCCTACGATCGATGCCACTTCCTTCATGGAAATGTCGCGCGGCCCCAGTAATTCCTGGACCGAGCTGCCCGAAAAGTCGCGCGCGTGCAACCGCTCCGCTGCGTATCGCCCTATGTCCTTCGCCGCGATCCACGGAATCAGCGCCTCGCCGGGCTGCGCGCCGGGCAAAACGCCCATCGACCGCAACGGCGCAACGCTCATGAACAGATTCTCCATGAAGGCGGCAGGTCGGAGGTGCAGCACGTTCAGTCCGGAGATAGCATTGAGCTTCTGTTCCAAATTGTGCAGGCCCACGATGGGGCCGGTCTTCTCGCTGTGTTGTGCCCCAATGCTGCTGAGCGTCACCACATGAGGAATTCGAGTCTTTGCAACCGCCGCTGCGTAGGCATCGGAAATGCCCTCCTGGAAACCGCGCAGGTCCTGTTGCGTGACGTCGGCAGGGAACATGAGATACGCCGCTTTCGCTCCTTCGAGCGCCTTCGTCATCGCCGCCGGGTCTTCGACGCTGCCGACGAATGCCTCGGCCCCCTCCTCTACGAGCCACTCGAGTTTCTTCGCATCGCGTCCGACGACACGGATGTTGTCACCCTTGGCCAGCAGTGCTTCGGCTGCCGGACGTCCGGTATTTCCAGTCGCCCCTGTGATCACGATCATGGCGCCTCCAACATATCCGATGGTCTCGCTTCCGATTCAGTCGCGCATCTCTTGGAGTGTTGTGGTCTGTTCACGCTCGTCTGTGGTTTCCCACGCGCTCTGCTCGTCGGCCGCCGAAAGCGTGAATCGTCCGCGTGCCCGAGGCGACTTCGCTGGCGTGTGGTACTCCCCTCGGTGGGAAATCGTCCATTTGCTCTCCTTCAGGCCATCGGTATCTTCACGCCGCTTTTCCGCGCAAACTCGATGGCCTCGGGGTAACCCGCGTCCACGTGGCGCGCCACGCCGATTCCCGGGTCGTTCGTGAGCACGCGCTCGATGCGCGCAGCCATTTCCTTGGTGCCGTCTGCAACGGTCACTTGCCCGGAGTGTTGGGCGTAGCCGATTCCGACTCCGCCGCCATTGTGAATCGAGACCCAGCTCGCGCCGCTCGCCGTGTTGAGCAGGGCATTGAGCAGCGCCCAGTCGGCGACCGCGTCCGAGCCGTCGCGCATCTTCTCCGTTTCGCGGTAGGGCGACGCGACCGAACCGCAATCGAGATGGTCGCGCCCGATCACGATGGGCGCCTGAAGCTCGCCGCGCGCCACAAGATCATTGAGCGCAAGTCCGAATTTGTCGCGCTCGCCGTAGCCGAGCCAGCAGATGCGCGCCGGCAAGCCCTGAAACTTCACGCGCTTCTCGGCCAGCTTGATCCAGCGCGTCAGCACTTCGTCATGCGGAAACATTTCGAGCACCAGCCGGTCGGTGCGATGGATGTCCGACGGCTCACCCGACAAGGCCGCCCAACGAAACGGCCCGCGGCCCTCGCAGAAGAGCGGACGGATGTAGGCCGGAACGAAGCCGGGAAAATCGTAGGCGTTCTTGACGCCCTGCTCGAACGCGAACGTGCGGATGTTATTGCCATAGTCGAAGGTGACCGAGCCCATTTTTTGCAACGCCAGCATGCCTTCCACGTGCTTGGCCATGGACTCGAGCGACCGCTTGCGGTAGGTCGCCGGGTCGCTCTTGCGGAGTTCCGCAGCTTGCGTCACGTCGAGCCCCTGCGGAATGTAGCCGCCGACGGGATCGTGCGCACTGGTTTGGTCGGTCAGAAGGTCCGGAACCACACCCCGCCGGGCCAGCTCGGGAACGACGTCCGCGCAATTGCCGACCAGCCCGATGGAAGTCGCCTCGCGCTTGCGCACCGCGTTCTTCAGAATCCGCAGCGCTTCGTCGAGATCGTTGACCATCACGTCGCAGTAGCCCGTCTTGACGCGGCGCTTGATGCGCTCGGGATCGACGTCAATCCCCAGGAACGCCGCGCCGTTGAGCGTCGCCGCCAGCGGCTGTGCGCCGCCCATTCCGCCCATGCCGCCGCTCGCGATCAGCTTTCCAGCGAGTTCGCCTTGAAAGTGCTTGCGCCCTGCAGCCGCGAAGGTTTCGTACGTGCCCTGAAGGATTCCTTGCGTGCCGATATAAATCCAGCTGCCAGCGGTCATCTGGCCGTACATCATCAAGCCGGCGCGGTCGAGCTCGTCGAAATGCTTCCAATCGCTCCAATGGCCGACAAGATTCGAATTTGCGATCAGCACGCGCGGCGCGTAGTCGTGCGTGCGGAAAATTCCGACCGGCTTGCCCGACTGCACGACGAGGGTCTCGTCATTTGCGAGCGCGCGCAGCGAGGCAACGATGGCCCGGAAGCAGCTCCAATTGCGCGCCGCCTTGCCGCGTCCGCCATAGACGATCAGCTCCTCAGGCTTCTCGGCGACCTCGGGATCGAGGTTGTTCATCAGCATCCGCAGCGCCGCTTCCTGCTGCCAGCCTTTGCACGAAATCGCCGTTCCCCGCGGCGCCCGCTGCGGCTGATATCCGGTCGTCGTCTCCGTGGCAGCCTTCGCCATCGTCATCGCCTCCCAGCCGCATCTTATCGCATCGCGACTCGTTTTGTAGCGCCGGCATCTTGCCGGCGGGCTCTACTCTTCGAGTGCCGCGCCACACGCGTTGCAGAAACCGGCTGACCTAAGGAACAGCTAGCGCTTGTGGGGCAACCAACAAGAGCTTCAGATTTTGCACAGTCCGAGCTAAACCGGATCGTCAGAACTTTTCATCGGGTACCAGCGTCGCGAGGTGTGATGGCTCCCCAGAACAAGGCCACAGGCGGGTCTAGCGTCTGCTCTGACACAAGGCGGTAGCCACTTCCTTCGCTTGGCCCTATACGCTAAAGTGGCTTTTGGCGACTATGGACTATCCCGCCCTCACGAAGTGCTATCTCGACGCCGTGGACCGTTACGCGAACCCGCGCGCGCAAATGTATCGCACCGAAAAAGGCTGGCAATCCGTCTCCGCCGCGGAAATGCAGCGCCGTGTGGCGGGCCTCGCGAGGGCGCTGCGCGAACTCGGCATCAAGCCCGGCGACCGTGTGGGCATCTTCGCGCCGAACTGTCCGGAGTGGCATATTGCCGACTTCGCCATCCTCGGCCTGGGCGCCGTGGACGTGCCGATTTATTTCAATGAATCGGTAGAACGCATGGTGTACATCCTTAACGACTCGGGCGCGCGCATTCTCCTCACAGCGGGTCATTCGCAGGCGCGCAAAGCTGTAGAATGCCGCGGCAGACTACCGGAACTCGAGCAGATCATCTCGGTGGCGCCTCCGGTGGACTTGCGCAGCGAAGTTCTCGCGTACGAGACGCTCGTTGCTTCGGCGGGCGATCCCGACGTTGCCGAGTACCGCCGCCGCGCCGCCGAAGTCACCGCCAACCAACTCGCCACCATCATCTACACCTCCGGCACGACCGGGGAGCCCAAGGGCGTGATGCTGGCACACTCGAATCTCTCGTCCAACGTGATTGACGGGACAGCGTCGCAACACCTGAAGGCCGGCGACGTGGCTCTCGAGTTTCTGCCCCTCGCGCACATCTACGAGCGCATCGCCGGCTACTCCTATTTGTTCAACGGCGTTGCTGTTGCCTACGTCGAGCGCATCGAGGACGTTGCCGCAGCGCTCCTGGAGGTTCGCCCCACGGTTGCCGCGGCGGTTCCGCGATTCTTCGAGAAGATTTACGCCAACATTCTCGAAAAAGGGCATCGCGAGCGGGGAACGAAGCGCCGGATTTTCGATTGGGCGCTGCGCGTAGCGGAGCAAGCCGCACCCTGGCGCGCCTTCGGCAAACAAGTTTCGCCCGCGCTCAAGATTCAGTGGCAAATCGCCAATGCGTTCGTTTATTCGAAAATTCGCGCGCAGCTCGGCGCCACTGGTTTGCAGCGGTTTGCTTCAGGCGGGGCGCCCCTGGCCCCGGGGCTCGCGGGGTTTTTCTGGTCCATCGGCGTGGCTGTCCATCAAGGCTATGGCCTGACGGAGACTTCGCCGGTTGTCACCGCGAATACGGAAGAAGCCAACAAAGTGGGCACCGTCGGCCGCCCTATTAACAACGTGCAGGTGAGAATCGCCGATGATGGCGAAGTCCTGGTCAAAGGCCCCAACGTCATGCAGGGTTATTACCGCAAACCGGACCTCACACGCGAAGTGTTCACTCCGGATGGCTGGTTTTGCACCGGCGACATCGGCCGGCTGGACGAAGACGGCTACCTCATCATCACCGACCGTAAGAAGGAGCTGCTCAAGACCGCGGCTGGAAAGTTTGTCGCACCCGCTCCCCTCGAGAACATGCTGAAGACGTCTCCTTTCATCACCAATGCGATCGCGGTCGGGGACGGCCGTAAATTCGTTTCCGTTCTCGTGGTGCCGAATTTCGCGACCATCGAAGCGGAAGCGGCGAAGCAGGGGCAGGAATGCCCCCTGTCGGCGAAAATGATCAACGACCCGTGGGTGCGGGACCTGATCACGCAAGAAATCGAGCGCCTGACCTTGCCACTTGCGCAATATGAGAAGCCCAAGCGGTTCGCGCTGCTCGAGCAGGACTTCACTTACGCGACTGGCGAGCTCACCTACACGATGAAGGTGAAGAGGCGGGTGATCGAGCAGCGCTACCACGACGTGATCGCCCGCCTCTACGCCGATGTCGAGGAGCCTCGCCCGCAACATCTCGCTTAGCGGTAAGATAGCCTTTCCGGGGGAACACGGGAATGTCCGATCAACTCGTCATCGCCGGGCGCGAGTTTCGTTCGCGCCTCATCGTAGGGACCGGGAAATACCGCAGCTTTCGGGAAATGGTCCGCGCGCACGAAGCTTCCGGCGCGGACATGGTCACGGTAGCAGTGCGACGCGTGAATCTCACCGACCGCTCGAAGGAATCTCTGTTGGATTACATCGACCGCAAGAATTTCTTCATCCTTCCGAATACCGCCGGCTGCTATTCGGCGGCGGAGGCGATTCGCACGGCTCGGCTGGCACGCGAAGTCGGGCTTTCCGAGTGGGTGAAACTCGAAGTGATTGGCGACGAACAGACGCTCTTCCCCGACACGCAGGAACTCGTTCGCGCCACCGAAGTGCTCGTAAAGGAAGGGTTCGTCGTTCTTCCGTACACCAACGACGATCTCGTTGTCGCGCGCAAATTGGTCGATGCGGGCGCGGCCGCCGTGATGCCCCTCGGCGCACCCATCGGCTCGGGTCTGGGAATCCAGAACCTCACGAGCTTGCGCATTCTGCGCGAGCGCATCACGGAGGTTCCGCTCATCGTTGATGCCGGCGTCGGTACCGCATCCGACGCGACGCTGGCGATGGAGCTCGGCGCCGACGGCGTCCTGATGAACACGGCTATCGCGGGCGCGCTGGATGCAGTCCTGATGGCCGAGGCGATGTGCGCGGCTGTCGAAGCGGGCCGCAAAGCGTTTCTCGCCGGCCGCATCCCGAAGAAACTGTACGCCACAGCGTCCAGTCCCGCCGCCGGCGTCGTCCGCTAACCGCCGGTTGTCAGTCGGCGAAGAGCCTAGCGAAACAGCACGTGCCAGGAGATATCTACAAGCCCGTGGACCAGCGCGCCGGGCACCAGTGACTTCGTCTTAATGTAGGCGCGGCCATAAAAAAACCCTGCGATTGTCGCCAGGAACACGTACTTCCAATTCGGAAACGGCTTGTGCAAGATATGTGAGAAGCCGAAAATCGCCGACGCGACCGCGAGCCCTGCCCGTTCGCTGCGAAATGTCCGCGATAGCACGTTCTGCAGAACTCCGCGAAATAAGAACTCCTCCGGCCACGCGGTAAAGAGCAGAATCCCCAACCCCTCGAGCGGCGACAGCTGGAATCGCGCGAAGCTCGGCCCCCACCTCAGGAAACCAATCCAGATGCCCAGCGGAACTGCAATTGCCGCGAATACGACGAAATGAACGGCGAAGTTGAATCCGAATCCGCGCCTCCACTCGATGGCGTAGCCGATCCCGTCGAGGCGCCGCGCCAGCACGAACGCCGCCACGCCTGTGCTCAATGCCAGGAGGATCGTCAGCGTGTGGGTCAACGGAGGCGGGTAAGGAAACAGCCGGTACATCCATCGAAGCTCAACCGGCAGCCATACGATGCACGCCGCGAGGTAATCTTCGAATCTGCCGGGCGCTTTGCCGGCGGAAGCGGCGAGCAGCAGCGACGGAATTACCGTGTAGGCGGCTGCCACAAGCACGACCTTCCAAGCTTCCGAGACGCTGAAGCCGTAGAGCAAGACCGCCAGGAGCGGGACAATTGCGGCGGTAGCGCTTGCGCGTCCCAGCCAGCTGCGCATGCTTGCGAGCAACTGTGGCGCTGCCAAAAACAGCTCGAATACAAAGAGGGCAGCGGCAACCACTAGCGCCGTGGCGAAGCGCCAGCCGCCGAAGCCGAGCCGGATGCCCAGAAGTCCTGTGAACGCGGTGATCGCCGCGCAGACAATGGCTGCGGTCGGAACATTCAGCTCCCAGGTTTTAGTCTGCGTCGGCACAAGGAAATTTTACTGGAGCGCACGCTGGCGTCGAGAAAAACTTGCTTTGCAGGTGCGGCTCGGCGATTCTTTCCCAGCTCGCGCGATGGCCACCTCTGGAACCCAGCGTCTCGCCTATATCGATTGGATGCGCGGGCTGGCTTGCCTGCTGATGTTCCAGACGCACTGCTACGATTCCTGGCTGGGCGGCCCGGCGCGCAAGACTCCGATGTTCATGTGGTCGCAACTGGGCGGGACGCTTCCCGCGCCGCTTTTTCTCTTTCTTGCCGGAATTTCGTCCGCGCTGGTCACCGACAAAATGCGTGGCAAGGGCCTCGCGGCGAGCGAAATTGCACACGCTGCGATTCGCCGCGGTGGCGAGATCTTTGGACTCGGCTTGCTGTTTCGCGCGCAGGAGTTTGTTCTCGGCCAGCCGTCGGCGCCCTGGACCGACCTGCTTCGCGTGGACATCCTCAACACGATAGGCCTCTCCATGATGCTGATGGGGGCCGTTTGCTGGATCGCCAAGACGCGCGCTAGAAGCGCGATCCTGGCTGCCGGAGTCGCGGCAGGTATCGCGCTCGCCACGCCGCCGCTTTGGACCACGTGGCGGCCGCGCTTTCTGCCCTGGTACCTCGAGTCGTACATCAATGGCGTGCACACCTATCCCGCGCCGCAGCCCTGGCTTTTCCCGATTTTTCCGTGGACCGCTTTTGCTTTTGCGGGCCTGGCGGCGGGCTTCCTGCTGTTTAGCGAGTGGGCCGTGGAACATCCCGCCAAGGCCGCTGCTGCGTTCGGCGCGGCAGGCCTTGCGTTTTTCTATTTCTCATCGTGGATCGACGCAGTCCCTATGCAGCTCTACGCCGTGTACGATTACTGGCACTCGAGCCCGAATTTCTTTCTCGCTCGCGTCGGAATTCTGCTGGTCATTCTGTTTGCGGCGTATGCGTGGTGCCGCTGGGGGGCTGGGCAGCGGGGCTTCAGCCCGTTGATTCAGATCGGGCGAACCTCGTTGCTCGTCTATTGGGTGCATATCGAGTTCGTTTACGGCCGCTTCTCCATCCTCGCGAAGCGCGCTCAGAGCATTCCGCGAGCGACATTCGGTCTGCTCACTATCTTCACGGCGATGGTCTTACTGTCGCTTACGCGCACGCGCTGGAAAGGCCAGGGAGCGAAGATTGGGGCCAGCCTTCGCGGAGCCCCGCAGCCGACTGCCGGGGGCTAGGGGTTCTTCGCGGCGTCGTCCGGCGGCACCGGGGCGCTCGAGGGACCTTCCGGTTTCGCCGGAATCTTGAAAATGTACTCGCTCGGGCGGGCCAAGCCCATCTCTTCGCGCGCGATTCGCTCGATCGCCGCGGGGTCGGTTTTCAGCGATCGCACGCGGTCCTGCAGCTCGCGGTTCTCGGTGTCTAGCCGGTCGATTTCCCTGCGGATGTCGGCGGCTTCTTTCGCCGAGCGGCGCATCGCGAGTACGCCGTGGGTCCCAAAGACGTCCTGGAGCACCAGCCAGGCAAGCCCGGCGGCCAAAAACCAAATCGCGTTACGCCGCAGGAATTCGCGCAACTGTTCCCCAAACCTCATCGTCCGCCGCGGCTCTACTGGTTGATCCACGCCCGCGCGTCCTCCGCAATTCTTTGAGATTCCGCCGCCGTAGCCGCTTCCGTGTACACACGAACCACCGGCTCGGTGCCCGAAGGGCGCATTAGCAGCCACGCGCCGTCGTCGAAGACCAGCTTCAATCCATCGGTGCGGTCGATGCGCGCCACGCGCCGGCCGGCGAACCCCCTCACGTCCTTCTGGAGTCGCTCGGCCAGTCGGGCGTGCGCGTCTTGCTCCAGGTGCAGATTCACGCGAAGGGGCCAAAACTCGGCGCCGACGCGGCGAAAGAGATCGCGCAACTGCTCGCCGAGCGAAGCTTGGCGCGCGCCGATCATCTCGGCAACCAGCAGGCAGGCAAGAATGCCGTCTTTTTCGGGGACGTGGCCCCGGACGGTCATTCCGGCGCTTTCTTCTCCGCCGAGGACGATCTTGTCCGCGCGAAGGAGCGGGCCGACATACTTGAAGCCAACAGGAGTTTCGTACACCTGCGCGCCGTGCTGCCGGGCAACCGCGTCGATCAGGTGCGTCGTCGCGACGCTGCGCGAAGCTCCCAGCTTGCCCCCCCGCGTTTCGAGCAGGTAGTCGAAGATGAGTCCTAGAATATGATTCGGTGGCACGAACGATCCGTCGCGATCCAGGATGCCGAAGCGGTCCGCATCGCCGTCGGTCGCCAGCCCCGCCAGCGCCTTCTTTTCAAGCACGGCTCTTTTCAATGGCGCCAGGTTCTCCTCCGCCGGGTCGGGTCCGGCGCCCTCGAAAAGCACGTCGCGGCCAGAGCGCAGCTCCGTCGCGGCAACGCCGTGATCGGCGAGGATGCGATCGAGCCAGCCCGCGCCGCAGCCATGCAGCGCATCGCAAACGAACGCCCGGTTGGATTTTTTCAGTGCGTCGAAGCGAACCAGCTTTTCGAGTTGAGCGAAATACGGCGGGCGCGGATCGATGCGCTGGAAATGGTCGGCAATCTCGCGCGCGGGCTCGGCGTCCTCCATCAATGCCGCCGCGCGCTCTTCGATCTCCTTTGTTGTTTCGGGGAGCGCAGGGCCGCCCTCGAGGCCCGAAAACTTCAGGCCGTTGTAGCTAAAGGGATTGTGGCTTGCCGTGATGTTCACTCCGCCATCGAGTTTGTTGTCGAGGATGGCGTGGGCGATGGCCGGGGTCGGAGTAGCGGTACTACAGTAGAGGACTTTGCAGCCGTGCGCTTCGAGAACGCTCGCTGCTGTGCGCGCGAATTCTTCGGAGAAGAATCGCGTGTCGTACCCCACTAGCAGCGTGGGCGATTTCTTCCTAGCGCGCACGTGCTGGGCAATGGCTGCCGCAGCGCGGCGCACGCCAGAGAACGTGAAGTCGTCCCCGATGATGCCTCGCCAGCCCGAGGTGCCGAAATGGATCGCCGGAGTTGCCACAAAAGGATTGTATCTTGGCGCGTAACCGGTGGACATGCAAGAATCGCTCACGGATTTCGTCGCAAGAGTAAAGGCGGGCCATGACCGATAAGATCGTTATGCTGGTCACTTGCGGATCGGCGAGGGAGGCGCGGCGTATCGCGCGCGCTCTGGTCGATCGTCGCCTCGCGGCCTGTGTCAACATTCTGAACGGTCCGGTCAGATCGATCTATCGCTGGAAAGGAAAAGTTGAACAGGCCTCGGAATTCCTGCTGATCATCAAGAGTTCAAGAGCGCGCTTTGCGGCGCTGGAGAAGGCAATCAAACAATCGCACAGTTACCACGTGCCGGAAGTTATTGCCCTGCCCATCGCGAAGGGATCGTCCCATTACCTCGCGTGGCTCTCGGAATCGGTGCGGGCGCCACGACCGGCAAGATCCCGCGGCTGAGCAGCCGTGGTTTCTCCCTCCAAGGCTTGCAGCTTCTCAAGGCGCCGAACCAGGCTTTTCCAGTAGCGAACCGGGAAAAGCCGCTGCAGGCGATCCAGCTGGACAGCATCCTTTCCGATTAGGATTCGGGGCTCGTTGCGTTTCACTCCCTGAACGATTCGCTGCGCGGCCGCTTCCGGAGAAGTCAAGGCGACGCGGTCGAAGACCTTCACGGTAAGTGCGGCACCGGCAGGGTCGGCCGCTGCGGCGATCCTCGCGCGGCGGGCGATGGGTGTGCGGATTCCTCCGGGATGCACGCACGAAACTCCCACCGTTGTGCCGGCGAGCTCGTGCAACAAAACCTCAGTAAAGCCGCGCACCGCGAATTTCGCGGAGCAATACGCACCTTGTCCTGCTGGCGAGATGATTCCGTAGATGCTGGACACGTTCACGATATGCGCCCGTGGCTGGCGGCGAAGGATGGGCAGAAAGAACTTCACGCCGTACACCACGCCCCAGTAGTTGATGCTCATCAGCCATTCGATTTCGTCTATGGAGAGCTCCTCGATGGTTCCGTACATGGCCACGCCGGCGTTGTTGATGAGCAGCGTCACACGCCCATGGCGCTCGTTCACTTCAGCGGCGAATTGCTGCATGCGCTTTGCGTCCCCCACGTCAACGACGTGCGCGGAGAAACTACAGGCGTCGCCGAGCATCTGAGCCGTCTCGTTGAGCCCTGCTGCGTCAAGGTCGGCAAGTGCGAGCGACATTCCCTCCCGCGCCAGCCGTTGCGCCAGCGCGCGCCCGATGCCCGAGCCAGCGCCGGTCACAACAGCCGTACCGCCTTCGAGATTCCAGTTCAATGGACCCTCTGTCTCGCGCCACGGTTTTGCGCGACAGCCAGCTAAAGCCGTGCCAGGGCCTGATCGAGATCAGCCACGATATCTTCAACATCCTCGATGCCAACCGATAGGCGCACCAGCCCATCCGTGATTCCGATCTGCTTGCGGACCTCCGGTGGAATCGAAGCGTGCGTCATGATGGCGGGATGCGAGATCAAGGTCTCGACGCCGCCCAGGCTCTCGGCCAGCGAGCACAGGCGCACATGGTTCAAAAGCTTCTTGGCCGCGTCGAGCGAGCCCAGATCAAACGAGATCATGGCGCCGAACCCGTTCTGCTGGCGCCTGGCCAATTCGTGCTGCGGATGCGACGCCAGGCCGGGATAGATGACGCGCTTCACTTTCCGATGCGCTTCCAGGAACTTCGCGACAGTCATCCCGTTCGCATTGTGGCGCTCCATGCGCACGGCCAGCGTCTTGATTCCGCGCGATACCAGGAAGCAATCCATGGGCGCGAGTCCGGTGCCCGCCGAGCGCTGCACGAAGTAAATCTTCTCCGCATCCTCTGACCGCGTCAGAACCACGGCCCCGCCGGTGCAATCACTGTGGCCGTTCAAATACTTGGTCATCGAATGAACGACGATGTGGGCGCCGTGAGCGATGGGCTGCTGAAGATAAGGGCTCAAAAACGTGTTGTCCACCGCGAAGGTCAAATTCCGTTCGCGGCACAGCGCGCCGACGGCCGCCAGGTCGGTGACGATCATCGTGGGATTCGTCGGCGTCTCGACATAAATCATCCGCGTGCGCGGCTGGATGGCCTGCTTGAGGGTGTCGAGGCACGAGGTATCCACATAGCTGAATTCCATTCCGAATTGTACGAGCAGCTGGGTGGTGAGCCGGAACACGCCGCCATACACCGCTTGCGAAAGAATGGCGTGGTCGCCGGGACGCAGGAGGCGGAAAACCGCATCGATTCCGGCCATGCCGGAGGAAAACACGTAGGCCGCCGGCCCGCTTTCGAGCTTCGCCAGCGTACGCTCCAGAGCTTTTCGATTGGGATGATTCGTCCGCGCATAGTCGTAGCCCTTGTCCTTGCCGACCTGTTCCTGCACGTACGTGGAGGTCTGGTAGATGGGCGCTACGATCGAGCCTGTCAGCGCGTCCGGCTCCTGCCCCACGTGGATCGCGTCGGTCGAAAACCCCATGCTTTTCCTCCTGGCAAGCGGCACCATCATACGCTAGATGCCTGCGCAGGCGACCGCGAGCTGGTCAGCGCGGAAACAACTCTGAGTTCCAGCCTCCGGCGCCGGAACGCCAACGGGAAACAGACCGTTAGGAATCGGGTTGACATGCCTCGTGGGCTTACCTATATTTGAGCACCGAAGTAAGTTTGAACGCCTCTCAGAACCTTGTGTAAGCTTGCGAAGGTGAGGAAGGCCTATGACTCTGCTTCGGGCGATCATCAAATCGAGCATCACCGCAATTGCCGTTCTTTCGTGCCTGGCGTTTGCTCCCCGTAGCGCCGGCCAGGGGCTTCCGCAGAAACTGGAAGAGAAATACAAGCTCACCAAGCCTACGGATGATAAGACGGACATCGTCACCGCAGGCTCGGTGTTGATTCTCCAGAAAGACAAATTGCTGATGTTTCCGACAACGACCCAAATACCGCCGCAGAATACCTACAAGGACGGGAAGCTGTCCTCAGGGGCCTTCGGTGCGCATCAAGGCTTGCAGAAATTTGGCAGCTTGATCGGGCATCCCATGCCCAGTCAGATGCAGACCGAGTCGCGCGCGTTCGTCACTGGAGAAAAGTTCTGGGTGACCAAGATCGATGTCATGAGCGACGGGGTTCTCTTTACTCTGTTTACCGACGCCTATCAGGACGTCCGGTACTATTCAACGCTCAAGTTCATCTATCCGAAGGGCGCGAACCTCTCGACCGATCAAGTTCTGAGCCTCGTCGGGGAAGTTCTGAAAGTTCAGGAAGACGAACCGGCTAATTCGGGCGACAACTCAAACCAGCAGCAAGGAGGGGATGCAAACCAACAGCAAGCAGGTGGCGGCCAGCAGCAGGCCGCTCCGCCGGCGGAACAGGCTCCTCCGGCGCCGCCAGCCACCGTTGAGATCGGGCAGACGACCGATCAAGTCGTGGCCATCCTCGGACAGCCGGAGAAGATCATGAACCTCGGCGCCAAGCAGATTTATATCTACAAGGACATCAAAGTCACTTTTGTGAAGGGCAAGGTCACCGACGCGCAGTAGCCCGCTCTCGGTATCCGCGTCCACCGATCGTAATCCACAGCTCGCAGGCTGACATCCGGTCTCCGCGGCACAATCCAGCGTGAATAGAACTCTGCCCCTCGGTACGATTCATCGACTCATTGCTATTGGCCAGGGAACATTTTCGGCCTGGGCGCCCTACCTACGGCAGGAAGAGCCGAGGAGGCTTCCCAGAAAATGAGCCCGAAAACCAAGATCATGCTCAAGAACCTTCAAGCGGTGGCGGCGGTTTGCCTGCTCCTGGCCTCTATAGCGACCGTTGCAGCGGCGGGTTCTGCCGAGAAGTACCTGCACGTAAAGGTGGACGACCAGCAGAATGGCGAAAGCGTGAACGTCAACCTTCCGCTTTCACTCGCCGAAAAAGTCCTGCCCACGGTAAGCAAAGGCAACCTGCACGCGGGGGTCGTAACGATTTCCGACGCCGACATCGATGGCGTGGACATCAAGGCGATTCTGGACGCCGTCCGCAGCGCCGCCGACAACGAATTCGTCACGGTCAAGGACAAGGATTCCGACGTGCGGGTCGCGAAGTCCAATGGCAACCTCGTGATTCACGTCCGCGACACCAGCAGCGGCAAGGAGAAAGCGCAGAAAGTTGACGTCACCGTGCCATTGAAAGTAGTGGATGCGCTTTTCTCCACGGCGAAGAAGAACGAGCTCAACGTGGCCGCGGCCATTCGCGCGCTCGGTGAGGCCGGCGAAACGATTCTGGTCTCGGTCGAAGATGCATCGCAACACGTGCGCATCTGGGTGGATTCGCGCAGCACGTCGGAATAAGCGGCCGCCCCATCGAGGTGATGCATGATACTGCTTGGGAAGATCGCTCTCGGAGTCGCCGCAACCGCCGTTGCCGGAGTGGGGCTGCTTTGCAGTGAAGGCATGATCGTCGTGAACGTGGTCGAAAAGCAGCCGGAACACCATCACATTTACGTGCCAGCTCCGGCAATGCTGCTTCCCATCGCGATGCATTTGGCTCCGAAGGGAGAACTGGCGCAGGCTTCGCAGGAAATCCGTCCGTATCTGCCGGCGATTCGAGCCGCGATGGATCAGCTGCGCGATTGCGAGGACATGACGCTGGCGGAAGTGCGGGGGCGAGAAGAGCACGTGCTGGTCGCAAAGCGCGGCGGATCGATCGTGGTGGACGCGGACACCGAGGACGCTACCGTGCACGTCTCCACGCCGATTCGCGCCGTCTCGAGCGCCATCGAACAACTCGCCGCTGCGGCGCCGCCTCCAGAGTCTGCGCCGTAGCGGAGTCCATTTCTGACGGGCGCGGCAAGGCCCCTTGCACGCCCGTCAGGACTGGGATCCCTTCGCCGGGATCCAGTACACCTCCTCTTTCAGAGATTCCTTCTTAAAGCCGCGACGCTGGAGAATGCCCTTGCCGTGTTCGATCATCTGCGGGTGGCCACAAAGATAGCAGCTGGTGTCCTCGGGGGAAAGTTTCCACAAGTCAGTGTACTTGCGGATGACGTCCTCGACCCGGCCGGTTTCCCCGCGCCACGCGGTGTCCTCCCAGGGGCGGCTCACGCTGGTTACATAGGTGAGCCATGGAACTTCCGCGGCGACGCGCTCCACTTCTTCGCGGTAGCCGAATTCCCAGGAACGGCTTGCTCCGTTGATTAGGTAGAGATGAATAGCGGGGAAGCGCTTCGCCTTCCAATCCGCGTGCAGCGTGCGGATGTAGGAAACAAACGGAGCGATGCCCGTAACCGTTGCAAGCAGCAAGTGGTTCTTGTGACCGCTTTTGAGGTCGAGCGTAAAACGGCCTTTGGCCGCTTTCCGCATCAAGACCTGGTCGCCAACGTGTAGTTTGTTAAGAAGCGGGGTCAATTCGCCTTCGGGGACCAGCTCGAAGAAAATCTCGAGCTCTTTTTCGTAGGGAGACGAAACAATCGAGTAGGCGCGCTCCACGCGTTTCTCGGGGATTTCCACTCCGAGAGTCGCGTATTGGCCGGCAACAAATTCGAATTTTCCGCCTGGGTCGAGCCGGATGCGCCACAGATCTGGGGCGATGTCACGTCGCTCGGTGATGCGCGCTCGATAAAACTTATCTTCTGCAACGCTCATCGGCAATTCGCCTCCCCCGGAGAGGTGAACGCGGGACTCGAAAAACCGGCGAACAAAAAGAGGCGCCCCGGACCGACCGGAGCGCCTCCGGAAGTGTAGCGCGTCACGCGCTTGCTGTCATTGCGGCTGCTGGCCGAACGCCATTGGATTGAACGGTTGAGGTGTTCCTGTAATCTTGTCCTTCGCGCCCGTGATCAGTCGAGTCAGGACCATGGTCGAATCTTTGCCCTGAAACTTCACAAGTCCCCAGGGTGACACATTCTTCGCCAGCCAGAAGTCTCCGGAACCATCTTTAGCTCGGTAATGCTCGGTCGAGAACGCGCCAGCGGGCACAGTAATGGATTCGCTGCCGACGTCCTCTGCGCTATTGCGAATGTCCGCGCTCTGAGTCCTGTGACCGGCGCGCTGCATCATCTGAGTCATCTCCATCGGGGGGCTGCCTGGCATCTGCATGATCATCTTGCTGATTTGCATGCTCTGGGCATCGAGAACGTACAGATACTTCATGATCATTTCTCCGCCCGAGCGTGAATCGTTCATCGTCAGTTCCATCCAGTAGCCGTCTTTGCCCCCCACGGACTCTTTGCCGACAATGGCCATCTCCATCGACGACTTCTCGCTGCCCTTGGCCTGCATTTCGTAGGCGGCTCCGGCGCCCACGACCGGGTTCCAGATGCCACGCATGTCCGGCGGGCCCTGGCGCATGAACTGCGCCTCACTCGCGCCGGCCATGAACACGAGAAAGATCATTGCGACGCTGCATCGTCCGAAACCGCTCATGAGTGCGCCCCCTTTTTGAATCTGGACCGAGACTTGCTTCGAGGAATCATAGGTCGCGGCCTTGCGGGTCGTCCATCTTGGGGATGTCAAATGTAGCTTGAATGCGAACCGCTCCGGCAACGCACGTAAAGTCCGCGCCTTTCTCATCGGCTGCGATCGTCGCTTCGCCTGTGGGGGTTTTCTTGGGAAAAGAGAAAACGATTGCCTGAATGCCCGGGCCGTTGGGAGTGCGTTCGATTGCAACGCTCGAAGGGATTATCCTCTGCTTGGTTTTCTTAGTGGTCAGAAGCGCGCCGCGTTTTAATTCGCCGTCATCGACGCCGACAAACGGCTGCATGTCCGCGCCCGTAACCAACAACTGGTACACCTCCACCGGGTGCGCCAGTTCCTTATTTGCATCTTCTTCTTTCATTTGGCCGGCCAGCACAGCTCTTCGCGATGCCGCCTCCCGCATCGTCCGGGACGAGGCCCAGCGCACCAGAAAAGTGGCTTGCGGATTTTGGGGCGCTGGCGCGCTGACCGTACTCGGCTGTGCGTTGCCGCCCATTTGGCCACCCATGGTCGGACGAACACCGCCCATCGGCCGGGCGCCGGCGCCATCATCCGTGCCTGGTACGGTCCAAGAAACGTCCACACGAACAACTTTTGCCCACGGCGAGTCGTTGACGATTTTCTGGATGTCTTTGTTGTCCCACTGCTGGTAGGGCTTCGACTTCCAGGGGTCGCCGCCCGCCCGAGTGAGTGCGGCGGTGAGAACGAGCGCGGGGACCAATCCAACGAGCGCGGAACATCGGAAAGCGAGGGTCTTGCGTTGAGCTATCAAATTCCCCCCAAATCCAGCGTCGCCCCGCGCGGAGTACGGCCAATTCATGAACTACAGATCCAATCCCTGGTTATCGACCATTTTCTTTGGCTCGAAGTAAGTGAGCAGCTTCGCATCGCCGACTTGGAGGTAGAAGTCGATCTCCTTCTCCTCCGGGCTGATGGTCGGCTCGCCGTTGGCGCCCTTCTTAGGAAAATAGAACACAGCGCCTGTCACGCTGGCGCCGTCAGGACCTTTGAGGAAGGCCACGTGGCTCGGAGAAATCTTGGCTTTTGCTTTCTTGGTCTGTAAATACGCTGCACTTTCGAAGGTTTTTTCTCCGCGCTGCTGGAAGATGTACATGTTGGTGGACTGCACGAGAATCATGTACTCGTCAGGGCTTACCGCAACCGTCTTTTCTGCGTCTGCCTCCGTCATCGTGCCTTTCAGAACTTGCTTACGCATAGACGCGGCCCGAATGGTGCGAGAGGACCACCAGAAAATGCTGTACGTTGCCTGAGCAGCCGCTGCCGCAGCGTTCTTCTCAGCGCCGCCCATCTGGCCGGGCACGGCGCCTGCGCTATTCTTGGAGGAGTCTTGGCTCGACCCAGCCATTCCGACAGGTCCGGTAGTTTGCGTCATGCCGTCAGGGTGCCAGGCACCCTGCGGCTGAATGTTTGCCTTAGCCCAAGGAGAAGTCTGCAGGACCGCGTTGATATCCTTATCCGTCCATTGCGCCAGTGGTTTTCGCCAGGGATCATCACCAGCCAAGGCAACCGCTGCAAGAAAACAGAGACCCATACAGCTAAAGACTAGCTTTCGCATGCGACGCCCCTCCTTAAGTGCAAGTTTTCTTTCAATATGTCTGATGCCTGGTCGCTTCGCCGCGGCTAACGTGAAGCGCTGGCACTAAGCCGCGAGCCAGCGGCAGAATCGGAGGACTCGGGACCGCCTGCCGCGCCGATCACGGATTCAATTCTGTACATCGGCTCGACACGCGATTCGAAGTGCGTGCGCATCAGCAACTCGCCCACGAGTCCCACCGCCAGCAATTGTACTCCAAACAGACAGAGCATCATTCCCAGAATCAGTAGCGGGCCGTGCTTGACGAAGATCGAAGTCCCGAACAGCACCTTCTCGAACAACAGTACCGCCAGAATCGCTGCGCCGCCAAGCATCCCCAGCAGCCCCGTGGGACCGAAGAAATGAAGCGGACGCGTCATGTAACGCAGCAGGAAGCGCACGGTGATGATATCGAACAGCACGCGCAGTGTGCGGTTGATGCCGTAGTGCGACTTGCCGCCCGGCCGGACGATGTTACGTATCGGCACCTCAACGACTTTCGCCCCGTTCCACGACGCCAGGGCGGGGATGAAGCGGTGCATCTCGCCGTACAGATGGATATCCTTGATCACCTCGCGGCGGTAGACCTTGAACGTCGTCCCAAAGTCGTGGATGTTCACGCCCGAGAGCTTGGCCATCATCCAATTCGCTACGCGGGAGGGAACGCGCCGGAGGAAGAAGTTGTCCACGCGCTTTTGGCGCCATCCGCTGACGATGTCGCACGGAACTCCGTCAAAGGCTTCAAGCATAGAGGGAATGTCCGCCGGGTCGTGCTGCAAGTCCCCGTCCATCGAGATGATGATGTCGCCCGACGCGTAATCGAACCCCGCGGCCAGAGCGGTCGTTTGGCCGTAGTTGCGCTTCAGGCGTACAACCGAAACGCGCGAGTCCTTTGCGGCGATATCGGAGAGGATTTGCGCAGTGGCATCTCGGCTGTGGTCATCCACATAGACGAACTCCACCGGCTCGTAGCGCCCGTTCATCACGTCGCTCAATTGACGGTGAAGGTCTCGGACGCTCTCCTGCTCGTCATGGAACGGAACCACCACCGAGTATTTGGGTCTCGTCGGCATGACCCCTCTTCTTGCTGACCCCAGCTAGTTTAACTCGCGATAGCTGATTAATTGTACCCCACGTTCCACAATTTCCTGTTTCACATCGGGAGATGTGAGGGCGGCCATTTCGGTTTCCCGCTGGGCTCGGAGCCGCGTACTTTGGCGCTCCAGGTCTGCGTCATTTATCCCCGGGTGACACACCAGCTCGCTGGTTCCCTCCGGCAGAGCGCGGACGATCTCAAGCAGCGCCTTATGCGCGAGCCGGCCTGTGGCGAAGAATCCAAAGAAGTGTTGCGGGCTGCGCAGGTCGTTTTCCCGCAGATGGCGCCTAAAGTATGGGCGGTTGCTTTGCGACGCCAGGAAGAACGCGCTGCGCCCTGAAAAAGCCAGGCGAATGCCTCCTAAGCCTCTCCAAACGGCGCCAACACTTTCGAACGGCATCCGCACTCGCGAGATATTGTATTCCCGCGCCACCCGCGCAAGCGCTCTCATGACCGGCGGATAGATGTGGGTGTGCTTGTGGGTGTCAAGGTGCGTGGGCTGAATCCCGCCGGCCAGCGCTCGCTCGATCTGGGCGCGAATCTCGGCCTCGACCGCATGGGCAAACAAGGCGCGGGAGCGCGACTTCGAAATTAGGGCGGTGATCGTCTTGGGTAGTTCGCCCGTATCGTCGGCCAAGCTCCCATTCTTTCCCTGCGCCCCAAGAGCGCGGCCTCCAACAAGAACGATGTGCACGCCCACACCGAGTCTCGGATGCGCTCGAGCCATTTCTGCAGCCCCATCAAACCCGTCGCCATTGGCCATGATCGTGGCGCTCGTGACGATTCCTTGCTCGTAGCAGCGGAGAATGCCGCGGTTGACGCCGTGCGTGATTCCGAAATCGTCGGCATTCACGATGAGCCGCTTCATGAGGGTCGGCAAGCCGTCCGGGGAGAAACATGTTACCACGCCAATGGGCTTAACAGTTCAGAGGGACAAGTGCGAGCAATTCTCACACCACCGTGCTGCAGGAAGCGTGAATCTCATGCATCGGTTTTCAACAGAACTGTTGAAAACTTTGTGGAAAATGCTTGGCGAGCATTCGAAAGTGCAAACGACTGCAAGGCTTAATCCACTTTGCACCGATTCTGTGCAGCCAGGGAAGAACCCGGCCAGCCCCCGACCAGAACTCAGTACCAATGCGTTCCGAGCGGCGCGAGCTTGATTTGAATGGTCTCCTGATCCGTTTCAATCTCGTACCACTTGCCGTACGTATGCCAGCCCTTGGCCACGACTTGAATCAGAATCCTTCCGCGTGGAATCTCCGGGACTTTCACCGAACCGTCTTCATTGGTCTTGAAGTCCAGTTCGGCGAGCTTGTCCTTGCGCAGAAGGCCTCCTGAGGTATTGAAGCGAACATAGACAGCGGCATTGCCGACGGGCTTGTCGTTTGCCGTAACCTGTATCCTAAGGCGCGTGGTGCCTGAATTCGGCGATTGCTTTTCGTCCTTGCCCGCTGCGCTTGGCTTCGGCGCAGTGGGCTCCTGCGGGATGGGTTTGCCAGGCTCGGTCGCTTGCGGCATGGACGGCTTGTCCTGACCGAAGGCAGCGCCGGGGCCAAACAAGCTCACAGCTGCGGCGACAACAAGGACGAAGGTCGGCCAAAGTGCTGGGCGGAGTCCTGCGGGTCCCATGCCTTCCGTTGTACAGCAATTGAGGGCGACGCTCAACTACCACACGGCGTGGCAAGACCTCGCTTCGCAGCCCTAGTCGCCGTGGCGCTTGAGATAGACTGCGGCCAAAGGCGGGAGTCGCAACTTCAGAGAATAGGGCCGGTTACTCCAGGGAATCGGTTCGGCGCGAACTCCGCCGGCGTTGCCCACGTCGCTACCTTCGTAGTGCGCGGAATCAGTATTCAGGATCTCGCGGTAAAAGCCGGGATGAGGAACGCCGATGCGATAGTCGTCGCGAGGCACGGGCGTGAAATTGCAGATCACAACAACGCAGTCCGGCGCAGAGTCTTCCGTGTTCCTGCAGCGGCGCAGGAATGCCAGAGCGCTTGAAGCCGCATCGTTGACTTCCAGCCACTCGAAACCGGCCCATTCGAAATCGATTTCGTGAAGCGCTCGTTCGGAGGCGTGCAGGCGGTTCAGATCGGCGATCAGCCGCTGAACGCCCCGATGCGGCGGAGAATCCTGGAGCGACCAATCCACTGATCCAGTTTCCGAGAACTCATTGCGCTGCGCGAGTTCGCAGCCCATAAAGTGAAGCTTCTTGCCCGGGTGCGCGTACATGTAGCCGAAGAGCAACCGCAAATTCGCGAACTTCTGCCAGTCGTCACCGGACATTTTCTCAATTAGCGCGCGCTTGCCGTGCACGACTTCATCGTGCGAGAAGGGCAGGACGAAATTCTCAGTGAAGGCATAAATCATCGAAAACGTGAGTTCGTTGTGGTGGTGCCGACGGTAGATGGGGTCATAGGAAAAGTAACGCAGCGTGTCGTTCATCCAGCCCATGTTCCACTTCAAGTCGAATCCGAGGCCGCCCAGGTACACCGGGCGCGACACGGCGGGCCAAGATGTCGATTCCTCGGCGATCACCAGCGCCCCCGCATGGCGCGTGTGCAAGACTTCGTTCAGCCGCCGGAGGAATGCAACGGCTTCTAGGTTTTCGCGCCCTCCGTAGGGATTTGCAACCCACTCGCCGGGCTTGCGAGAGTAGTCGAGATAAAGCATGGAGGCGACGGCGTCCACGCGCAGCCCGTCGATGTGATATTTGTTGATCCAGAAAAGCGCGTTCGAGACCAAGTAGTTCTGCACTTCGTTCCGGCCGTAGTTGAAAACGAGGGTTCCCCAGTCGGGATGCGCACCCCGGCGAGGGTCGGCGTGCTCGTAAAGATGCGTGCCGTCGAACAGCGCGAGTCCGTGGGAGTCGCGAGGGAAGTGCGCGGGCGTCCAGTCGAGAATCACGCCGATTCCCTCCTGATGGCAGCGATCCACCAGGAACATGAAATCGGCCGGCGTGCCGAAGCGGCTCGTGACCGCGAAGTAGCCGAGCGTTTGATATCCCCAGGAAGCATCCAGAGGGTGTTCCATCAGCGGAAGGAACTCAATGTGTGTGTAACCCAGGCTCTTGACGTAAGGAATCAGTTCGGCGGCTAACTCGCGGTAGGTGAGCCAGCGGTTTCCTTCGGCCGTGTTGCGCCGCCAGGAGCCCGCGTGCACTTCGTAAATTGACATGGGAGCGTGCAGCCAGTCACGCGACGCGCGCGCTTCCAGCCATGCCGCGTCGTTCCATTTGTAGCCGTCGATGTCGCACACAATGGAAGCGTTCTTCGGCCGCACCTCGGCGAAAAAGCCGTAGGGGTCGGACTTGAGGGCCAGCGCGCGGCCATCGGGTCCGAGAATCTCGAACTTGTAGAGCGCGCCTTCGTGCAAGTCCGGGATAAAGATTTCCCACACGCCGTTGGAACGTCTGCGCATGACGTTGACTCGCCCGTCCCAGAAATTGAAGTCGCCGGCGACGCTAACCCGCCGCGCGTTCGGTGCCCAGACGGCGAAATTCACACCGCTCACACCGGCCAGTTCTCGAACGTGAGCTCCGAGCTTTTCGTACTTCAAATAGTGTGTGCCTTCTCCGGAGAGGTAGAGATCATAGTCACTCAGCAGGGGAGGGAAGGCGTAAGCGTCGTAAGCTTCATGCAGGGTGCCGTCTTCGAAACGGAACTGCAGCCAATACGCGGTCGGTGGTATCAGACTGCCCGGACTGAACTGCGCCGATTCGGGCAGCACCACTTCGAAGACCCCGGCGTCGTGAACGCGTTCGCCCGGTAGCGTCTGCTGCGAAGCACTCCAACGGGCGCTCATGGCCATCGCGCCCGGTCGAAAAGCGCGGATCGCACGGCAAGAGCGGCCGTCGCGCTCGATCCAATGCGGTCCTAGATAATGGAAAGGATCGGAGTGTTCGGCCCGAACGATCTGCTCGATCTCCTCACGTAGAGTCTGGTCGGCTGGGCTCACTCGGCGCTTATTTCCCTCGGCTGTCGGCGCGTCCCTAGGGGTCCGCGCGCAAGGTGTAGGGGTTCATCTTACCGGACGCGAAGCGAGCGAACAAACTCCTACGCGCAAAGCCTTGCAGGAGCTGCGACAATGACCGCATCACGAACCGCCGCGCCAGAAACAGGCGAACTGGACAGGGCGCAGAATTCCCGCTAGGCTAGCGGCCACTTGGGGCAAGCAGCGGTCCACGGAAAGAGGAGAAGGCGCATGACGAAATGTGCTCGATTGATTTGTCTATTTGCGGTTCTGGCGATGCTTGGTTTCACCGCGGCCGCGCGTGCTCAGGAAGGACAGCAGCCGGCAAAGCAGCGAACGCCCAGTGAAGTCCTCCTGGAGAACTGGAACGATGTCGGGAATCATCTCGTAACAATGGCCCAGGATTGGCCGGAAGACAAATACACGTATCGCCTCAATAAGGACGTGCGCACCTTTCAGCAGGTTCTGTTGCACGTTGCCGGCTCGAACTACGACCTCTTGAATCACGTAACGAATTCGAAGGCGGGCGACGCGCGCAACGATCCTCCCGCAAGCGAGTACGCCACGAAAGAGAAGACCGTCGCCTTTCTGAAGAAGTCCGTTGAAGACGGCGCGGCGGAGATCAAGAAGGAAGGCGACTCCGGAGTCCTGACGCATCTCGATTACTGGGTCGGTTACACGGAACACATGGGCGAGCACTACGGCCTGCTAGTGGCCTACTACCGAGCGAATGGCGTGATCCCCCCGGAGTCCAGACCGAAGAAGTGACGCTGGTATTTCGAACCCGTGGAATTCTCTTCGCCTTTCTGGGGGCGCTGATGGGCCTTCCCATCGTCACCGGCACGACGGGCGCGCAAGACCGCGGGCAAGGCCGCTCCATGATTGTGTCGCGCGGCGGAATCGTTGCGGCAGAGAGCCCGCTTGCGGCGCAGGCGGGCGCGACGATTCTCTCGCGCGGCGGAAATGCCGTCGATGCAGCCGTGGCCACGAACGCCGTGATGGGCGTCGTCGAGCCGATGATGAACGGCATCGGCGGCGATCTGTTCGCTATCGTCTATGACGCAAAGACCGGAAAGCTCTTTGGGTTGAACGCTAGCGGCTGGGCGCCCGCAAAGCTGACCGTCGATCTCCTTAGGGCAAAGGGCGCCGACAGAATGCCCCTGCGAGGAATCGATTCGGTCACGGTTCCCGGCACGGTGGAGGGCTGGTCAAAACTGCTGTCGCGCTTCGGCGCCAAGAAATTCGCCGAGGTTCTGGCTCCGGCGATTCACTACGCGCGTGATGGATTCCCCGTTCCGGAATTCGATGCGCAATACTGGGAGGGCGCCGACAAGGAGCTCGCTGGCGACAGGAATGCCGTCTCGACTTTCCTTATCGATGGCCGGCCCCCGCGTCTAGGAGAAATCTTCCGCAACCCCGACCTCGCGCGCTCCCTCGAATGGATCGCTGCGGGAGGGAGGGACGCCTTCTATAAGGGCGACATCGCCCGCCGCATCCTTGACGCGTCATCGAGACTCGGCGGTGCGATGGCTCCAGGCGACCTGGAGGGGTATTCGAGCGAATGGGTCGAGCCGATTTCGACGACCTACCACGATTGGACCGTTTACGAGATGCCGCCCAATGGCCAGGGGATTGCTGCGCTGATGATGCTCAACATCATGGAAACCTTTCCCCTGCGAGACCTTCGTGACACTGGCGATGCGCTGCACGTGATGATCGAAGCGAAGAAGCTCGCTTACGCCGATCTGCTGCGCTACGTGGCGGACCCGCGAGAGAGCCGCGTGCCCGTCGCAGGAATGCTTGCGAAAGGTTATGCGGCGCAGCGGGCGAAACTCATTGATAGGGCCCGAGCGAATTGCAGCGTCGGGCCAGGGGAGCCTGCCTTCCCAACCTCTGGCGACACGACCTATCTGTCGGTCGTGGACCGCGACGGGAATATGGTTTCGCTCATTCAGAGCAATTTCTCGGAGTTCGGCTCCGGCGTTGTCGCCGACGGCACGGGTTTTGTCTTGCAGAATCGCGGCGCGCTCTTTTCGCTCGATCCATCTTCGCCGAATGCGCTGGCGGGCCATAAGCGGCCGCTGCACACGATTATCCCGGGCTTCATGGCGCGAGGCCAAGAACGCATTGCGTTCGGCATTATGGGTGGATTCAACCAGGCACAGGCACACGCCCAATTTGTCTCCAACGTAGCCGACCGGGGAATGAATATTCAAGCGGCGCTGGAAGCTCCCCGTTTCACCAAGCAGACCTTCACCGGTTGCGATGTGCAAATGGAAGACCGCATCCCCGCCGATGTCCGCGAGACGCTGGCGGCGCGCGGGCACCAAATCGAAGTGCGAGCCGGTTTTTCCTCGAACGTCGGCGGAGGCCAGGCGGTCCGCCGTGACTTTGCTACGGGAGTGAACTTTGGCGCTTCGGATCCACGCAAAGACGGCGCCGCAATTCCTGAGCCGCTAACACTCGAGCCGCGATAGAAGCTCGCCCCGTCGTGTCTTCCGTGAGACGTTTCTAAGTGTCGTGAAATGCAAGGCTTTGGTACGGCGGTACCATTGTTTGCTGAGCACCGCGCCCGCTATAAAGTTCGTGTGGGGCTGTCTGTCCGCCGGAGTGACGAAGTCCTCGCTCCGATCCTGGGTCATTTCTGAGGATTATGCCAAGCAGAACGGAGACACTTCGTCCCAAACGAGGGGACTCCTCGCGTCCTTCGCATCCGGCCGAAGGTACGCTAGAGCCGCGTATCAGCTCCGGCGCTGAAGCTTCGGCCAAAGCGCCGCACAAACAGGCGGCCCGCGGCGAAGCAGCACCCCAGTCCGAAGAACCATCCTCCTATCTGAAGCTTGCTTACCTGCAAGCTCTCACCGATAGCAATCCCATGGCAGTCGTGGTTCTTGACGCGAACCGCCGAATTCAAACATGCAACCCTGCGTTTGAGAAAATGTTCGGCTATTCTCCCGAAGAAGCGCTTGGACAGGAACTGGATCCGTTGCTGGCCCCCGCTGGCAGGTTTGGCGAGGCCTTGGAATACACGCGCAAAGCCTCGGCGGGCGAGGTGGTGCGCGCAAAAACGAAACGGCAACGCAAGGACGGAACCCTGGTGGACGTTCAGATTCTCGGCGTCCCGCTGGCCGTGAATGGAAGGCTGGTCGGAAGCTTTGGTATGTACGAGGACATCACGGAACGATGCCGCGCCGAGGAGGCGCAACGGCAAGCGGAAGAGAAATTTCGCCGGTTGTTTGACGACGCCGTTGAAGGCATCTTCCAGACGACTCCAGAAGGCACGTATCTGAGCGTGAATCCGGCCCTGGCCCGCCTGTGCGGCTATGCGTCGCCGCAGGAGATGATAGAAGCCGTGCGGGACATCGCCACGCAAGAATACGTGGACCCGAAGAAACGCGAGGAATTCAAGAGGATTATCGAAGCTCGCGGCACCGTCGAAGGTTTCGAGTATGAGATTCGGCGAAAGGACGGAACCAAGGTTTGGGTCAGGGAAAACGCGCGAGCCGTGCGCGATCCTTCCGGGCGTATTGCGAGTTACGAAGGCACGATCGAGGACGTGACCGAGCGCAAACGAGCGGAACTCGAGCGCCAGGTGACCTCGGAAATCATTCACGGCGTCAATGTGACCGAAAATCTTGATGATTTGCTGCGGCTCGTTCACGAGGCGCTGAAGAAGGTCGTGTACGCGGAAAACTGCTTCGTGGCGCTGTATGAGTCATCGACAGGCATGTTCCATTTCCCGTTTTTCGTCGATCAGTACGATGTGGCTCCGCCGCCTCAGAAAGTAGGGCGGAGTTGTACGGCTCACGTCTATCGATCCGGGAAGGCTATGCTCATTCCTCAGAAAACGTTCGACGAACTTGTGGAGCAAGGCGTAGTCGAGCTCGTCGGGACACCCTCGCCGTCGTGGCTCGGTGCGCCGCTGCAGACCCCGGGTGCGACGATCGGTGTCATCGTGGTCCAGCACTACGAAAAAGAGGACGCGTTCACGGAGCGGGACCTCGAATTTCTTTCCTCCGTTGCCGGACAGATTGCAGTCGCCATCGAGCGCAAGCGCGCTGAAGCGAAGCTGCGAGAGAGCGAAGCGCGCTTGCGCGTGCTTGTCGAGCAGTTGCCGGCTGTGTTGTGGACTGTAGATAAGGACCTTCGCTTTACTTCGGCGCAAGGAGCGGGGCTGGCGCGGCTGAGCCTGAAGCCGAACCAGATCGTGGGCATGTCCCTGCTCGATTATTTTGAGACCAGGGATTTCACGTTTCTGCCGATTGCAGCGCACCGCCGAGCGGTTGCGGGAGAGCCCGTAACGTTTCACGTGGAGTGGAAGGGTGGATCTTACGCTTGCCACGTTGAAGCGTTGCGCGATGAAGCGGGAGCGGTCCGTGGCGCCATCTGTATGTCGCTGGACATCACCGATCGCAAACAGCTGGAGGAGCAACTGCGTCACGCCCAAAAAATGGAAGCCGTGGGCCGCCTGGCTGGCGGAATCGCGCACGACTTCAACAACCTTCTTATGGTCGTCCAGGGCTACGCCGATCTTCTTGCCGAACGGCTACCGCCAGAGGATCCGCTGCGCCGCAATGCAGAACAGATCCAGATGGCGTCGCAACGGGCGACTTCTTTGACGCGACAACTGCTGGCGTTCAGCCGCAAGCAGATGCTGACACCCACCGTTTTGAACATTCAGAGCGTGGTGACGGATATGGAGAAGATTCTTCGCCGACTGATCGGCGAAGATATCGCGCTGGAAGCCTCCGGCGCCCCCGGTCTTGGGTTGATCAAGGCTGATCGCAGCCAGATCGAGCAGGTGATTCTGAACCTGGCAGTCAACGCCCGCGACGCGATGCCCGAGGGCGGGCGGCTGACCATCGAGACCGCGAACGTCGAGCTCGACGCCTCCTATGCGCATCCGCCCGCCGTTCTGTCGCCCGGCAAATACGTGATGCTGGCGGTCACGGACAACGGTTCCGGAATGGACGCAGAAACGCAAGCGCATATCTTCGAGCCGTTCTTCACCACAAAGGAAAAGGGGAAAGGCACAGGCCTCGGTCTTGCCACCGTTTACGGCATCGTCAAGCAAAGCGGCGGCTACATTTGGGTCTATAGCGAGCCAGGCCAGGGGACAAGCTTCAAGATCTACCTGCCGCGAATCGAAGAAGAGTCCGTCGAAAGTACCCGCGAGCGGCGAAGCGGCTCCGAGGCACTACCCCGGGGTTCGGAGACAGTTCTGTTGGTAGAGGATGAAAAAGGCGTGCGCGAACTTGCGCGCGAATACCTGGAAATGAGCGGCTATAGCGTAATCGAGGCCGAGGACGGTCGTACGGGAGTTGAGCTGGCAGCGATGCACGCAGGCCCGATCCACTTGTTGATGACGGACGTAGTCATGCCGGGTATCAGTGGGCGGGAGTTGGCCGACCGCGTCGCCAGAATCCGGCCAGGCATCAAGGTCCTGTACATGTCCGGTTACACGGATCAGTCTGTGGTGCACCATGGGATACTCCAGGGCGATGCTGTCCTTCTTCAGAAGCCATTCACCTTGGTCGCGCTGGCGTCCAAGCTCCGCGAAATACTTGCTGCAGAGCCCGTTCATTAGCCTTTCGGGACTCCGCCCCTTCAACACTCATGATGGTCTGGATCACCCTAGCGGTCCTGTGCGCCGGGCTGAAACATTAGGCACGAATCGAGCCATTCACGCACACCTCCACGGGAAGCCGGCGTGCGGCCTCGGCGCCGCTTCCTCGGCCATTCTGTTGGTGGTAATGGGAGTTGCACGGCCATCGGCCTTCGGCGTTCGTCGCCGCCGATTGGCGCCCCGAGTGCTGGTCAGCTCTGCCCGGTCGGAAATAGAAGGCATCGAGATCGGAGCCACAAAGCCAGGGAGAGCGACATATGGAACGCATGGGGACCTCGACTACCGTGACTTCCGAGAGTGCCATTACCGAAGAATTCATCGCCGAACATCGAATGTGGATTGCCGTTCTCGCGAAGGCCGTCGAAGACTGGCGTTTCGGATCGCTAAGGGCGCGGCGCGAAGCGCAAGAGTTCTTGTTCGAGAGCGACGACGATTTCCATCTTGTTTGCGCGGGGGCTGGGGTAGATCCCGCCAAAGTGCGCTCGATGCTGCTCAAGATCGGCACGCGCCTCGCGCCGCAGGTCCGGTTTGTTCATCCTTTGGCAGCATAAGTCGTCCCCGGACGCCGCTGCCTCCAATTTTCGTCTGTTTCCCTCTTGCATCGGCAAGCGTACTGCACACCTGTGTGGCCAAACAGAACTGGCTCGGCGGGCGCTCCGAGCTTTCCTGCATTGGCGTTGCTTCAGATAGCGTAGAATCGCGGCGTTCGAGCGTCGCTAGCGGATGACCATCTCGCCGAATAGCCCCGTGTGTCCCGAGAAGCGGTTGCTAGCGCTTTGCGCGAGAACGCGCGCGGCAAGGGTCGCCGCACAAATCGAGGAGATGGCGCGGCGTCCGCTCGACTGGGATGTTCTGCTCTCGGAGGCAACAGAGAATGGCATCACCCCGCTTCTTGATCGCCAGATGCAACCTCTCGTGCCTGTTGTTGTTGCGCACACGGTAGGGGAGCGGCTTCGTGCTGCCCGCCGTGCGAATACAGTCCGAAACCTCTTTCTATCGGCGGAGTTGGGGAAGGTTGTGCGCGAGCTGGAGTCCGCCGGCGTGCAGGCGGTCACCTACAAAGGGCCGGCTCTCGCGGTGCAGGCTTATGGCGACGTGACGCTCCGGGAATTCGATGATCTGGACATCGTTCTTCCTCACCGCGATTTGACCAAGGCTCACCAAGTGATCGGCAGCCTCGGCTATCGCGCCAAGTTCCCGTGGGTGCTTTCACCGGATGCGCCAGCGTCACTTGTGCCGGGAGAGTACAACTACCGCGATGAGGCGCGACGCATCATCGTGGAGATTCACACCGAGCGCACGCTGCGCCATGTCCCCTTGCCTCCGGATTTGGCAGGCCTTTACCGGCGATCTGTGCGGCTAGATGTCGCAGGCCGTGAAGTACGCACATTCTCGGTTGAAGACAACATTCCGATCCTCTGCGTTCACGGGTCGAAGGACTTCTGGGGCCGGCTCGGCTGGATCGCGGACATTGCGGAGATTGTCCAGGCACATGAGGATCTCGATTGGGACGCCGTCGTCCGCTGCGCCGAAACCCACCGCTCCCAGCGCATGCTTCACCTGGGCCTCGCGCTTGCTTGCGATGTTCTCCAGTTGTGCGTGCCTCAGGATGTCGCTCGCCGTTTTCGGCAGGATTCCGTCGCGGCGGGTATTGCTGAGCAAGTAGCGCGGGCACTGCTCGGAAGGGGGCCGTCCGTCCCGGTGGGCTGGGGTCGGTTTAACTTTCGGCGGCGAATGCTTCCTGGTTTCCTTGCCGGGTCACGCTATGCTTTGCGACTGGCTTTGACGCCCGCTGAGGAGGACTGGTCAGCGATTCGCCTGCCCCCGCCTCTCTCTCCGCTGTACGTAGTGCTGCGTCCTCTCCGGCTCCTTCGCAAATACGGCTTTTCCAGCCGCGGCCGACAGTTGCCGCCCAAGGCCCCTCGCCATATGTCCTCCGAAAGCCCATAGTCACACACACGACACCCGGATGGGACGTGGAGGTTGACACTTCCTTGGTCCCTTCCGAAACTGGTTCGGGTTCTCTCTCGTTCGTTGGGACAACTGGACAGTGGCGCCTGTGTGGCGTGGAGAGCAACGCGCACTTCCGTCTGTGCGTGGTCTCCGCACCGGGGGTAGCGAATTGTCAGCGGCAGAACTACGGCCGGGTCTCGACCGGCCACTTCAGATCTCCATCGGCCGCGTACCTCTCCGTCTGTTCATCCCTGAAGGGGGTTTGCTTCGTAGGGCGAGGCGCCGATACGGGGACTTCTCTTCCACGGGTGGCGTCGGACTGCCAATCCGGCTGTACCGCAAGGGAGATGCGGCAGCCACGGGAGCGTTTTCCTACAATCTCGAGGGCGCTTCTCTTGTGCTTCGTTCGAAAGGTGCGGAGTTTCGCGGCGTCCGCCACGAATACGCGCTCGACTCGCTCCTACGGATACTCCTCACCGTCGTGCTGCTGCCTCGACGAGGGTTTCTCTTGCATGCCGCGACCGTAGTTCGCGACGGCCGCGCCTACGTCTTTGCCGGCCGGTCCGGAGCGGGCAAGAGCACGGTCGCGTCGCTTTCGCCTTCGGGCAGCGTACTGACGGACGAAATTTCGCTTCTACGATGGACCGCAGGGGGTTGGCGCGCGTACGGCACGCCGTTCTGGGGCGAATTTCGGGCCGCTGGGCAAAACGCGCACTATCCGCTGGCCGGGATCTATTCCCTGGTTCAGGCTTCTGAGGAGCGGCTCGAGTTCCTTTCCGCTAAAGCCGCTCTGCGCTGCTTGCTCCCGTGCGTGTTGTTCTTCGCGCCCGAAAGGCGTGCGCACGAAAGTTTGCTTCACACCCTAGTCGATTTTGCCGCCGACGTCCCCAGTCACCGGCTTCACTTCCGCCGGAACGCCGCGTTCTGGAAGGGGATCGCGGCATGAAGGCATGTCCGGCGCGTAATCCGAACCTGGCGTGGCGGGAGATCGACGGCGAAATAATGATCATTTCGCCGGAGGACAGTCAGGTGCACGAGCTGAACGAGACGGCGAGCTGGATATGGAAGCACTTCGACGGAACGCAGAGCCCGGATGCGATTGCCGCCAGACTGGCGGCTGCCTTTGATGTCGAAATGGAAACCGCACGGCAGCACATCGTCGAATTGATCGAGGTGCTCGACAAGAAGCGTCTGATTGCCGTCGCAGCGGAAGAGAAAAACTGAGATGCCGAATACGCCGGTCATGGATCGATGGATTCGCTCGACAGTCGAGCGTCACTTAGCTTGGAATGTCCATTTCGACCTCACCTACCGGTGCAACGAACGCTGCATCCACTGCTACCTCGACCATCAAGACTACGGAGAGATGACTACGATCGAAATTAAGAATCTGCTCGAGCAACTCGCCGAAGCCGGAACGCTGTTCCTGACTTTGAGCGGCGGCGAAATCTTTCTGCGGAAGGATCTGTTCGAGCTCATTGCCTTTGCCCGGCAGCTGCATTTCGACGTCAGTCTCAAGACCAACGCGTTGCTCGTTGATGCCAGCCGGGCTCGCGAGCTGCGCCGCCTGGGAGTGCGCGCGGTTCAGGTCAGCATCTACAGCGCCGACCCCTCGGTTCACGACGCCATAACAAGAGTGCCCGGGTCGCTGGTTCGTTCACTGGTCGGCATCCGCTTGCTGCAGCGGGAGGGGCTGCGCGTCAAGCTCGCGTGCCCCCTGATGAAGCAGAATCTGACCGCCTATCGAGGCGTCCAGTCGCTCGCCGAGGAGCTGGGTGTGCCTTACATTTTGGATCTTACGATCACGCCCAAGATGGACGGCGACGGCAGCATCCTGTCGCTGCGGGGCACGTTGAATGAACTGCTCCCTGTGCTGCAGGATCCGCTGGTCAACCCGCGTGCGGCATGCAGCGACGGCGCGTCGTCCGGCGCCTTCGCCGCCGGTAGCGTGACCTCGAGTGGCATCGAGAGTGGCGCCTACGACGATATCCCCTGCAGTGCCGGGCACAATAGCTGCTACATCTCTCCGTACGGCGATGTGTATCCCTGCGTGCAGATGCCGCTGGTCGCAGGGAACGTGCGACGCCAGACCTTTCGTGAGATATGGAGCGGCTCGCCAGAAATGAATCGTGTCCGCGCCATTCGCGAGTCGCATCTGCCGGTTTGCTCCACGTGCGGCATCCGCTCCTATTGCGAACGCTGCCCCGGCCTCGCGCAGATGGAAGGCGGGGACCTGCTGGGCGCGTACGAGCGCGCCTGTGAGCTGGCGGAGGCAAATGCGCGGCTTGCAGGCGTTGAGAATCCCGTGAGCGCGCTTCACGCCAAGAGGCCCAGCCCCGGGCTGCTGCCGGTGCTGGCGTCCCGGCCAGGGCTGCAGCACGCGTGCACGCAGAGCCACTAATTCGGAAAGAGAATGGAGCCTTCACAAAAAGCGGCGAAAAACGAGAGGAAAAGCAGGGACAAGAAGCCGTACGTCAAGCCCCGCTGCGTCTCGGAACCGATCTACGAGACGCTTGCTCTCGCTTGCGGCAAATTGCCCGGACAAGGTGCGGCGTGCCACGGTGCTCCGCGCAGGTCGTGAGCCGCGCGAGTAGTGTTGGCCGCGCCGGAATATTCAGTTGGGAGGCGCTATAGTCCATGGATCATCGGCAACCGACGAAGGCGCGATGCGTGGAGCTGTGGACACCTGCCCGGCTCGCGGCCCTGACCGTGGCGCTTACCAGTCTGCTAGCTGCGCCGATGCTCGCGCGCGAAACAATCCAGATTGTTGGCAGTAGCACCCAGCCGAGGGCTGCAGACGCCACGATAAACCAAGCCGCCCCCAATACCAACACGGCCGGCGCCGCGACGCTGACCGTCGAGTCGCATCACGGTAATCAGAATCAGCGGGCGCTCCTGCAATTCGATCTATCGGTCTTGCCCAATGTGGCTGTTAAGGCCGCCACCATGACGCTATCGGTCACCAGCACCAATGCGACGAACGCAAACAGGCGGACGTACGGAGTTTTTCCCCTCACAAGCCTTTTCCGCGAATCCGATGTTACCTGGAATACCCGCGTCGCGGACCTTGCATGGGCGACGGCCGGAGGAGGCGGCGACTTCGGAGGCGCAGCGACAAATACATTCAGGGTATCGGGTACCGGCTCGGTCAACGTGGACGTCACGGCCGACTATCACAACTGGTACAACGCTACGGCCGATTACGGCGAGTTGATCAAGGACCAAACCGAAAACGCGGCTGGCGCAGGGTTCACGACTAACTTCGGCTCCCAGGAGGGTTCCGCCGCAAACGCTCCCTCGTTGAGCGTCACATTCGTGCAGAACGTTCAGAACCTGACCGCTACGCCCGGTAATGGCAGTGTGACGCTGAGCTGGAAAATTCCAGCTTTGATCGGCGCTCCAACGACGGCGGGCGAGCACTACACCGGGACGCTGATCCTCCGGCGCGCCAACCTGCCGGTGAACAAGGGCTCCGTGCCCACCGATGGCGCAGATCCTGGGTTGTGCGCCACGGTTGGGTCGGGCGTAGTTGTATTCGACGATACTTCGGGCGCTCAGACTTTCACCGACAACGCCTCAGATACCTGCGGCGCTCCGGCGAACGGCACCATGTATTTCTATAAAGTCTTTCTGCGCGACAACCTGAATTTCTATTCTTCGCAGCCGATCGCCAACGGCTCCACCTTCACGGAAGAGATCTCGGCGATGCCCAACGCCACTGCCGCGACCCAGGAGTTCTCGGCCTGGATCAATGCCACATTTTCGACTGACCTTGCGGCGCCTTCGCTCTTTCCGGGATCCGTGGTTATGGTTGGTGCGGGAACGAATCTCCTCTTTGGAGTTGATCCAACTACCGGGCTGCGAAAATACCTTCCGGCCGCACTAGGCGGACCGATTACCAGCCGTTCTCCTCTGATCGATTCAGGAGACTCCACTCTCGGGAAAAATGTGATTTATGTCGCCGACTCTGACTCTCTTGTGTACGCCATCGCCACCGACACAGGCCAAATCCTCTGGGCTGTCAATCCCACCGGTGCTACCACCAACAATTTCACGGGGGCGGCGTCGGTCGAGCTGAAATCGTTGAATAACGTCCTTACCCACGACGTAGTCATCCTGGGGACCGACAATGGAGCCACTACGTCCGGCAATCAAATCCTCGGCCTTGACGGCAACACCGGCGCGAATTCCTGGACGCCCATCGTGGGCAATTCCGGCGGCGTCTCTCCGATGGACATCATCACTTCGACGCCCACGGTGGATTACGTTAACAACGCGGTCTGGGTGACCAGCCACTCCGCCTGCGGAATGGGACAGCCCAGCCTGTGGAAGCTGAAGCTCAATCCGCCGGGTGGCGTTATCCTCACCCAGAACCTCGGCGACATGGACGTTTCGCCGACCCTCACCTTTTCGAGCGACGTCCTTTTCGCGGCAACCGGCGGATACCATCTCAATGCGGGCACCTGCGTCTCCGGCAACAGCACGCTCCTCGCCATCAATCCAGCCACCGGCGCAACTCTTGCTTCGTTTACGCCCAATCCCACCGACGGCGCCATCGTGGGCTTTCCGCTCGTCCTTGGTTTCACCTCTCCCTACACGATTGTTTTCTCTGGCGCCGCCAACGTTCATGCCGTGCAGTACGACAAGACGAAGAACCAGTTCACCGCGCTGTTCACGCTGCCGATTCAGGGGCCCGCCGCTCCGATCGGGTATACGGGTTTCTCGAAGGTCTATGTAGGCAGCAGCGACGGCTTCATTCACGAAATAGACCTCAATTCTCAAACCGACGATTTCGATGAGTACGTGAACACGGTAAACACCGGAAGCCCAGCGGTGATCGGGAACGTGAGCCTGGATCTGAGCTTGGCGCGAGTTTACATTGCCACAACCGACCAGCGCTCCTACGCTTACCCGTTCCCATTCTGAGCGAGGATAACGATGTTGCTTCCACAGCGCGTGATTGGGCATCGGACAGCAAGCAGGCCGGGCCTGACTACGGTGGGTTTGCTGCTGTTGGTGGTCGGCGGTTGCCAGATGGAATCTTCCGGGAATGGCGGTGGCAATCCTCCTCCACCGACGAGCGCAACAGTCTCCGTCTGCAATGACGGTACGCCGGATTGTCCCGCGGCCACTTCGTTCAGCGTCTCTGGCCTGCGCGACCTGGTGGTCAGCGTCGCTTGGGACAACGTCCCCTCCGGTCATCATGTTCAGACCGTCGCTCTCTTTCTGCCGGGAGGCGAGATTCCCTACCAGCAAGCGGACCTCGCTTTTCTGATTCCCGACGGTGCAGTGGGCTCCTTCTCCTCCACGCGGGTTGTCCCCGTGGCCGGGACTGCGATCCCCCAGAGGCAGCTCACGGGAGCGTGGTCCGTCCAGGCCTCCCTGGATGGGCAGCCCGTAGCAACGCTGCCTGTGGAGTTCACGCCCTGATGGGTCCGGTTCCTGCGGCCCTGCCTGCTCCGCTTCCTCGTAAAGATCGAGTCCTGGAGGTTTCCGGAGAGTCCGTTGCGATTCCTGAGCAGATCCGCACCCGCGGTTCTTTCGGCCTGCGCGTGCTGGGTGGCAGCATGTTCCCCTGGGTTCGTCCGGGCGATCTCCTGTTCGTGCGCCGCTGGGACTTCGACTCGGCTTCCGCGGGCGACGTGATTCTCTTCGAGTGCGCGGGGCGTTTTTTTGTTCACCGCGTTCTGCGCCGTGAGTATCCGAACATCGCCGACTCCCAGTTCTCCGTTCTCATCACCAAGGGCGATGCGCTCGACGGAGAAGACGCTCCTGTTTCGCCGAGTGAGTTCCTCGGGCTGGTCGTCGGAATTCAGCGGCGTCGGCGTCACATTGATCTGCAGTCTCCCCTGCAAAGAATGCTTGGCCGTTTCCTTGCCCGCGTTTCCCGCAAAAGCGCTCTCGTCTATCGGTTTCTTCGAGGGGCAAATCGCCTTCTTCTTCGTCGTACCGGTTGACAACCTCGCAGAGGTTTGTGAGGGTATGGCTTCGGAGGGATCTGTGAACCCGACACGGCGATCCGGCGGTATTCTCCTCTTGCTTGTTTTCTCGATGGTTTTCGCGGCTGTTGCCCTGGCGCCTCCGGTGTCCGCGCAGCAGGAGGATCAGGCCCAGCCGAAAAGCACCGCCACGGCAAGACGCAAAGTGCTTAAGGTCAAAGGGCGTCCGCCGATGTCCGGCACCGACCCCTACTTGAAAAGCCGGGTCACGACCAGCACACCGGACAGTGCTGTCGCTCTTGCGCCCAATAAGTTGAAACCCAGGCCTGGTAGCACCGCGCCAAAGGTTTGCGTAGTGCACGTGGACAACTGGACCAGCGCAATGCTTCACGTCTTCATCGGTGGCGACTACGCCGGAAGCATCGGCGCGGGCGGCGAAATCTTTGTCTCAGCCCCGAACGCCACAACAACTTTCTACGCGCGGATCGACATAAGCCCTTTTGATTGGATTCCGCTCGGGCCGGTGGACTTCGATTGCGACGCAAACTACTCGTTCACAGTCACGCCCTAGGTCGGCAGCCGAGGTCGCAAACCCGAAGCAGCCGAAGGGATCTTCGCCGCGCCGCTCGACAGTGTCCACCCCCCGGGGTAAACTTTCGGCCATGCGAATCTCCGCCCGCAACCGCCTCGTCGGCAAGATCATTGAGATCCAGCTGGGAACCGTCACGGCCCTGGTCGCTGTCCAGGTGGGCGACCACACCATCGAGAGTGTCATTACCCGGCGCAGCGTCGAGGAAATGGAGCTGAAGGTCGGAGATACGGTTGCCGCCGCGGTGAAGTCCACTGACGTGTTAATCACCAAGGCCTGAGCGTCGGCCTACTTTGGTTCCGTCCCGATCATGTGACACGAAAACGTCTTAATCACCAGCCACACGGGCTTGCCCGTCTTGAGATCGAGAGCGTCGCAGGCCTTTGGCGTCACGTGTACCTCGAAACGCGCGCCCGCATCCACTTGCGCAATCACGAGAGCTTTCGCTCGATGAAGTGAGGTGATCTCGCCCTTTAGCACATTGCGGGCGCTCAGCCCGCTGGGCTCTTTCGTGGCCACGATAATGTCGCCGGCGCGGATGGCGATGCGTATCTCTGCCCCGGGCTGTGCTCGAATCATCGGCGCCTCGATGGGGAGATCACTCCCTTTTACCCGGCAGTGTATGGTTCCCGACGGTTCATCGCGCGACATTACGACGGCTTCGAAAATGTTCTCGAAGCCCGCAAGCTGCGCGACCAGCTCGTGACTCGGCGCCTGGAGCACCTCGACGGGGCTGCCCTCCGTCAGAATCCGTCCGCTCTCGAGAACGATTACGCGTTCACCCAGCTCGAAAATTTCCCGATGCGTGTGCGTCACGTAGAGAATCGGTATGCCGTGCGTTGTGTTCCAGACGCGGAGATCTTCCATGATTCGCGATGCCGTCGCGTAGTCGAGCGCCGACAGCGGTTCGTCGAGCAATAGCAGGCTTGGATCCGTCACGAGCGAGCGGGCCAGCGCCACGCGTTGCCGTTCGCCCCCGGAAATCTCGCCCGGCTTCCTGTCGGCGACGTGGGCCACGCGGAAAGACTCGAGAATGCTTCGAACGCGCTCGCGCCGAGCCGATTCATTCAGCTTTCTAAGGCCGTAGCCAACGTTCTCCGCAGCCGTCAAATGAGGGAACAACGCAAGCTGCTGGAAAACGTATCCGAGGTTTCGTCGCCAGACCGGCTCCTCGTGGCCCCTTTCGGAATCGTAAAGGATCTTCGAGCCAATCGAGATGTAGCCGCTATCTGGGCGCAGCAACCCTGCTACGCAACGGAGCAGTGTTGTCTTGCCGGCTCCGGAAGCTCCGAACAACATGGTGATTCCTTCCCGAATCGAAAAGTCCACGCTCAGGCTGAACGTGCGAGACAGGTCTTTCTGAATGCGCGCGGCGAGTTCCATCGCCTTCAACGCTTCGCCGGCCATATGGCCCACGCGCGGCGGTTCAGCGCATACACGCTCGATAGCACCGCAAACGCGAACAGCAGCAGTGCCAGCGCGGTGGCATGGGCACGAGCGTAGTCAAAGGCCTGTACGTCGTCGTAGATGGCGATGGACGCGGTCCGCGTGACACCAGGAATGTTTCCTCCTACCATCAGCACCACGCCAAACTCGCCCAAAGTATGGGCGAAGCTCAGTACCGCGCCTGTCACAAGGCCAGAGACGGAGAGGGGAAGGATGACCCGGAAGAATGTCTGGGCGCGCGTGCCCCCAAGGGTCAGCGACGCTTCTACCAGTTGTGGCTCGACCGACGAAAACGCCGCTGCCATCGGCTGCACCGCGAATGGCAAACTGTAAATCACAGAGGCAACGACCAGCCCTTCAAAGGTGAACGCCAAGCTATGGCCGAACCACTTAGTCCAGGCTCGCCCGATTGGGCTATGCGCGCCGATAGCGATCAGCATGTAAAACCCCAGCACTGTGGGAGGCAGCACGAGCGGAAGCGCCACGACCGATTCGATGACGAACTTCCATTGCCATCGTGAAAATGCCACCCAGTAGGCGATGGGCACTCCGGCGACTACCAGGAGCGCACAAACCACCGTTGCGAGTTTCACGCTCAGGAGGATTGCCGGCCAGTTCATCGAGTTGACGCCTGAGAATCGGTGTTCTTCAGCGTTCCATGGATCTGCGATCGGATTGAGACTCGGGGATGATAAAGCCAAAATCGCGCATCAGCGAAACGATTTCAGGGCGGTTCAGGAACTCCAGGAACTGCCGCGCGACCTCCTTGTGCTGTGACATTCTGAGGATTACCACGCCCTGGTCGATCGGCGGATAGTATGAATCTGGAATCGCGTAGTATCGGCCTTTTTCTTTCAACTGTGGCGCCAGCGCCAGGGACAGCGCCAGAATTCCGGCGTCAGCATTGCCCGATTCAACGAACTGCGCCGCCTGCGAAACGTTCTCGCCCATCACCAGCTTGTCGCGCACCGCTTCGTATAGCTTGTCATGTTCCAGTGCGGCAACGGCGGCTCTGCCGTAAGGAGCATGAGCGGGGTTCGCGATCGCTATCCTGCGGACGCGCGTATCTCCCAGCAGTGCCAGCCCGCGGCCAACGTCAATTCCCGAATCTTTTCTCACCCACAGGACAATTCTCCCGGTCGCGTAAGGATAGAGCGTCCCCGGCTCCGCCAGGCCCTCTGCTTCGAGCTTGTTCGGATACTCGATGTCGGCCGAAAAGAAAAGATCGAAAGGCGCTCCGTTTTGGATCTGGGAATAGAAATTCCCTGAAGACCCAAAAGCGAGCTTCACAATGCGTCCGGTCTGGTGCTGAAATCTCTCCGCAATTGCCGGAAGAACGGCCTGAAGGTCCGAGGCTGCCGCGACGTTGAGATCCTGCGCGTCGGCACGCGAGACGACACAAAGAGCGGCGTGGGTCGACACTAGAACGAAGAGCAGTCGAATTACTTTGGACATTTCGTAGTTTCGCCATTCGAGCGAAGCGCCGCCTAGATTGTCATTTTGCATAACGAATGTAAACTATCAGATCGGCGGCGCTGCCTTGTGCGCCGGGCGGAACAAGAGGGAGAAGCCGCGATGGACTTGGGACTGAAAGGCAAGGTTGCACTGGTCACCGGCTCCAGCAAAGGCATCGGTCGTTCGATTGCCTTGGCGCTTGCCAGGGAGGGCTGCCAGGTGGTCGTCAACGCGCGCGGACAAGAGGATCTCAAGCGGGTGGTCGCCGAGATTCACAAGGCAAACGGCATCGGCCACAGCATAGTTGCCGATGTGACCAAGCCCGAAGACGCCAGGCGCCTGGTGGACGAAACCCTGCAGAGGCTGGGCGCCATCCACATTCTGGTGAACAACGCGGGCGGGATCGGCCGCTTCGCAGCATTCGAGGAGCTCACCGACGAAGAATGGCTGGCGGTGTTCAATCTCAACGTTCTGTCTGCGATTCGCGTCACACGCGCCGTTTTGCCGGCCATGCGCAAACAGAAGTGGGGCCGCATCATCAACATTTCATCGGAATCGGGGACGCAGCCCGATGCCCTCATGCCGCACTACAATGCTTCGAAGGCGGCGCTGAACAATCTGACCAAGAGCCTTTCGAAGGCGTATGGCAAGGACAACATTCTGGTGAATACGGTCTCGCCAGCTTTCATTCGCACGCCGCAGGCGCAGGAAATGCTGGCCGAGCAGGCGCGCGCGCACGGCCTCAGCGTGGAACTCGCGGAGCGCAACTTTCTGCTGGAAAACCGCCCCAACATCGTTTTGGGCCGGGCGGGTCAGCCCGACGAAACCGCAGGTGTCGTTGTCCTGCTCGCTTCCGAGGCAGCATCCTTCATCACCGGCGCGAACTACCGCGTGGATGGCGGGTCTGTCGCCAGCATCTAGCGCTTTTCAGGCGGCGTCTCCTTTGCGGCAGTTGGATCCGTGGAAGTTTCGCTTGACGCAGCTTTCGCAAAAGAGCTACAAAGTTGCCTCATGCGAAGCCCTGGATTCGGCGACGGAAGTTTGTTTCCGCGGATGCAGGGCTGGATGTAACACTTTGTTATCCGCAGAGACAGAGTCCTTGAAGCCGCGTTTTCTTGGCCCCTGGTAGCCGAAGAACGTTCTCCGGGAGGGATGCTCGTGGCAGACGCACAGATGGATAAGCTGTGTATCAACACCATCCGAACTCTGGCTATGGACGCGGTGCAGCAGGCGGACTCTGGGCATCCGGGAACGGCGATGGCTCTTGCGCCTGTCGCCTATACTCTCTGGCAGAAGTTTCTCCGTTTTGACCCCGGCGACCCGATTTGGCCTAACCGCGACCGCTTCGTGCTGTCCGGCGGCCACGTCTCCACGCTGCTCTATGCCATGCTTCATCTGACGCAGGTTAAAGCGGTCAATCCCGAGTATGAAACGCCAGGGCAGGTTTCGGTCACTCTCGACGACATCAAGAGTTTCCGCCAGCTCAACAGCAAATGCGCCGGCCACCCGGAATACCGCTGGTGCTCGGGCATCGAGGCAACCACCGGCCCGCTCGGCCACGGCTTGGCGATGAGCGTCGGCATGGCCATGGGCCGCTGGTGGATGGCGGCGCATTTCAACCGCCCCAACTTCGAGATGTTCAGCTACGACGTTTACGCCACTTGCGGCGACGGCGACATGATGGAAGGCGTCGCCAGTGAAGCTGCTTCGCTGGCCGGGCACCTGAAGCTCTCGAACCTCTGCTGGATCTACGACAACAACAGAATCACGATTGAAGGCAACACGTCCTGGGCTTTCACCGAGGATGTCGCCACGCGCTTCATCGGCTATGGCTGGAACGTCACTCGCGTCGGCGACGCCAACGACCTCGAGATGCTCGAGCGCGCCATGAACGTCTTTAAGAAGACGAACGACCGCCCGACCCTCATCATCGTCGATAGCCACATCGCCTACGGCGCCCCGAACAAGCAGGACACCAGCGCCGCGCACGGCGAGCCTCTCGGCGAAGAAGAAATCAAGCTCACCAAGAGAAACTACGGCTGGCCCGAGGACAAGAAGTTTTACGTTCCCGACGGCGTGTACGATCACTTCAAAAACGGCACCGGCAAGCGCGGGCACGATGCTCGCGAAAAGTGGATCGCGCTTTTCAATTCCTACAAGACGCAGTACCCCACTTTTGCCGAAGAGCTGTACCGCATGCAGCACCGCCAGCTCCCGGAGGGCTGGGACAAGAAAGTTACGCCCTTTCCGGCCGACGCTAAGGGGATGGCCTCCCGCGAATCCTCGGGCAAGGTTCTCAACCTGGTGGCGCAGGGCGTGCCGTGGCTCATCGGAGGAGCAGCGGACTTGTTCCCATCCACCAAGACGCGCCTGACTTTTGAAGGTGCCGGCGATTTTCTGGCGGAGAGCTATGGAGGACGCAATCTTCACTACGGAATCCGCGAGCACGCCATGGGGGCGATCGCCAACGGCCTGGCTCTCTCCAAGATACGCACCTTTTGCTCGACCTTCATGATTTTCAGCGAGTTTCTGAAACCGGCGATTCGCCTGAGCGCGATCATGGAAATCCCCGTGATTTTCATATTTACCCACGATTCGATCGGGGTCGGCGAGGACGGGCCGACGCATCAGCCCATAGAACAATTGATCTCGTTGCGCGCCACTCCGGGCGTGATGGTTTGGCGGCCTGGCGATGCGAACGAGGTCATCGAGATGTGGAAGTACGTGATGAAAGAGCGCCACACTCCCGCCGTCATGGTGCTCTCGCGTCAGAACCTCCCGACCCTTGATCGCACAAAATACGGCGCAGCTTCGGGCGCACAAAAGGGCGCGTATGTCGTTTCCGAGGCCCCCGGAGGCAAGCCCGGCGCATTGCTGTTGGCCACCGGAAGCGAGGTTTCGCTGGCCATTCAGGCTCAGGACCTGCTGGCCAAAGAGGGAATCAAGGCGCGCGTCGTCAGTATGCCCTGTTGGGAAGTGTTCGACGAGCAGGATCAGGAGTATCGTGATAGTGTGATTCCCCCGGGCATTGCGGCCCGCGTGGCCGTGGAGCAGGCCTCCACGGTGGGCTGGGACCGCTGGGTCGGCGCATCGGGCGCCGTCGTCGGCATGAGAACATTTGGAGCATCAGCCCCGCTCAAGGAATTGCAAAAGAAATTCGGCTTCACTGCCGATAACGTCGCGAGCGCCGTGAAGGCCAGTCTGAGGATGTGCGCCAAGCAGGCCGGCGTTTAGGCGCCTCGGCGCTGGGATTTCTGGCACACAGATTTTCAGGAGAAGACCATGAGCACTTCCGCTCAGACCATCAGTCCTGCGCGCGTGGCGGCGCAGAATCCGCTGAAGACGTTGGCAAATTACGGTCAGTCGGTCTGGCTCGATTACATCCGCCGTAGCCTGATCACCACCGGCGAACTCAAGCGCCTGATTGACGAAGACGGCTTGCGCGGCGTCACTTCGAATCCCGCCATTTTTGAGAAGGCCATCACCGGCAGCACCGACTACGCTCAGACGCTTCAGGATCTTGGTAAGCAGCAAGGCCTGGACGCCAAGGGCCTCTATGAAAAACTCGCCGTCAAGGACATCCAGGATGCCGCCGACGTCTTGCGCCCTGTTTACGAGCAAACCAAGCGCCGCGACGGCTACGTCAGCTTGGAAGTTTCCCCGTATCTAGCCAACAAGACTCAGGAAACTCTCGACGAGGCGCGCCGCCTGTGGAAATGGGTCGCGCGCGACAACGTCATGATCAAGGTCCCGGCGACACCGGAGGGAATTCCGGCAATCAAGCAGCTCATCGGCGAAGGCATCAACATCAACGTCACTCTGCTTTTCTCGCAGGAGGCTTACGAGCAGGTGGCTCTCGCTTTTATCGCGGGTCTCGAGGAATTCGCGAAGAAAAGCGGCGATGTGGGCAAGGTGGCAAGCGTCGCGAGCTTTTTCATCTCCCGCATCGACACGCTGATCGATAGCCAGCTCACCGACATGATCAAGACTGCCAAGCCGGGCGACCAGGCCTCGCTCCGCAGCCTCCAGGGGAAAGTTGCTGTTGCCAACGCCAAACTTACCTATCAACGCTACCGTGAGCTCTTCAGCGGCTCGCGCTGGAACGCGCTGGCGGCGAAAGGCGCGCAGACGCAGCGCGTCCTCTGGGCTAGCACCAGCACCAAGAACCCGAGTTACCGCGACGTGATCTACGTGGAAGAACTGATTGGGCCCGACACGGTCGATACCATTCCCCCCGCCACTTACGACGCTTTCCGTGAACATGGCCGGCCTCGCGCGAGCTTGGTCGAAGATCTGGAAAGCGCCCAAGACACGATGGAAACGCTCGCGCGTGTCGGAATCTCTATGAAGCAGGCTACCGACAAGCTTCTCGAGGACGGCGTGAAAATATTTGCCGATGCCTTCGACAAACTGCTCAGCGCCGTTGACAAGCACGTCGCGAAAGCCGCCCCCTCCGCGGTTAACAACCAGACCTACACCCTGCCGGACGATCTCGCCAAGGCCGTCAAGGCCACGCTCGAAGACTGGAAGGCCAACAACAAGGTGCAGCGGCTCTGGGCGCGCGACGCTTCGCTCTGGTCCGGCACCGATGAAGGGAACTGGCTCGGCTGGCTTGGCATCACCGACGACCAACTCTCGCATCAGCCTCGCTTCAAGAAGATTGCCGAGGACACCAAGGGCTTCAGCTACGCCCTTCTTCTCGGGATGGGTGGCTCCAGCCTGTGTCCCGAGGTGATGAAGCTCACCTACGGCAAGATTGCCGGCCATCCGGAAATGTTCGTTCTCGATTCCACCGACCCCGCGCAGATCAAGGAAATCGAAGGCCAGGTGGACCTGTCGAAGACGATTTTCATCGTCTCCAGCAAGTCCGGCAGCACACTCGAGCCCAACATCTTCAAACAGTATTTCTTCGAGCGCGCCAAGCAAACGGTGGGCGCCGCCGAAGCCGGCAAGCGCTTCATCGCCATCACCGATTCCGGTTCGAAGATGCAGCAGGTGGCCGAGCACGACGGTTTCCGCCACATTTTCTTCGGCCTTGCCAGCATCGGCGGGCGCTACTCGGCGCTTTCAAATTTCGGCATGATTCCCGCTGCGGTTCAGGGCGTGGACGTGCCCAAGTTTCTCGACCGCGTCGAGGAAATGGTTCACGCCTGCGCGTCCGTTGTCCCCGCGGACCAAAACCCCGGCGTGATTCTCGGCGCCCTCATGGGCACGCTCGCCAAAGCCGGCCGCGACAAGGTCACCATCTTCGCTTCACCCGGCATCGCCGACGTCGGAGCTTGGCTCGAACAACTGCTCGCCGAATCCACCGGCAAGGAAGGCCGCGGCCTGGTTCCCGTGGACCGCGAATCCATCGGCGCGCCGGACGTTTATGGCAAGGACCGCCTCTTCGCGTACCTGCGTCTCGAGACCGCGCCGGACGCGAAGCAGGACGCCGCCGTCGCCGCGCTCGAAAAGGCGGGCCATCCCGTCGTGCGCATCGCCGTGCCGAACGTCTATGAGCTCGGCCAGGAATTCTTCCGTTGGGAGATCGCCACGGCCGCGGCCGGTTCGATTATTGGCATCAATGCGTTCAATCAGCCCGATGTGGAAGCCAGCAAGGTCGCTACGCGCAAGCTGACCACCGAATATGAAAAGAACGGTTCGCTCCCGGCCGAGACTCCGATCCTCACTGACAAGGGCGTCAAGCTTTATACGGACGAGAAGAACGCGGCGGCGCTGGAGCGGGCGGCAGGAGGCAACGCCACACTGGTCGGCTACCTGAAGGCGCACCTTGATCGCCTGAAAGCCGGTGATTATTTCGCCGTGCTCGGCTACTTGCACATGAACGACGCCAACGAGGCGAAGCTCCAGGTGATTCGCCATGCCGTGCGCGACAAGAAAAAAATTGCCACCTGCCTCGGCTTCGGTCCGCGGTTCCTGCATTCCACCGGCCAGGCGTACAAGGGCGGCCCGAACTCCGGCGTCTTCTTGCAGGTAACCTGCGACGACGCTGCAGACCTGCCGGTGCCGGATCAGAAGTACACCTTCGGCGTCGTGAAAGCCGCGCAAGCGCGAGGCGATTTTCAAGTTCTCGCCGACCGCGACCGTCGCGCGTTGCGCGTTCATCTCGGTTCGGACGTCGCCGCCGGCTTGAAAACGCTTCAGGAAGCGATTCAGCAAGCGCTTTCGTAGCTCGAAGAAGGATTTGCTCGGGAAGGGAGCGCAGCAAAATGCAAATTGGAATGATCGGACTCGGAAGAATGGGCGGCAACATGGCCAAACGCTTGATGCGCGGCGGTCACACGTGCGTCGCTTTCGATTTGACGCCGGCGAACGTGGACAACCTGGTGAGAGAGGGTGCCGCGGGCTCGTCTTCGCTCGATGACTTCGTGAAGAAGCTTTCGAAGCCGCGCGCCGCCTGGGTGATGGTTCCCGCGGGCAAGCCCACCGAAGATACCGTCAATGCGCTCGCGTCGAAGATGGAGCCCGGCGACATCATCATCGACGGCGGAAACTCTTATTTCAAGGACGATGTGCGCCGCGCCAACGCGCTCAAGGGCAAAGGCCTTCGCTACGCCGACGTCGGCACCAGCGGCGGCGTCTGGGGCATCGACCGCGGCTATTGTCTGATGATCGGCGCCGAGCCGGATACGTTCAAGCAGATCGAGCCGATTCTCAAGACGCTGGCCCCCGGCAAAGGCGATGTCAGCCGCACGCCCGGCCGTCCCGCGAATCAGGGCACGGCGGAAGAAGGCTACCTGCACTGCGGGCCTCCCGGCGCGGGCCACTTCGTCAAGATGGTCCACAACGGCATCGAGTACGGCATCATGCAAGCCTATGCCGAGGGCTTCGACATTTTCCAGAACGCGAACTCGCAGGAAGTGGACCCGACGCATCGCTACAACCTCAACTGCGCGGAAATCGCCGAGGTGTGGCGGCGCGGCAGCGTGGTCGGGTCGTGGCTGCTCGACCTGACCGCCATGGCGCTGATCGAAAACCCGTCGCTCTCGAGTTACACGGGGCACGTGCAGGATTCCGGCGAAGGACGCTGGACGATCATGGCGGCCATCGAAGAAGCGGTACCCTGCGAGGTGCTGTCGGCGTCGCTGTACACGCGCTTTCGTTCGCGCCAGCAGCACACGTTCGCGGAAAAAATGCTCTCGGCCATGCGCAACAAGTTCGGCGGCCACGTCGAGCGCGCCGCCGGCGGCTAGCGCACGGCCTGGCCTCTCTTGAATCTGGTGTGAGCGTTTTCTTTTCGCGCGCCGCATCATCACCGCAGCAACCGGAGGAACTCGCATGCCGTCGGACGATTCGGTCAGATTGAGCCAAGAAGCGCTGGGCGAGCCCAGCGGCCCGTGCGCCGTGGTGATTTTCGGGGCCGGCGGCGACCTCACCAAGCGCAAGCTGATTCCTGCGCTCTACAATCTTGCGAAAGGCAAGCTGCTCCCGGAGAACTTCGCCATCGTCGGTGTCTCGCGCGAGGAATTCTCGACCGAGGTGTATCGCCAGCGCTCGACCGAGGAAATCAAGCAGTTCTCCACCAGCGGAGTCGATTCCGCTTCGTGGGATTGGTTTGTCAAGCGGCTCTACTACTTTCCAGGTAATTTCAAAGATGCTCAGTTTTACAGTAAGCTCGGCGAGTTTCTCGGAGGCGTTCACAAAGAGCAGGGCACGCACGGCAACGCGCTCTTCTACCTGGCGGTCGGCCCGGCTCTCTTTGCTCCCGTCGTGCAGGAGCTTGGCGGCGCCGGTCTGACGCGAGCGGAGAACGGCACGTGGCAGCGCGTGGTAATCGAGAAGCCCTTCGGCACCGACCTCGCGTCGGCTTGCAGCCTGAACCACGACATCGGCCAGGTGCTCAAAGAAAATCAGATCTACCGCATCGACCACTACCTGGGCAAAGAGACGGTGCAGAACATTCTGGCCTTCCGGTTCGCGAACGGCATCTTCGAGCCGGTGTGGAACCGCCGCTACGTGGACCACATTCAAGTCACGGTGGCCGAGGAACTGGGCGTCGAGCTGCGCGGTGACTACTACGACCGCTCCGGCGCCATGCGCGACATGATTCCCAACCACATTTTCCAGCTCATCACGCTCACGGCCATGGAGCCGCCGATTTCGTTCGACGCGGCCGCGGTGCACGATGAGCAGACGAAAATTCTGCGCGCCATCCAGCCGCACAGCCCAGAGCAGGTGCTCCATTTTGCCGTGCGCGGCCAGTACGGCGAGGGCGTGATCGAAGGCAAGCACGTGCCGGCCTACCGCACCGAGCCGCAAGTGAGCCCCGAGTCCACCACGGAAACGTTCGTCGCCCTCTCGCTGAGCATCGACAACTGGCGCTGGGCCGGCGTGCCATTCTACGTGCGCACCGGCAAGCGGCTGCCAAAGCGCGTGACGGAAATCGTGATTCGCTTCCGGCGGCCGCCCTTCGTGCTCTTTCGCAAGACCTCGGTCGAAAAGATTCCACCCAACGAGCTGGTGTTGAACATCCAGCCCAACGAAGGCATCTCGCTGACGTTTGAGGCCAAGGTGCCGGGCCCTGTGGTCCGCTTGGGCGCGGTGGACATGAACTTCCAATACAACGACTACTTCGGCTCGACGCCTACGACCGGATACGAAACTCTGCTCTACGACTGCATGAAGGGCGATCCCACGCTTTTCCAGCGCGCCGATATGGTCGAAGCGTCGTGGGCCATCGTCCAGCCCATTCTGGACGTGTGGAAGGCCCTGCCGCCGCGCGACTTCCCGAACTACACTTCCGGCGCATGGGGACCTGAGTTGGCTCACGAACTGCTGCGCCGCAATGGCCGCGAGTGGCGCGACCCCGCGAAGAAGCAAGCGGCCCGCGCTGGCGCCGCAAAAGGCTGACCAGGACGGGCGGTCGCTGAGATTGACGACGGCCTGCAGAGCTGTGTTCTGCTTTCGTTGCCGACCCAAAAGAAAGAGCGTGGATGGCGCGCTGAAGCGCGCCGCTGCATACGGACTGCGCGAGGCGCGGTCAGTAGCCGGAGGCTTTGCCGGGGCCGCGGGGGTCGTGAGCGCCCTGGAGCGAGCCGGAGGCAGCGAGGATGGCCTCGACGCGCGCTTCCTCTGTCGGCTCCCTTGTCGTATAGCCCATACGCTCGAGCCGGGCAATGGCGTCGGGAGAGACGCCGCGCTCGATTTCCAGGCGGTCGGGCTTCCACTGCTGGTGGACACGAGGAAAATCAACAGCGTCCTGCACGTTCATGCCGAAGTCAATCACGTTGACGATGACCTGCAAGACGGCCGTGGGGATGACAGGTCCGCCCGGAGCGCCGAGGACGAGGAACGGCTTGCCGTCTTTCACGATGATCGTGGGCGCCATGGAAGAAAGCGGGCGCTTGCCGGGGGCGATGGCATTGCGCTCGCCCTGAATCAGACCGAACATGTTGGGCGCGCCCGGTTTGGCGGCGAAATCGTCCATTTCATCGTTGAGCAGGAAGCCCAGGCCCGGCACGGTGGCGCTGCCGCCGTATGCGTCGTTTATCGTGTAGGTGACCGCGACGGCGTTGCCTTCTTCGTCCACGATGCTGTAGTGCGTCGTATTCGCGCCTTCGGAGCCCGCGGGAAGGCCGGGATTGATCTGGTCGCTGGGCGTGGCGCGAGCCGGATCTATGGTGGCGCGCCGCGCGCTTACGTAGGCCGGATCGAGCAAGCGAGAAATCGGATTCTTCAGGAAGTCTGGGTCGCCAAGATATTGGCTGCGGTCCGCGTAGAAGCGCCGCATGACCTCTGCGAGGTAGTGATAGGCAGCGGCTGAACCGGCGCCGGATTTTTCGTAGCCGGTGCCGTTCAACATGGCGAGCATCTGCAGCAGGCCCACGCCACCCGCACTGGGGGGAGGCGAAGTAATGATGTGGTAGCCCTTGTAGTCGCCTTCGAGCGGCGGGCGCTCGATGGCGCGGTAGTCGTGAAGATCCCCCAAAGTAATCAGCCCGCCGTTTTCAGCCATCGCAGCGGCGAGCAAGTGTGCGGTCTCGCCTTCGTAGAAATCCCGGGCGCCCAGTCGAGCGACGCGCTCGAGGGTGCGCGCGAGTTCCGGTTGACGAAACGTCTCCTGCCAATCGTAGAAGACGCCGCCCTTGAGAAAGATGCGCTTCGATTCGGGGAATTGCGAAAGCGCCGGCGCGTATTGCTTCCATGATTCGATCTGCCAATGCGAAAGCGGGAAGCCGTTGGCGGCGAGATCGACAGCGGGTTTGACAAGTTCGGCCCAAGGCTTGCGCCCGTATTTCTTGTGAGCGAGCTCGAAGCCTCGGACCGTGCCGGGCACTCCGGCGGCGCGCCATCCCACGACGCTGTCTTTGGTGAGATTAACTAGGGCGTCGAGATACATGATGCGCGTTGCTTTGGCGGGCGCCCTTTCGCGGAAATCGATGAAAGTGGCGCGTCCGTCGGCCATACGAACCAGCATGAATCCCCCGCCACCGATATTGCCCGCGTAGGGATAGGTGACCGCGAGGGCGAATCCGACCGCTACGGCTGCGTCCACGGCATTCCCGCCGGACCGCAGAACGGCGACGCCAACCTCGGCGGCGAGGTCCTCTTGTGCGACGACCATCGTCTTGCGTGCATAGACGGGCTGCCGCGCATCAGCGGGCAGGGCGAGCAGCAGAAGCACGAGCAGCGAAGGTCGGAGGCGGCGTGAAGCAGGTGGCATGGCGTCACATCATACGTCAGTTTGTGCGTACTTCGAGGCATGAGGAAAGCTCACCGAGAGCGGCTCTCGACGTATACTCGGCCCCGCGTGCCGGAGAGCGGAGAGCGTGGCCGAACATACAGAAGCTCGATACATCGCAGCGCTGGATCAGGGGACGACGAGCACGCGCTTCATTGTGTTCGACCGCCGTGGCGAAATTGTTTCCGTGGCGCAGAAGGAGCACGCGCAAATCTATCCGCGGGCCGGATGGGTGGAGCACGACCCGGAAGAAATCTGGCGCGCGACGCAGGAAGTAATCGGTGCCGCGATGGAGCGCGGCGGAATCGGCGCGCGCGAAGTGGCGGCGGTGGGAATCACGAACCAGCGCGAGACGACGCTAATGTGGAACCGGCGCACGGGAAAAGCCGTGGCGAATGCCATTGTGTGGCAGGACACGCGCGTTGAAGCTGACGTCAGCGAATTTGCGCGCGCGGGCGGGCAGGACCGCTTTCGCGCCAAAACGGGCCTGCCTCTTTCGACCTATTTCAGCAGCCTGAAAATTCGGTGGCTGCTTGAACACGTCCCCGGCTTGCGCGCGCAGGCCGAAGCTGGCGCCATTCTTTTCGGGAATGTGGACACGTTTCTCGTTTGGAAGCTGACGGGCGGGCCGGACGGCGGCGTTCACGCGACCGACGCGTCGAACGCCAGCCGCACACAGTTGATGGATCTACGGACGCTCGCGTGGGACAAAGAGACTCTCGAAGAATTCGCAATTCCCGCGCAGATTTTGCCGCAGATTCGCTCGAGCAGCGAAGTATATGGGCTGGCGCGGCTCGACGCGATTCGCGACGTTCCCATCGCCGGAATCTTGGGCGACCAGCAGGCAGCGCTCGTCGGCCAGTCCTGCTTCAAGCCGGGCGAGGCGAAGAACACCTACGGCACAGGCTGTTTTCTCTTGATGAACACGGGCGTGGAGCCGGTCACATCGCGGCACGGCTTGCTGACGACGGTCGCATACAAGCTGGGCGGCGGGCCGGCGCAATACGCGCTTGAAGGGAGCGTCGCAATCACGGGCGCGCTCGTGCAGTGGATTCGCGACAATTTAGGCTTGATCGAGCGAAGCTCCGACGTCGAACAGCTCGCGCGCACGGTCGAGGACAATGGCGGCGTCTATTTCGTGCCCGCCTTTTCCGGGCTGTACGCCCCCTACTGGAAGGCCAATGCGCGCGGCGTAATTGCCGGCCTGACGCGCTACGCGAACAAGGGGCATCTGGCGCGGGCCGTGTTGGAAGCGACGGCGTACCAGGTGCGCGAAGTGGTGGAGGCCATGGAAAAAGATTCCGGGATCGCGCTCGACGTGCTGCGCTCGGACGGCGGGATGGTGGCAAACGAGCTGCTGATGCAGTTCCAGGCAGACATTCTGAACCGGCCGGTCGTGCGGCCCGCAATCAACGAGACGACGGCGCTGGGCGCTGCATACGCAGCGGGTCTCGGTGTGGGGTTCTTCAAAAGCACGGACGAGCTGCGCGCGAACTGGCGCGTTGACCGGACGTGGGAGCCAAAGATGGGCGAAGCGAGGCGGGAGGAGCTGTACCGGGAGTGGAAGAAGGCGGTGACGCGGTCGTTCGACTGGGCGGAGTAACGCGCCTACTTGATTGCGCCGACGGTAAAGCCGGCAATGAAGCGGTCGAGGAAAGCATTGTACAGCAGCGCGATCGGAATGCTGGTGATGAGACAGGCGGCCATCAGCGAGCCCCAGAAATAGACGTCGCCGCGCACTAGGAAAATCGGGATTCCCACGCCCACCATCTGCTGCGATTCCGGCGAAATGAACGTGAGCGCGTAAACGAATTCCTGCGTCACAAGCGTGAACGTGAAAATCACGACGGTGAGAATCCCGGACGTGGAGATGGGGACGACGAGTTTGACGAAGGCCTGGAAGCGCGAGAGGCCGTCCACCATGGCCGCATCTTCGAGTTCCTTGGGGATGGATTTGAAGAAGGCCATCAGCAGCCAAATGGAAAAGGGGACGGTGAAGCTGGGGTAAACGAGGACAAGAGACCAAATCGTGTCTTGCAAGCCAAGCAGCGCGACGATGCGGGAAAGCGGAATAAAGAGCAGCGTGGGCGGCACGAGGTAGGTGAGGAAAATGGCGATGCCCATACGCTCGCCCCAGCGTCCGGTGAGCCGCGCGAGCGCGTATGCGGCGGGAAGAGCGAGAGCGAGAGTGATGGCGACGACGAGGACGCCGACGAGAGCGGTATTGCCGAGCCAGCGCACGTAGCGCGTTTCAAAGAAAAGCAGCTTCAAGTGATCGAGCGTGGGCGGGAGGTTGAATTTGAAGGGATTGTTGTCAGTGTTGTAGAGGTCAATGTTCTGTTTGAAGGTGGCGACAACCATCCAGTAGAAGGGAAAGGCAAGCAGCACGACGGAAACGAGCACGACGCCGACGTGCAGGGCGCGCCCAGCGATTTTGCGCACGAGGGGCGGAGCCATCAGGTGACCTCCGCGCGGCGCGCGGCGTGCAGCATGAAGTATGCGATGAGAACGAGGACGGGAACGAGAAAGAGGGAAGTGGCCGCTCCGGCGGCGAGGTCGCTGCCCTGAATGCCGGTGGTGAAAGCGAGCAGCGGAAGAATTTGCGTGGAGTCAAACGGGCCGCCCGCGGTGAGGATGTAAACCACGGTCATGTCAGTGAAAGTGAAGATGGTGCCGAAGAGCACGGCGACCCAGATGATGGGCGCCATCATGGGAATGTCGATCCAGAACATGCGGCGCCAGAAGCCAGCGCCATCCACAGCGGCGGCTTCGGGAATGTCTTTGGGAATGGCGGTGAGGCCGGCGAGCATGATCACGGTGGAGAAGGGAATCAGGCGCCAGCAGTGCACCAGAATCACGGAAGTCATGGCGAGATGCGGCTCGCCGAGCCACATCGGCGCGGAGTAGGGTGTGTAGATGTGCGCCCAGACCAGGACCCAGGTGATCACGCTGTAGATGGAGTCGAGGATCCATTTCCATCCGATGGCGCCGAGGGAAATAGGAACCACCCAGGGAAGAAGAATGAAAAAGCGCACGAGCTTGCGGCCGCGAAAGGGTTTTTCCAAGGCGATCGAAAGAACGGTGGAGCAAACGATGATAATGATCTGCGCGACCACGGTGAAGACGATGGAATTGCGCACGGCGGCGTGAAAGCTGGGGCTCTGAAGAATGCTGCGAAAATTTTCGAGGCCGACGTAGTGGAAGCCCTGCGTCCCGATGCGCGCATCGGTGAACGCGTACATCACGGCGAGAACGAACGGGCCGCCAATGAGCAGCGCGATGTACGCGGCGGCCGGGGCGAACATCGCGGCGCCGAGACGGCGGTCTTCTAGCGCCACGGGTAGGGCCTCGGCTGCGCGCGTTTGAGGGCTTTCTTGTCGAAAAAGCGCAGGTCGGCTTCGTGGACCGAGAAGTCATGGACGGTGCCGGCGTCGTAGCCTGAGGGCATGGTCCACGAAAGGCGCGAGACAATTTCCTTGGATTCGAAGCCAGCGTCTTCGAGCGAGCCGTAAAGGACGCGCTCGGCGCCCAGATATTCGACGTAATTGACGCGATAGCGAAACTCGACGGCGGCAGCGCCGGGCACCAGCGGCGCAGGGAGAAACGCTTCGGGGCGAAAGCCTACGATGACGTCCGAGAACTCGAGGAGATTCATCGGCGGGGAGCCGAGGAAAGTGGCGACGAAGGTGTCTGCGGGCTGGTCGTAAACTTCTTTGGGCGTGCCGATCTGGCGGACTTCACCCTGATGGAGGACGACGATGCGTTCGCCGAGCGCCATGGCTTCGACTTGGTCGTGCGTGACGTAGATGGTGGTGGTCTTGATGCGGTCGTGAAATTGTTCGAGTTCCTCGCGGGCCGAAGCGCGCAGCTTGGCGTCGAGATTGGAAAGCGGCTCGTCGAGCAGGAACACGCGAGGCTCGCGCACGATGGCGCGCGCAAGGGCCACGCGCTGGCGCTCGCCGCCGGAAAGTTGGCGAGGCTTGCGCGTGAGAAGGTGTTTGATGCCGAGCAGCTCGGCAGCCCATTCGACCTTCTGGCGGTGCTGCGGCCTGGGAACCTTTTGGGCTTTGAGGGGGAAGGAAATGTTGTCGTAGACGCTGAGATGGGGATAGAGCGCGTAGCTCTGGAAGACCATGGCGATGCCGCGTTCACGCGGGGTCAGGTCGTTGACGACCTCGCCGCCAATGCGGATTTCGCCGGACGTGGGAGTTTCCAGGCCAGCGATCATGCGGAGAAGCGTGGTCTTGCCGGAGCCGGAGGGTCCCAGGAGTACGAGAAACTCTCCTTCGCGGGTTTCCAGATTGACGTTGTTGACGGCGCCCAGTTCCCCTTGTTTGAAGACCTTGACCAGGTTGCGCGTTTCGACGACGGCCATCGAGCCCCCGGCTACTTCCAGCGGGCGAAGATGCGCTTGTACTCCGCTTCTGCCTGCTGCACGGCGTTCTCTGGAGTTTCGTCGCCGCGAGCGACCTTGGCGAACATCGTGGGGATGACCCAGGTCTTGAACGCCTCGTCGATGGCCGCCGTTGCGTAGCCCGGATAGCCGACGTTGGTGGCCCATTCAAGCACATTGCCGAGAACTTTGTATTTGTCCGGGGGATTGGCGCGCGAATCGTTCGAGATTTCTTCCCTCAGATTGGGTACGACGCTCGGGAAACACGGGAAGTTGTAGAACTGCCCGGCCACGAAGCCATCGTGAAAATGATCCATGTAGTCGATCAGGAACTGCTGCGCGCCTTCCTTATTTTCTGCAAACTGCCAGATCACATAACAATTCATCACGTGCTCGGCGGCGAGGCGGCGCACCGGGCCCTTCAGGGCCGGACTGATCATGATCTTGCTGTCGATGGGGAGATGTTCGCGCTCGGACTGCCGCGTGATGGAAATGGCGTTCATCACAAACGAAACGCGGCCGGCGAGCATGGCTTGGTTGTTGGAGGGCGGAGTCCACGTGAAAACCTCGGGAGTTTCCGACTCCTGGTAGAGAGCCTTCATGAACTTCAGGGCTTCGATGGTGTTCCTGGAATTGATGGTGACGTTGCCGGCTTCGACCTGCTCGGCGCCCCCGAACGACCACAGGATGGCGCGCATAGCCATGCTGGTGTCGAGTTCCTGTGCCAGCCCGATGCCGCAGGGATGGCCGGTGTTGTCGCGAATCTTCTTCGCGCCGGCGCGGAGGTCGTCGTAGGTGTCGGGGCCGTTCGAATAGCCAATTTCTGTCCACCAATCCTTGTGCCAGTTGCCGGGATCGGGCGTGTAGGCGTCGGAGAAGGCAAAATACTTCTTGGTCTTCGGGTTGTAGGTGGACTTGTGCGCGAGATCGATCTTCTTGCCGTGCTTCTTCTCCACTTCCTGGTACACGTGCGCCATGTCGAGGATGACGTTTTCATACGCAGCGGGCGGAGAAAGGAACATGAAGAGGTCATGGCCTTTTTGCGCCGAAACTTCCGCAGCAGCCCGGGCATTGAGGTCAACAAGGTTGATGTTGTCCACCACGACGTTCGTGTTGTTCTTCTGGCCCCATTCTTTCGTGAAGGCGCCATTAAACCAGGTGTCGAATGCGGGAACGAAATGACTCCATTGTAAAATCTTCAGGGTCTTCTGCTGCGCGAGGGCTCGTTCCGGAAAAAGAAACGCTGGGCCGACTCCCGCGGCGAGCGCGCCGGCGCCGGCGAATTTGACAAAATCCCTGCGAGAGATTTTCGGTTCCATTCTTGCCATGACGGTGTACCTCCTACTCAGACAAATTGAGCCGCCGATGTCGGATTTGCTCTTTACTCCTGTGTTCCGAACTGGCGAACGTCCTCGGGCCCTTCGCGGGTTGCGACAGGTCCGGCTCCCTGGACCTGCACGCGAATTTGCTCGACGACATCGGGGTTCGCCAGCGTGGTGATGTCGCCGACACTCATGCTGTTCGAGATGGCCGCCAGCACCCGGCGCATGATCTTGCCCGAGCGCGTTTTCGGCATGTCCGGGACGATCTGAACCGTCTTGGGCCGGGCGATCTTGCCGATCATCGTTTCTATCGTGTGAGTGACCTTTGTGACTACTTCCTTGTGCGGCGTGGCGCAGCCGGGCCGCAGAGAGACATAGACCTCCGGCAGGCGCCCCTTGATTTCATCCACGACGGGAACCACGGCCGCCTCGGCGATTTCGGAAAGCGTAAGACACGCCGATTCCAGCTCCTTCGTGCCCAGCCGGTGGCCGGCGACGTTGATGACGTCGTCCACGCGACCGAGGATTCGAAAGTATCCGTCCTTTGCTATCAGCGCTCCGTCGCCGGTGAAATAGGGCCAGTCGCGCCAGTTTTTGCTTTTGGGATTGCGGCAGTATTTCTCGTAATACTGACGCACAAAGCGGTCGCGATCGCCCCAGATGGTCTGGACAATGCCGGGCCACGGATTGCGGATGCAGATGTTGCCTGCGCGGCCCGAGCCGGCGGGCATCTCTTGGTTGTTTTCGTCGTAAATGATGGGGTAGATGCCGGGAAGGCCTGGCCCCGCGCTTCCAGGCTTCATGGGATCGAGCGCGGGAATCGTGCTGCACAAGAAGCCGCCCGTTTCCGTTTGCCACCAGGTGTCAACGATCACCGCTTCGCGCTTGCCAACCACGTCGTAATACCAACGCCACACTTCGGGCTCGATCGGCTCGCCGACGGTGGTCATGTGCTTGAAGTGGAAGTTGTACTTCTTTGGTTCGTCGGGGCCGGTCTTGCGCAACATTCGGATAGCGGTTGGGGAGGTGTGGAAGATGTTGACGTTCAGGCGCTCGGCGATGCGCCAGGGCCGAGCGGGATCCGGGTAGTTGGGGACGCCTTCGTACATGACACTGGTGGCGGCGAGAGCTAGGGGTCCGTAAACGATGTAGGAATGGCCGGTAATCCAACCGATATCGGCCATGCACCAGTAGACATCGTCGGTGTGGATATCCTGGAAATACTTGGAGGTGCCCGTGACATACGCCAAGTAGCCGCCGGTGCGATGCTGACAGCCCTTGGGTTTTCCGGTGGTCCCGCTGGTGTACATCAGAAAGAGAGGATCTTCGGCGTCCATCCACTCGGGCTCAACGGAACGGTTGCGATAGTCCTTCATCAATTCGTCAACGAAGAAGTCGCGGCCCTTCACCATCGGGGTGCCGGAGCCAACCTTGCCCGGGTAGCGGCGCCAGACGAGGACTTTGTCAATCTGGTGGCCTTCGCGTTTGGCAGTTGCGACGGCGATGTCGGCCGCGGCCTTGTGGTCAATCAATTTGCCCGAACGATAGTAGCTGTCGGCATAAATCAGGACGCGGCTGCCGGAATCGGCGGCGCGGGTACCGCAGGCTTCGCCGCTGAACCCGCCGAAGACGACGGAGTGAACGACACCGAGGCGCGCGCAGGCCAGCATGGTGATCGGCAGCTCGGGAATCATGGGCATGTGAATCGTGACGCGGTCGCCCTTCTTGAGTCCGGCAAAGTGGCGCAGGAGCGCGGCAAACTCGTTTACGCGAGCGTGCAGCTCCTGGTAGGTGATCGCGACGGGGGGCTCTTCCTGCGGCTCCGCCACGAAGAGGATGGCGGCCTTGTTCTTGTATTTCTCAAGGTGGCGGTCCACGCAGTTGAAGCACGCGTTCAGCTTGCCGCCCACGAACCACTTCCAGAACGGCGGGTCAGTGGTATCGAGGACCTTGCGCCACTTCTGATACCACGTCAGCATCGCGGCGTATTCTTCGAAGCACTTGGGAAAGTTCTTCTCGCTGAAGCGTCGCCGTACGCCCGCGTCCGCCAGGTTCGCCTGCTTGGCGAACTTCTTGGATGGTTTGAAGACCTCCTCTTCCTTCCAGTGAACCGCGATCTGAGCTTCGGCTACCTCGGCAGAGCGTTTCCTCTTGTCAGCCACCGCCACGGCTCCTTTGAGGAAGTAGATTTCGTGGCCCCGAGACACACCGGAAGACCAGCGCTCCAGCGCGGGGGTCGAGCGCCATCATCTCTCCGTGGCGAACGAAGGTCAATCCGCCGAGGTGGTCGCGGGCTGTCCGCCCACCTCGTCCCAAATCTTCGTACCGTGAGTCTCACGAAGGAAGATCGATCCCACCACCAGGCTGATGGCCGCAACCCCGATCGGATAATACAGCCCCGCATATATGTTTCCTGTCGTGGCGCACACCGATAGCCCAATCAGCGGCAGCAATCCTCCAAACACGCCGTTGCCGATGTGGTAAGGCAACGAAAGCGAGGTGTAACGAACCTTGGCCGGAAAGGCCTCCACCAGATAGGCCGCTATGGGGCCGTACACCATGCAGACGTAGATCACTTGGATGAAAATCAACAGCACCAGGATCGGTTGGTTTGGATTGGCCGCTTCCTTGGCCGCCACGAGAGCTCCGGTTGCCGCATCCCTGGTCATCGGCGTCAAGGCAATAGCGCCGGTCACCCTGTTGTGCGTGGATTGCACGGTTTCGACGTTGTTGCCCACGGCGCGCTGCATGGCGTGATAGATGGGTATGTAAGTCACTACCGAAAGCAAGCACGCCGCCATCATGATCCTCTTGCGTCCGATCCTGTCCGAGAGCGCCCCGAACACCGTAAAGAACGGCATGCCGATCAGCAGCGCAACCGCCATCAGGATGTTCGCCGTCTTCGGCGCCACCTTCAGGATCGACTGCATGTAAAACAGCGCGTAGAACTGTCCTGCATACCAGATCACTCCCTCGCCCGCCGTCGCGCCGAACAGTGAAATCAGCACTTCCTTCAGGTTCGACCACTTCGTGAACGCGTCCTTCAAAGGCTGAATGGACGTTTTTCCGGCGCTCTTGATATGCGCAAAAATCGGCGACTCCCGCAGTTTCAGCCGGATGTACAGCGAGATGGCCACCAGGAAGATGGAAATCAAAAAGGGAATGCGCCAGCCCCAAGCCGAAAAGTCCTCTTTGGTCATGGCCGCTTGCGTGCCCAGAATCACCAGCAACGATACAAACAATCCCAGCGTGGCTGTAATCTGAATGAAGCTGGTGTAGTATCCGCGCTTGCCGTCCGGAGCGTGCTCGGCCACATAGATCGCCGCGCCGCCGTACTCCCCGCCCAGCGCGAGCCCCTGGAGAAGGCGAATGCCGATGAGCAGAATCGGCGCGACCCACCCGGCGGTCTTGTACGTGGGCATCAGGCCGATGAGAAAGGTGGACCCGCCCATGATCGAGAGAGTGACGAGGAAGGCGTACTTCCTGCCGATGAGATCGCCGATGCGCCCGAAGAAAAGCGCGCCGAAGGGGCGCACGACGAATCCCACCGCAAAAGTGGCTAGGTAAGCGATGTAAGCGAAAGTGTCGTTGCCCGTCGGATAGAACTTGAGCGAGAGAACTGCCGCCAGGCTGCCGAAGATGTAAAAATCGTACCACTCGATCATGGTGCCGACCGAAGACGCGACGATGACCAAGGGTAAGCTGTACTGATGCGTCCCGCCGATTTGCTGTCCGCGCGTCGCCATGTGCTGTCCCTCCGTGTGTGAGGACGTGTCCTTGTGGTTCGCCAGCTAAGCGTGGCCGATGCTCGAAATCGCTTCCTGCGACTGCGCCGAAGCGAGGATCTCGCGGAGCCGCCCGAAGAGCGGCCCCGCGGGAACGTGGAGGTTTGTGGTCTGTCAGAACGTAATGATCGTTCCGAATTCGTTGCGTATGTCGTGAGCCACGTGAGAATCGACGCCACGGTACAGTTTCAACACGCTGTCCGCCGTGCGCGTGTCGTACCACGTCACTTCGTTTACCAGCTGTGCCCACTTGTTGATCTTGTAGCGCAGGGACGTGGCAAAGTAGTCTGACCGCAGCAAGCCGTTGGCGCCTTCCTGCCGCACATCCCGAGCGAGCGCCGCATCGGTGCCGAGGTACGTGTAGAGGTTCCACCCAGCGTTGTGTCCCTCGGGATCCGCTCCGAAAATGCGCGACAGCGGGAAGCCCAGTTCGATGAAGCCGCCCTGGTCACGGACGGGCCGCAGGGGTACGAACTGCGCCACGCCGCCCACGTTGACGAACTGCACGGTATCGCCCGAAAGCGCGATGTTGCTCCCGATGGCTGTTTGGCCCAGGAGATTGCTAAAGGTCGTGTTCAAGTCGCCGAAGAAGAATCGCGTATCCCCACCGCGGTAGTACTTGCCCCAGATGCTCACCCACGGAGTGGGTAACTGGAACTCGGCGGTCCAGATGTTTTGTGGAACGTCGAACCGGAAGCCCTGCGGGAAGAACTGCGCGATGGTGCACAGGCCAGTATCCGGGTCCGGCACAGCGCACCCCGTCAGGCCGGCGATTTCGACGGAGGTTGGTGTGCCGGCAGTATTGAGCGTGCCGTGCGTCACGATTTCCGAGCCTACGGCGTGCCCGCCACTGAGGATGAACTGCGCAGGCGCCACGCCGGGCCGGCGGAAGAACGGATACTGGAAGACGATGCGTCCTTCCACGTTCGGAAGACCGCTGTCCGACCCAACGCGTGCGCCGAAGCGCGATTGATTTTGTTCCGCCGTGCTGCTGGCGGGAACAAAACAGGGTGGAGTAACACAGGGCGGCGTAGCGCCGAGGTTGGCATCGCCAAACGCGCCCATCATCACGCCAATCTCGGGCTGGACCTTGAAGTCTCCCGCGTGGAATTGGACTCCAGCCTTGACTTGAGGCAGGCGTTCATACGGGTTGCCAAAGAAGGCGCCGGCCTGCGTTGTTTCCACGAGGTCGGCAAACGTGGACGCGCTAACCAGCGTCCAGTCCTGGCCGAACTCTACGAACACGGGCAGGTCTCCGACTTTCGTATCCATGCGCACCCAGGCTAGCCGGAGGCTGGGCTGGGGGTTGCGCACGGAACTCGCGTTCCGGTTGTTCACCAGGGTGTAGTCGCCTTCGAAGTCGAATTCGACCTTCCCGGAGAAAATGATGTCGGAGTTGGCTTTGGGCCAGAAGAAGTTCACGCCGGCGCGCGTGCTGCGGGCCTTGGTATGGAACTGCGATCCGCTGTCGGGGCCGGTGTCGCCCAGGAGCATCGGCAGCGGGAAGTCGTTGTTTCCAAAGGTGCCGCCGCCGCTGTTGCTCGTATCGTAGATTTCGGTCAATTTGACGAACCCATAAGCGTTCAGGAGAGCCCCGCTCCCCAGCTTGATGTCGGGGATAAGGCCCTTCGGATCGCGTGCGGGATCGATGGGAAGGAGGCGAGGCGGGGTGATCGCCGGGATGATGCCCGGCTCCTTGGGCGCCCCGTATTGCAGGGCGTCGAAGGCGGACCCGGTCGAGCCGCTCGAAGTGCGCTCGACGGCGTTCACCAGGTGAGCGCCTTGGGGAGCCTCACCGACCGTGTTGTTGTAGTCTTGCTGGCTGATGACGCCCTTGGCGACCAGCAACTGAGCTAGCCGCGCATTGGCCTCGTCAGCCGAGCCAGCCTGGCTGACATTCGCGGCCTCCTCCGCCGTCAAAATCCCCTTGGCCTGGAGAAGTTGCACGAGCGGCGGGGCCGTCGAGCGGTGGTCCGTCTGTTGCTGGGCCCACACCGAGACTCCCAGCGTGAAAACGGCGCCCACGGTTAGGAAAAAGCTAAAAGCCTTCTTCATGGGTGGAACCCTCCGAAGAAAAGTTTGAAGCCTGGTCGCGGCGTTGCTGCAACACCTGAGCCCGACAACCCCCCGCGCCGAACCAGAATTGAGGCGTAAATACGCGCAGACCGTCGAAAAGTCAAGCAACTTCGACGTTTAGCCGTCTCTTTCAAAGCGAGATAGATTTCGCCGCACGTTCGATCGGGCGTCCATCCACCTCGATGCGGTCACGGCCGACGCGAACCGATCTCTCCGGATTGCATTGTCGCGAGCCGTTGAGTCGCACGCGCCCTAATCGGACCAGCTCGAACGCCTGCCTGCGGGAACAGTAGCCAAGCTTTGAGAGCGCTCGCGCTAAGCCAACGCGCTGGCTCTTCGGGCTGGACTGTGCGTGGGGCGGTGTTCGAAAGCGTTTCATGCTGGCGATTATAAGGCGGGCGCGCGGCGCTGCCGTGAGGCGGTTTTCACAATGCCTGGCAGTTCGGCGTGATTTGTTTGACCCGCGTACGCGCATCCGCTATGATACTTTCGCGGGGTGGAGCAGCCTGGTAGCTCGTCGGGCTCATAACCCGGAGGTCGTCGGTTCAAATCCGACCCCCGCAACCAACCGAGCGCGTACACCGGGAAGGTGGCGCGCTCGATCCATTTCTGGGTAGTTCCCAAGGAAGTTCCAATCACCTTCAGCCACGTAGTCGCCGCTTATTGTCGGAGTGAGGCGAATTTCGGCGACGTGCCGCAGGAGCTCAGCGCGAGCTTGGGTGACATCACTGCAAAGCAGCTGTCGCAGTGCTGACAAGCGACCGGTCACAAACTCGGTGA
>Ga0187846_10000039_pt1 | contig 73498 bp, 68 predicted proteins | sample TC_taG_FD_161473 | JGI IMG/M metagenome (GOLD analysis project Ga0187846, IMG submission 161473) | Biofilm microbial communities from the roof of an iron ore cave, State of Minas Gerais, Brazil - TC_06 Biofilm (v2) | ecosystem: Environmental > Terrestrial > Deep subsurface > Cave > Wall biofilm... | reverse complement strand
TAGGTCCCTAGACCGAGGCAGCTCCGCGACGCATCAGCGGTCATGCGGTTCCAACTCGCGCATCAGAATATGATCAACCGTCGTCATGACGACCGCGCCTCCTGCCTGCCCGGCACAGCCCGAAAGACGCGCTTGAAACAAAGCCACGAATTCGCGCGCCTGCTACTGGAAAAGGCGGACATGAGAGTGGTTTAGTTGAGGCCCTCCTGCTGCAAGGCGCGCTGCACCGCGGGGCGCGCCATCATCCGCTCGAAATGGGCGGCGCAGTTCTTCGGCAATTGTATGCCGAGCCGCTTCGCGCCCCAATATTCGACATAGAACAGCGCGGCGTCGGCCGCCGAGAGATTGTCGCCCCCGAGATAGTTCTTGTCCGCTAGCGCCTTGTCGACGATGGCGAATCCCTTCTCGATCTGTTCGCGGCCTTGCGCCTTGACCTTTTCGTGGTCGGACGGAGACGGCGCGAAGCGTTCGGTGCGGAACAGCCGGGTGAAGCCCTGCGCGTGGATCGTGCCGACCGCGTATTCCATCGCTTCCATCGCCCGGACGTCGGTCTCCTCGTCTTTCGGTATGAGGTTGGCTTGCGGATTTTTCAGCGCGAGCCAGCGCGCGATGACGGGGAATTCGGTCAGGACCGAGCCGTCGTCGCGTTCGAGCGTGGGCACCTTGGATTTCGGGTTGATGCCGGTATAGGGCGGCTGGTATTGCGCGCCCTCGCGGAAATTGACGGCTTCCAGCTGATAGGGTTTGCCGATTTCTTCGAGCAAGACATGGATGCCGATCGAGCACGCGCCGGGGGCATAATAGAGCTTCATCTCGGTTTCCTCGCTTGGCTAAAAAGAACGGATTTGCAAGGGCAGATTTAGCATGTCTCGTCCGATCGGCGAAGACTCGTTGGAGGACCGATGAATACCCCGCTTCCCCGCATTGCCGTGATCGGTACCGGCGGCACGATCTCTTCGCTCGGCGCCTCCAGCCTTGATGTGCTCGACTATCCCGATTTCGGGCAGAAGCTCAGTTGCGAGGCCCTGTCTTGAGCGCCTTCCGAGACCCGGCTCGTGGCCGACCCTGCACCGGTGACCTTTCGTCAGGTCGGCAGCACCGAGATCGGCCTCGATGAGTGGGTCGAGCTGCGGGCTCTGATCCACCGGATCGCCCGCGCTGATCCGATGGTCGCCGGCTTTGTCATCCCGCACGGCACCGCTACCCTCGAGGAAACCGCCTTCTTCCTCAACCTGACGCTCGCCGTGGCACAGCCGGTGGTGCTTGTGGGGGCGCAACGCCCGGCGAGCGCGCTCGGCACCGATGCCGGCATCAACCTCGTCAATGCGTTGCGCGTCGCTGGGTCGTCGGAGGCGCGCGGTAAAGGTGTACTCGCCGTGCTAAACGACGAGATCCACTCCGCACGCGACGTCGTCAAGACTTCGACCTATCGGCTGCAGACCTTTCGATCGCTCGATTTTGGCGCGCTCGGTCATGTCGACGGTGACGGCGTGCATTTCTATCGCAGCCCGTCGCGCGAACACATGCCCGATACGCTCTTCGCCGGCCTCACTCTCGATGCGCTCCCGCGAGTCGACATCGTCTATTCTTATGCCGGCGCCGACGGCGCGCTCGTCGACTCCGCTGTCGCGTTATCGTGCAGTGCAGCCGCGCCGCCAGCGGCCGGGTCGCCCCGCGGCGCCGTCTGCGTGAGAGCGGGATCGTCGCCGGCGAGGATCTGAGCCCGCAAAAGGCCCGTATCTTGCTGATGCTGGCATTGTCGACGACCTCCGACATCGGTGCCATCCAAAAAGCATTCCAGACCTATTGATCGCACGATCGCGGGATTACCGGCGTAGCCGTGTTTGGTGACCTGCTCGGCGGTTGAAAAGGTTCAGCGGACTATTTTCGGATTTTCGCTGTATCCCCGGTCACCGGGAATTTTGCGAGAGACGGTCGGCAATGTTGCGCGGTAGCAGAAGATAATACCGGCCGCGCGCGTTCATTGCACCGGCGCGTGAAGCTGCGGCACTCCCCGTGCCCCAAAAGAGATCGCCGCGCACGGGACCTTTGATGGCGCCCCCGGTATCCTGCGCCACGACGAGGCGCCGTACGTTTTCGGCTGCGGCGAAAAGCTCATCTGCCTCGACCCAGATCGGGATGCCGAGTGCGATGAAGGCCCGATCTATCGCGATACTCCGCTCCGCGGTCAGCACGACCCCTTCGGCGCCGATCGGGCCGTCGCCCGGAAGTTCGCGGAAAAAGACGTAGGACGGGTTCTCGCGGCGCAGCACGGCGCCGGCCTCAGGATGTTGGTTCATCCACTCGCGGATCGTCATCATGGTCGTCTTGGGACGCGGGATGATACCCCGTTCGACCAGCAGCCGCCCGATCGGCACATAGGGTTGCCCGTTCTGCCCGTCGTAGCCGACCCGGACCGTCCTACCATTCCTGAGCCGGACCCTGCCCGAGCCTTGGATCTCGAGAAAAAACGCGTCGATCGGATCATCGACCCAGAGAAGTTCGAGCCCACGCCCGGAGAGCGCGCCATCCTCGATCTCCGCCCGGGAATAGCGGGCGGCAGCACCCGGCTCAGACGGGCGTCGATAGATCGGCGTCTGATAACGCCCCCGACGCTGCCGCGACCCGTTCAGCTCTATCTCGTAATATCCGGTGAAGAGCCCTTCGCTCGCGCCGTAATCGGCGACAGCAAGCGGAATGAAGGACGTTCGGAAGAACCGGCGCGCCGCGGCGTTGTCCTCGGGCGGTAGCGCCGCGGCGGCCTCGCACAACGCGCGCCACGCGCCGACCTGTCCATAATCCGCCACATTAGGCCTTGCGTCGAGCGGTGCTGTGTCGGGCAATGTCAAAACCCGCGCACAGGATTTGAGAAAGGCCGGGATTGCTGCCACAATTCGGTCGTCAGTCCATCCTTGAAGTTCGGCAAAGGCGACGGGTTCGAGCGTAAACCGGGCGGGCCCCGCGTCGCGCGCGAGGCTCACTAAAAGAACCGTCAGAACGGCGAGCGCCGCGCTGCGCCGAAGGTCCCTGCGTCCCGCGCGCGGCGCGCGTTCAACCGCTGCTGGTTGCGATGAGGACCCAATTTGGGTCGGTGGATCGAATATGGCGCGCAAAGGTCCAGTAATCGGTCTTCTCGACCGGCTGCCCGGGAGCGCCGTCGACGATACTTCCGTCCATCGCACGCGTCACATTGATCTGGTGTGAGACCAGCTTGAGGGTTATCTGCGCCGTGCGACCGACAAGCTCGCCCTCGATGATGTCGACGCTGTCGAGCCTTTCGATTTGTGTTTCGAGTGTTTCCCTAGCGGCAACACGCTCATCGATCGCCATCGCGAATCGGTGAAAAACCTCGTCGCTCAGCAACGGCCGCAACTCTGCCTTACCGCCTTTTGCAAAGGCAGCGACAATCATCTCGAAGGCGGCGCGCGCACCCTCTATGAAACGCCCGGGATCAAAGCTGGAATCGGCGCGCCGAATTCGGTCCAGTCCTTCAGCGACCACATCGGCACGGGACTCGCCGTCGGCGTGCCTAGAGACGCGCTTGTTCGGCTCAACCAGGGTCGCTACGTTGTCGGAGGCCGGCGCCGCGCGCCGCGGGAACAGATCGCGCCGCCGTTCGTTTCCGGTCCGCCGACCGAGAACGCTACGCAGCCGCAGTACCAGGAACCCGGCGACCATCGCGAACAAGATGATGTCGAAATATTGAAACTCGCCCATTACCTTCCGTGCCCCGTCACTGTCCTGGGAGCACCGGAACCCGGCCCTCACATCGACTCACGGTCAGATAGGGCGCCGGCAGCGCCACGACAAGCATGTCCAACATGAGCCGTATGGAACCGGCCACCCGCATGATTGTGGTCCCTCACAGGAATAAGGCAGGCTTGGTCTGGGATCGCCATGGTCACACATAGGAGGTGATCAGGGCCGTCGTCGGGCTCAAATTTCCAAACGGACGGCGTCGTCGGATTGACCCCCACCCAGTTCGACGCCGGAGCAGAACCGCGTTATGTGCCGAAACCCGCTGACAGGAGAGCGTCATGGCAGAAGAGACGACAGGCAACGGCGCGGGTAGCGGGCCGACGACCCCTTCTGAGCCGCACCAGCTGATCTTGAACGCTCAATACATCAAGGATCTGTCGTTTGAAAACCCGCGCGCACCGCAGAGCCTGATCCAGCCGACCGCCCAGCCAGAGGTCGAAATCAACGTCGATGTGAAGGCACGCAACCTCGGCCCAGAAGTTTTCGAGGTAGTTTTGACTATCAATGCGACAGCACGGGCACAGGGCGAGACGGTGTTCCTGGTCGAGCTCGCCTACGGATGCGTGGTCACGGTCAAAAATGCGACGGCAGAGTTGGTTCCAGCGCTGGTCCTAGTCGAGACACCACGGATCGTTTTCCCCTTCGCGCGCGCCGTAATCGCCAATGCAACCCGCGACGGCGGATTTCCGCCTTTGATGATCAACCCGATCGATTTCGCCGAATTGTTGCGTCGGCAGCAAACGGACGCGCAAGCCCTCGCGTCGACCACCACCGCACTCGTTTGAAGCTCACACCTCGGCAAGCCAGAGGGGCTCGCTGATTGTCTTGAGCATCGCCAGGTGGGCAACGAGTTCTTCTGCCGAGGGGGCGTGTAGCCGCGGTGCGCGGGCGACCCGTGCGACGTCAAGTACGAGAGCCGCCGGAAGTCCAAAATCGAGCCCGGGCTGGCGCCCGCCGAGCAACTCGAGGTAGACGGCTGCTAAGAGACTACAATCGATCTCTGCCCCATGCTCGACGCGGCCTGAGAGGTCGATGGCGAAGCGGCGACACAATGCATCGAGGCTTGCCGGCGATCCAGGGAAGCGGCGGCGCGCCATCGCCAGTGTGTCAACATAACCCGACGTGATGGGTTCGCGGTGTACACGCGCCAGTTCGGCATTCAGAAAGGCCAAGTCAAACTCCGCATTGTGGATCACCAAGGGATCTGCGCCGATGAACCCGAGCAGCTCATCCAAGACTGCGGCAAAGAGCGGCTGGCGAGCGAGGAAATCAGCCGTCAGGCCGTGGACGGCGAGAGCATCCTCTGGCATGTCGCGTTCGGGATTGACGTAGCGGTGAAAACTCCGACCAGTTGGGATATGGTGAACCAGCTCGATACAGGCGATCTCGACGATTCGATGTCCGTCGTGCGGATCGAGACCCGTTGTTTCAGTGTCTAAGACGATTTCACGCATTAGCCCTCCGCCGCTCTCGGTAAGCGCACCGGCTCTGCCGGGTGACCGGCAACCTTTCCGCGCGCAGGAGTCTGACGATTGCGCACAACCGGCGCAAACTCAGGCCGCGACTCAAACCGGTCGGAACGACGAAGTCAGCACGCCGACGTTTCTGGTAATCCGGTATCTGATTGCGCAAGATTGCTGCGAAGCGCCCCTCTGTCATGCCAGGTCGCCGCAATACACGTTGCCGCTGTACCAATCGGGGGGCAGAAACGACGAGTACATAATCACACCGACGTTCGCTGCCGCTCTCGAAGAGAAGGGGGATATCGAGCACGACAATCGGCTGTCTCCGCGCGCGAGCAAAAGCAAGAAACCGCCTTTCAAACGCCTCCACCATGGGGTGGATAATTCGCTCAAGCCGCGAGAGAGCCTCGGGATCCGAGAAGACGCGCTGACCGAGAAGCGAGCGATTAATCCCGCCTTTCGCTGTTCGAACGCCGCAGAACGCCGCTGCCACCGGCTCTACCGCTCCTCCGCCGGGCGCCAACAGCCGATGCACGACATGATCGGCATCAAACAGTGGAATCCGGAGCCGCCGCAGGGTCGCCGCTGCGGTGCTCTTACCCATGCCGATCGAGCCGGTGAGGCCAAGAATAATCAACGCGCCGGCGCCAAGGTCGCAAGGATTGCGGCGCGCAGCCCATGGGTTACCTGCACCGGTGTGCCGAACCAAGCTTCAAATCCCGGTCGGCCCTGATGGAGTAGCATGCCGAGGCCATCGACGACCGGGTGGCCGCGCCGCCGCGCAGCGGCCAGCAGATCTGTTTCAAGCGGGACGTAGACAATGTCGACGACCGGCGTTGATAGCGGCAATGAAGAAAGATCGAGCACCAGTTCCGCCTCTCCCGCCATACCGAGGCTGGTCGCGTTAACAAGAAGCCCAGCGTGTCGCAAGGCAGCACCGACTTCGTCCCATGAGTATATCGTAATCCTGGTTTCCGCCACCGCCAGGTCACCCGCAACCGCCTCCGCGCGGGCGAGCGTCCGATTGACAATCCGAATCTCAGCGACGCCGACATCAGCAAGAGCGGCGACAACAGCCCGGGCCGCGCCCCCGGCGCCGAGGACCACAGCCGCACCTGTTGCTGGTTTCCAGGCCGGTACCGCGTCGCGCAAGCTCTCACAAAATCCGAAGGCGTCCGTATTGCGTCCTTCGAGACTACCGTCCGATCCGATCACGATCGTATTTACCGCACCAATCCGCCGCGCCAGCGGCTCAACGCGATCGACCACAGAGAGTGCCGCCTGCTTGTGAGGAATTGTCAGATTGCATCCTCGAAAGCCGAGGATCGGCAGCGCACGAAGGGCTTGCTCGATATGCTGCGGCTGCACCGGCAGCGGCAAATAGGCGCCATCTATACCGGTCTCATCGAGCCAGAAGCCGTGAAGTAGCGGCGATCGCGAATGGGCCACGGGCCATCCCATGATACCGGCGAGCCGCGTCGTCCCCGTGATTCTCACGCTGTCGTGGTCCGTAGTGACGGTTGAGTACGAGGCCAGCACGTCACTCGTGCGCAAAAATAAGAAACTCGAGGCCGGCGGCAGCAAGCAGCTTATTCCGGGCCGGGCTCGCCGAGGCGAGAACCAGAGGCTCACCCATCCAGGCCGTGCCGCCGCGCCAACAATTTCATAATCGCCGCAGCAGTCTCTTCGATCGAGCGGCGTGTCACATCAATGACCGGCCAACGTCTCTCGACAAAAACACGCCGTGCCTCGCGCACCTCGCTCCGCACTGCATCGATATCGGTATACTCGGTGGAGTGGTCGTGATGCAGCACATCTAATCGGTGACGGCGCAGTTGAATCAGTCGCTCCGGATCATTGGTCAGGCCGACGATTAGCGGATGCTTTGCTCCAAGCAGTTCGGGCGGTAGTGGCACTCCGGGCACGAACGGCACGTTCGCGGCTTTGATACTGCGGTTTGCAAGATAGAGACAGGTCGGAGTCTTCGACGTGCGTGACACGCCGACGAGGCATACGTCAGCGTCGTCGAGGCCCCAGCTTGATTGCCCGTCATCATGATTGAGGGCAAAGGTCATCGCATCTATTCTGGCGAAATACTCGTTGTCGAGGAGATGTTGCTTACCCGGCAACCCTCGGCTCTGGCGACCAAGATAAGAGGCCAGCGCCCCAATGACCGGATCGAGGACCGGGATCGCCGGCACCTGGAGCTTTCGGCAACCTTCCTGCAGCAACTGGCGAAGTGCGTCACTGACCAAGGTGAACAGAACGACGCCCCGGTTCGCCTCGACCCCGGCAATCACCCGATCAACTTGACCTCGCGTCCGGACCATACTCCAGACATGCTCGACCGGTTGCGCCCCGTCGAACTGTACAAGGCAGGCTCGGGCCACCGAATGCACGGTTTCTCCGGTGGAATCAGAAACGAGATGAAGATGAAATCGCGTCACAGCGAGCAAAGCCATGATGGCTCGGTTATCCCCACGGTGCTGTGCATCATCCGATGATCGCGGAGGAAAAACCGGCCGTTTTGCTTTCGGCCTTGAATCATCACCCGCTTGTCATCGACCATTCCACGTTGTTCCGTATCCGACCGGAAAATTTCTCACATCAGTGAACATTTTGGATAACTCCGAGCACGTCCTTCACCATCCCCACTTTTCGTCTCTTTCACAACCACCGGCTTCCTTTCAGTGAAGGCGAGAGTCCTCAATCTTCCACACAGTAGAGCCGTATTCACACCCTGATGGCTCGTGATCTGGATATGTCCTTCGAGTGCTCCAATCCCCGGGACTCACAACGATCATCAACCTACATCCTCTTTTAACCTATATATGAAGTGAAGGAAGGGTTATGCGATGCCGATTGGCCAAACAAAACCCCTCTTGCGCGCTCTCAGGGGAGAGGCACTAGCGCCACCACCCTGGTGGCTGATGCGGCAAGCTGGTCGCTACTTACCCGAGTATCGTGAGATTCGCGCAAGGGCTAACAATTTTATCGAGCTCTGCCTAACCCCAGCGCTCGCCGCCGAATTGACGATGCAACCGGTGCGACGCTATCACATGGACGCGGCAATCCTGTTCTCCGATATTCCACTCGTTCCCTATGCACTTGGGCAAGGTCTGACGTATCGGGAGCGGGAAGGCCCGGTGCTCGAAGCGATCGAAGACCACACCGGTATCGCGCAGCTCAAACCCGGTCAAATTATGTTGCGCCTTGAGCCGGTCTTCGAAGCGGTTCATCGCATTGCCGAAGCACTCGACACTCAGACAACACTAATCGGTTTTGCAGGCTCGCCGTGGACCGTCGCCACCTACATGGTGGAAGGTGGGGCGAGCAAGGATTTTCGGCGGGTAAAGAGCTGGGCCTATCGTGATGCCACTGGCTTCGGCACCCTGATCGATCTTCTCGTCGAGAGCACCGTGGAATTTCTCGCTGCCCAGATCGCAGCAGGTGCCGAGGTCGTGCAACTCTTTGACAGTTGGGCAGGCATCCTCCCTGAACCTGGGTTTGGGCGGTGGGTGATAGAACCGACGAAGCGCATCGTCGCGGCATTAAAACGCCGTTTCCCTGACCACCCAATCATCGGGTTTCCACGCGGCGCAGGCCTTCTCTATGAGCGATATATAACCGAGACCGGGGTCGACGGCATCGGCCTCGATGCAATGGTGCCGACCGGCTACGCCCGCGCACGGCTTCAACAATTCGCTACGGTTCAGGGCAATCTCGATCCAATTCTTCTGGTCGCGGGTGGTCCCGCTCTCGAAACCGCGGTCAAAGAGCTTTGCCGGACGCTCGGCAGTGGGCCCTTCGTGTTCAACCTTGGCCATGGTGTGCTACCGGAAACGCCGCCTGAGCACGTTGAGGCGCTGGCTAGCCTACTCGCGGGATGAACACCATCAGATAAGATGCGAGTGGCGGTCATTTTGATGAACCTTGGCGGGCCGGATTCGTTGGCGGCGGTTAAGCCTTTTCTCATCAACCTGTTTGGTGACCCGGCCATTATCGGGCTACCGAGCCTTCTGCGGCTGCCATTGGCTCGCTTTATCGCATGGCGCCGCGCCCCTGTCGCACGCGACACTTATGCACATCTCGGCGGGCGATCTCCGTTGCTCGCCAACACCGAAGCGCAGGCGCGGGCACTCGAGGGGGCGCTCGGACCGGGGCATCGCTGCTTTGTTACCATGCGCTACTGGCACCCGCTGAGCGCGGAGACGGCACACGAGGTGGCAGAATGGGCTCCGGACGAGATCGTCTGCTTGCCGCTCTATCCGCAGTTCTCGACGACGACAACGGTCTCTTCTCTCGCTGCCTGGCAGAGCGCAGCGGCACGTCAGGGGCTGACCCGCCCGACGCACGTCATCCGTTGCTATCCTTCCGAGCAAGGGCTGGTGGAAGCGATTGCAGGACTTATCAGACCGGTCCTCGAGGCGGTGTCTGGCAGCGTGAAACCTCCTCGCCTGCTGCTAACCGCGCATGGCCTGCCGAAGAGGATCGTCCGCCGCGGCGATCCTTACCCGGATCAGGTAGAACAAACCGCCGCGGCGGTCATCACAGCACTTGCTCGGCCGGAACTCGACTGGCGCGTTTGCTACCAAAGCCGAGTCGGCCCGCTCGAATGGATCGGTCCAGCCACCGACGACGAGGTCAGGCGGGCCGGCAAGGACGGTGTCGCGCTAGTCGTGGCGCCGATCTCTTTCGTATCCGAGCATTCGGAAACGCTTGTCGAGCTCGATCTCGATTACCGCCGTCTCGCGGAGGCTTCAGGGGTCCCGTCTTATCACCGCGTCGCGACGGTCGGCGTCGAACCCAGTTTCATCAGGTCTCTCGCGACGCTCGTCAACCGTGTTCTGGCCGGAGCCAGGGGGTGAACACTTGGCTCGTCGCCGCCTATCCGTGGATCAAATCACTTCACATTGTGAGTATGGTTGCCTGGATGGCGGGTCTCCTCTACCTGCCGCGGCTCTATGTCTATCATGCAATGGCGCCAGTCGGATCGGACCGGTCGGAAGTCTTCAAAATCATGGAACGTCGCCTCCAGCGGGGAATTATGACGCCAGCGATGATCGCGACGTTGGGTTTTGGGTTGGTGCTGGCGGGCACGCCGGGCCTCGTCGATTGGCGGATGGGGTGGATTTGGGCAAAGCTCGCGCTCGTTGGGGCACTGACCGCATTTCATCTCGCGCTGTCGCGGTGGCGCGATGCCTTCAACACCAACAGCAACGTTCATTCCACGCGATTTTTCCGGATCGTTAACGAGCTGCCGACGTTAACAATGATCGGCATCGTGCTCCTCGTTGTGGTCAAGCCGTTCTGATCCGGAGGGCAGCCCAGCCATGATACCGGAGTCTTGTAATTGTGTTTGACTTGCCTATGTCTTTTGGGTAAGGGGATCGCAGCACCGGTATTCGGTTCTTCACGCTTTTCCCTGACAATCTCCCCGCCCGCCTAGCCTGCTTGAGTCATCCTCTGCAGGTCTTCCCTTGGACGGGCGATCCATGTCTCAGCCCGACGTAAATCCCCATGAATCTCCAGGAATTGAAACGTAAAACCCCAGCAGAACTCTTAGCTTTTGCCGAAGAGCTGCAAATCGAGAACGCGTCCTCGCTGCGCAAGCAGGATATGCTGTTCGCAATTCTGAAACAGCTTGCCGAGAATGACGTGCCGATATCCGGGGACGGTGTACTCGAAGTGCTGTCCGACGGGTTTGGCTTCTTAAGATCTGCCGAAGCCAATTACTTGGCCGGCCCCGATGACATCTATGTCAGCCCGAGCCAGGTGCGGCGTTTCGGATTGCGCACCGGCGACACGGTCGAAGGGCAGATTCGGTCACCGCGGGATGGTGAGCGCTATTTTGCACTGCTCAAAGTCAACGGGATCAATTTCGATGAACCCGATCGCCTGCGACAACGGATCAACTTTGACAATCTGACGCCCCTCTATCCCGAAGAAAAGCTGCAGCTCGAATTCGATGATCCAACTCGGAAGGATCTGACAACCCGCGTGATCGATCTGATCACGCCGCTCGGCAAAGGCCAGCGCGCGATCATCGTATCGCCGCCGCGCGCCGGCAAGACGGTGATGCTGCAGAATATCGCGCACGCGATCGCTGCCAACCACCCCGAGGTTTATCTGATCGTTCTGCTAATCGACGAGCGGCCGGAGGAAGTCACCGACATGGCCCGCTCGGTACGTGGCGAAGTGGTCAGTTCGACCTTCGATGAGCCTGCTCAGCGGCATGTCCAAGTCGCCGAGATGGTGATCGAGAAATCCAAGCGGCTGGTCGAGCACAAGCGGGACGTGGTTATATTGCTCGATTCGATCACTCGGCTTGCCCGTGCTTACAACACCGTTGTGCCGTCATCCGGCAAGGTGTTGACCGGTGGCGTCGACGCGAACGCGTTGCAGCGGCCGAAGCGCTTCTTTGGCGCGGCCCGCAACATCGAGGAGGGCGGCTCACTAACGATTATCGCCACTGCGCTGATCGATACCGGTTCGCGAATGGACGAGGTGATCTTCGAGGAGTTCAAAGGCACCGGCAATTCGGAAATCGTGCTCGACCGCAAGGTGGCCGACAAGCGCACCTTCCCGTCGATCGACATTACCAAATCCGGGACGCGGAAAGAGGAGTTGCTGGTCGATCGTGGGGTGTTGTCCAAGATGTGGGTGCTGCGCCGCGTGCTGACGCCGATGGGTACCGTCGACGGTCTCGAATTCCTGATCAACAAGCTCAAGGAATCGAAGAGCAACTCCGAGTTCTTCGATGCGATGAATACCTAGACTTAGGTTAAAGGGTCATTGCGAGCAGAGCGAAGCAACCTCCGGCCGATAGGCACTCGATTATCAAGATTGCTTCGTTGCTCCGCTCCTCGCGATGACGGAGTTGTCTTCTTCTCCTACACCGTTAGCACCGTCTGTCCCGTGGTCTTGCGGCCTTCGAGGTCGCGATGAGCACGCGCCGCCTCGCGTAGTGGGTAGGTTTGGTTGATTGCGATCTTCACCGCACCGCTCTGCACAACCTCGAACAGCTCGCGCGATGCGGTGAGCAGATCCTCCCGCGTTGCCGTATAATTCACCAGGGTCGGGCGAGTTAGAAAAAGCGAACCCTTGGCCGAAAGAATACCGATATCGACCGGCCCGATCGCCCCCGAAGACTGGCCAAACGACACCATCAACCCGAGGGGGGCCAAACAGTCGAGCGATTTGTAGAAGGTGTCCTTGCCGACCGAATCATAGACGACCGGCAGCTTCTTGCCCTGCGTCAGCTCGCCGACTCGGGCGACAAAATCCTCGCGCCGGTAGACGATCGCGTGATCGCAGCCGTTCTTTTTGACGAGGGCCGCCTTCTCGTCGTCGCCGACCGTGCCGATCACGGTCGCGCCCAGATGCTTTGCCCATTGGCAGACTATCAGACCGACACCACCGGCCGCGGCATGGATCAGGATCGTCTCTCCGCGCTTCACGGGATGAGTGCGGCGGACCAGGTACCAGGCGGTCATGCCTTTCAGCATCATCGCCGCCGCCTGCTGGTCGGTGATCCCGGCAGGAACCGGCACCAGGCGATCGGCCGGAACTACTCGCTCGTCGGCATAGGCGCCGATCGGGCCACCGGCATAGGCGACACGGTCGCCTGATTTGAGCCCGCTGACACCCGGCCCGACTTCCTCGACGACACCGGCCGCTTCTGAACCAAGCCCGCTCGGCAGCGGCAGAGAATAGAGTCCGCTGCGGTGATAGGTGTCGATGTAGTTGAGCCCGACCGCGCTGTGGCGGAGCCGGACTTGACCCTGCCCGGGCCTGCCGACAGTGACCTCCTGCCACGCCAGGACCTCGGGGCCGCCGGTTTTCTCAAAACGGATCGCGTGAGCCATTGTTTCCTCCTAGGATTTAGTAGCTGTGACTGATAGCCACGGTGAAGCTTTTCGTCACTAGGGTCCGCATCCGGCTTATGGAGCGCGCATCCCACTGCCGAGATCGGTCGGATGCTCTTCAGACGTTATTCGGAACACCTCGCGCCAGCCGGGAAAACCCTTCAATTTCAGCAAGCCGATGCTGGCGAGCTCCCAATGTGTCGCGCGCCGAGACAAGATCCCTGCGACCTCTTCACTGCAAAGCACATAGTTCTGCAAGGGAAACTGCTCCGGCGGGATCGGATTTAGCGCCGCCGGGAGTGAGGCACGCGAGATTCCCTCGAGCCGGAAGGCCATCGAAATGTGCGGTCCCTCGCGGTCATTTGGTACGACATCGACCTCGCCCAGATGGACCGCACATCGCAGGTTCAGCGCGCGCTCCTCGGGGACCTCGCGGTTACGGTGGGCAACCCGGTTCAGCAGCTCGAACACGGCCTCAACAGCATGCAGGGCCGCTCGCTCGGCGGATTGCGGGTCATGGAAAGTCAGCAGATAGCCGTCTCCGGTGCTCCTCAGACAGCGCAACCCGCGGCGCTCCCCGACCTCGCCGATCAGGGCACGCAGATCGCGAATGGCTTGGCGGCCAACCGCATACCATCCAAACAAGTTGCTGGTCAGAGTTGATTCGACAAGATCGATTACAACGATCGCCTCGGTGACGACCTCCGGCATAGGTTCGGCGTCACTCGCGGCCATTTGTTGTGGCCTCTATCGTCACGGTCGCCTAAACCAGGCGGGCATTCGGTTGGGATGGTACTCGATCAGTTTTACACGCCGGAATTTCACGTCCCCGACCCGTTTGAAAGGACGAACTTCGATCGCTCCAGCGAGGGTCTGGTAGTCGGCGGGCATCCGCTCCAACGCAGCCTGCGAAATGACCACTTCATTCGGTTGTGCGATCTCGCTCAGGTGTGCGGCGATATTAACGTCCTCACCAAGAACATCACTGCCGTAGGAGGTTTCGATATAAAGAACGCTGCCGTAATGTAAGCTGAAACGAAATCCCTCTAGCCGTCCGATCAGCGTGGAATTTTGTGGCAACAAGCTCAAGCTCTCTATAGAAATTAAAAAAGGTATAACATCGCCCATATTCTCAAACGCTGCCAGAAAACCATCACCCAAGAACTTGATCATCACAGAGTGATGTTGTCTGCCGAGGCGGTCGGCATGCTCGATAAATTCACGGAACACGGCGGAAGCGACAAGATCGCCCACCCGGGCAATGAGGCGGGTGCTGCCAACGATATCGCAACATACCAGCGCGAGGGACTTTCTGAGGGGAGCCGGTGCCTCCATCCTTCCCTCTCTTAATCACGGTGCAGCATGCTTAATCACGGTGCAGCATGCACTTGCTTTCTATCAAGCCCGGCATCCGCACCGCATCACTAGCGTACTCGAGCGAGAGTTTCGAGCAAAGTCTGAGGGTCGGTGATCGGCAGAGAACACACCGGCCCTTCGCACACATAGGCAGCGGGTTTTCCGCCGACGAGACCTTTGCCGAAGGCCGGATGATCGGGCGGAAGCGAGTGTCCTGGCAAGAGGCTGAGGACAACAACCCTGTTCGGCAAAGAGACGTTGTAGACTGCATGACGCAGTGCTTCGAGGGCCTGAGCGCCGCTCTCTCCGACGAGGACGATTTGCAACGGCTTGGCCACCAACTCGACGTTGTTGAGCAAGGTGGCGAGGGGGAAAAAGTTGCGGCCGATCTCGCCGGAAAACGTCTCCACAATAGCCTCGGCTCGGCGCAGATTGGCATCTGCGCCGGTCAACATTGCGAGCCGCGGCAGCGCGCCGACCAAGGTGCCGTTGCCGGCGGGAACGGCGGAGTCGGCGGCCGTCTTGGGGCGCGCAACCAACCCCTCGGTATCCTTTGCGGCAAAGAAATAGCCGCCATCGGCCAAATCCCAATAATGTTGGTCAAGGATCCGCACCCAGTCGCGGGCCTGGCTCAAAAAATCGCCGTCGCCGGTCGCCTCGTGAAGTGCGAGAGCCGCGCGGCAGAGATTGGCGTAGTCGTCGACGCTCGCCGGATGGCGGGCACGGCCGGCCCGCCAGCTGTGCAACAGACGCTGGTCCGGTTTGACCATATGCCGCCGAATAAAATCGAAGGCGCCGCGCGCCTGCCCGATCCAGGCCGGCCGCTCGAACACGAGCCCGGCATTTGCCATGGCGGCGATCATCAGCCCGTTCCAATCGGCAAGCACCTTGTCGTCGAGACCCGGGCGGACCCTCCCGGCGCGCGCCTGCAGCAGGAGTGCCCGGCACTGCGCGAGCTCGTGCTCGGTCTCGGCATCGGCGAGGGCCGGCGTCTTCAACCGGTTGAGAATGTTGTGCCCTTCCCAATTGCCCTGGGCGTCGACATCGTAGAAGCGCTTGAACAAAGCGGCCCGATCGCCGAGGACCGCATCGATCTCGGCTTCCGACCACACGTAGAATTTGCCTTCTTCGTGCTCGCTGTCGGCGTCGAGGCTGCTGGCGAACCCACCCTCTTGCGTCAGCATCTCCCCGCCGACCCAGTCGAGGGTCTCCTCGATGCGCTGCCGATAGAGCGGGCTCTTGGTCTCCTGCCAAACCAGGGTCAGCAGGTCGATGAGCTCGGCATTGTCGTACAGCATCTTCTCGAAATGCGGCACCAGCCACCGCGCGTCGGTCGAGTAACGGGAGAACCCGCCGCCCAAATGGTCATAGATGCCGCCCTGGCACATCGCGTCGAGCGCCTTGACCACAGCGTCTTGATAAGGCGTCTGACCGGTCCGCTTCCAGGCGCGCCACAGCAGCTCGAGAATGCCGGTCTGCGGGAACTTCGGCGCAGTGCCGATCCCGCCATGGATCTGGTCGACCTCGCGCAGCAGCCGCTCGGCGATCCGGTCGAGCTGCTCGGGCGCGATCGAACCACCGCGTTCCGGCCGGCCGAGCCGCTGCAATGCCTCGCGCAGAACCGCGACGTTCTTGGCGACCTTGTCGCGGTCGCCCACATAGGCGTTGCTCATCGCCTCGAGGACCTGAGGAAAACCCGGCCGTCCCCACCGCGACTCCGGCGGGAAATAGGTACCGCCCCAAAAAGGCTCGCCGTCGGGGGTCAGGAACATGGTCAAGGGCCAGCCGCCCTGCTCGCCCATCAGCGCCAAAGCGTGCTGGTAGATCTGGTCGAGATCGGGTCGTTCCTCGCGGTCGACCTTGACGTTGACGAAGAGCGTGTTCATCCGCTCGGCGATTTCCGGGTTTTCGAAGCTCTCATGCGCCATCACGTGGCACCAATGGCAGGCAGCATAGCCGATCGACAGCAGGATCGGCTTGTCGGCGGCCTTGGCCGCGGCAAGCATCGCATCGCCCCAGGGCTGCCAGTGAACGGGGTTGTCCTTGTGCTGGAGGAGGTAGGGGCTCGTCTCCTCGCCGAGGCGGTTACGGTCCATTTCGCTTCCTGCCGTGCGGATTTGTCGGGTGTGCCGGGCGGTGCGCGCATTGCCCGCGGCGCCGCGACAGGCTAGGGTTGCACTCTACTCCAGAAAACGGCGGTCGGCGCCATCTGCTCCGCCGTGCAGCACCTGAAACGGAGAAAGAAATGGCAGAGTCCCCCGCCGATCCCCGGCTCTTTTACGGGCGCCACATCTTCATGTGCACGAATGTTCGTCCGGACGGCCATCCGCGGGGTTGCTGCACGGCCCGCGCCGCCGACGGCGGGGGGGTCGAGAAACTGCGCGGCTATGCGCGCGAGAAGGCGCGGCAACTGGGCATCGAGAGCATCCGCTGGAATGCCGCGGGCTGTCTCGACCGCTGCGAGTTCGGCCCGAACATGGTCATCTACCCCGAGGGCGTGTGGTACCACTACGAATCCCAACAGGACATCGACGAGATCCTGCAGACGCATCTGGTCGAGGGTGGCCGGGTCAGACGGCTGATGCTCCAGCCCGAACAACTGCCGCCGAAGCACTGAGGCCCGCGGCGGCCGCTTCCGACACGATTTTCGCCCCGGCGACGGCGGCGGGTCGCGCCGCGGTCGCCATACTTCGTGTCAGCGGGCCCGAAAGTGGGCGCGTTGTCTCACTGCTGACAGGCAGGTTGCCGCCGCCGCGCTCGGCGCGGCGAGTTTATTTGTCCAACCCTGAGACCGGAGAGCGGCTCGACGACGGGCTGGTGCTGTGGTTCCCGGCGCCGCGCAGCGCCACCGGGGAGGATGTCGCCGAGTTTCATGTGCACGGCAGCCGCGCCGTGCTTGCAGCCGTCATGGAGGCATTGCGCCACCTTGGGCTGCGGCTCGCCGAGCCCGGCGAGTTCACCCGCCGCGCTTTTCTTCACGGCAAGCTGGATCTGTTGCAGGCCGAGGCTGTCGCCGATCTCGCCGCGGCCGAGACCGAGGCGCAGCGCCGCCAGGCGCTCCGCCAGCTCGACGGCGAGCTCGGCGGTCTTTACCGCGGCTGGTCACAGCGCCTGACCCGCATCCTTGCCCATCTCGAAGCGGCCATCGATTTTCCTGACGAAGACCTGCCCCCCGAAATCGAGAATCGCATCCTCGGGGAGATCGATGGGCTCATCGCCGAGATCGAGCGTCATCTCGCCGACGGGCATCGCGGTGAAAGGCTGCGAGACGGCATCATGGTCGCGATCATCGGCCCGCCAAATGCCGGGAAATCCAGTCTTCTCAATAGGATAGCGCGCCGCGATGCGGTTATCACCTCGCCCATTGCCGGCACCACGCGTGACATCGTCGAGGTCGCGGTCGATCTCCAGGGTTACCCCGTCGTCCTTGCCGATACCGCCGGGCTGCGCGACAGCGACGATGTGGTCGAGCAAGAGGGGCTGCGACGTGCCTTGGGGCGCGCCAAAGAGGCCGAGATCAGACTTTTTGTCTTTGACGCGCGGTGCCCCGATCAGGCGAGGGCTGCTGCGGCTTGGCCCGGGCCCGACACCGTCCTGGTCGCCAACAAGATCGATCTCGTGCCAGCGTGTCGTCAGTCGCCGCAGAGCCGAGCAAGCACCGTTATGCCCGGACTTGATCCGGGCATCCACGGTGACACCCCTCTAAGCAAAGGGGTGGATGGCCGGGACAAGCCCGGCCATGACGAAATCGAGACGACTGGGAACGCGTTACAGATCTCGGCGCTCACCGGCGAGGGCATTGACGGGCTGTTGTCGGTGCTCGGCGAGCGGGTGGCACAGACCTACCGGATGGAGGCGCCGGTTCTGACCCGCGCCCGGCACCGCCAGGCACTGGAGGACGCCGCTCTGTCTTTGCGGCGAGCGCTCGGTGCAACCCTACCCGAGCTCCGCGCCGAAGATCTGCGTCTGGCCTTGCGCAGCCTTGGCCGGATTACCGGTACGGTCGATGTCGAGGATCTGCTCGACGTGATCTTCCGCGATTTCTGCATCGGCAAGTAAAAGTCAAAACAACAACAAATGTCGGAGCGCGGTGATCACTCCTCGAACATCTCGCGCAGCGTGGCGAGCGTGTGGCTCAGCGTATCTCGACCTATGGTCCCGAGCCGCCGGATAAGCCGGCGCTTGTCGAGGGCGCGGATCTGCTCCAGCAGGATAAAGCCGGCCTTTCCCTGGAAATGTACTGGGATTCTGGAAGGTGCCGGCCGGCTACCGGTGGTCATCGGTGCGGCGATTACGGTGCGTAACCGCTCGTTCATCTCCGGGGGAGAGAGAATTACACAAGGCCGCGTCTTCTGAATTTTACAGCCTGTCGTCGGATGAAGTGCTGCAAGCCAGACATCGCCGCGGATCACCGCGCTGCCGTGCTCGTGGTGACGCTGCCTCACCACGTCAGGTCGGCATCGTCGTCATTTCCAAATTCCGGCCAAACTGGCGCGTCGTCGCCAGCCTCGGCGATTTCCCGGAATGCTTCCGCCCAGCCTTCACGCGGTCGTCTTTTGATCGGGGTGATAACGATGCGACCGTCTTCCAGCGAGAGGTCGACCGCGTCCCCTGCGGCTATGCCGATCTCGTCCAGCATGGATTTCGGAATGATGACACCGGACGAGTTGCCGAGCTTTCGTATGGCCACACGCACCGCCATCTCTGAACTCCGTTTGGTATAACAATGTTATAACGCGGAATTCGCCTGTTTGTCTATGGCGTTCCGTTTCCAGTTGCAGTGACACCTCGACATGGCTGAGCCAGCTCCATAAATTCCGCGGCCATGAGTGACAGTTTGGGGTGTTACGACTCGGTGTTTGGCGGCGGACATGTGGGTTCCGAGGCCACGCCCCGCGTTGCGGACGCGATCGCCAAAAAAGGCGAGGACCCGGGTATGTCAGCAATACGTCGTAGAAATTTACTTAGCAGTTTAGTAGAAATTTACTTAGCAATTTAATTGTCGCGGCTGGCACTATCACCTTTGTAGAAAGAAATGGTGCGAGAGGTTTACAGCTGGGGAAAGCATTTTACTCACAGTATTTAGATATTGTCTTAAGTATATATGAAATCGAGTTTGAAAAGGATCGAATAAACACGAACGTTGCTTTGAACGGCGGCACCGAGGGAGAGCGCAAAAATTATTTGAGATCGTATATGACGTTTGATCCAAATTACCTGGCAGCTGACCAAAAACCACAGAATAGGGCAAATAGAAGATTGGAAGTTTTTTCAAAAATTAAAGCTATAAGGGATGGAAATCTGCGAGACGAGGGGAAGCTTCAATTTTTTGATCAACTTCTTAAGCTCACTTTCCCAAAGGATGACCTGATCAGAAGAGTCTCACATCCAGGAGAGATCTCACGAGCACCCGTAATGTTGAACGCTAATTCCTATATCCTTTTGGAACTGTATCAAACGAGAATTGCGAATGATCACGTTTTCTCTGCCGAGGTTCCTTCAGCGCCTTCTCGCTGAAGACATTTGATGGGGGACGGATGAAGAGGCCTGCCCGGTCGCTTAGGTTTGGCGCACGGCCGACGGCAAAGGTTTCACGTGAAACACTCGACATCGATGCGGCCCGTCCGTACATGACGGCGCTATGAGCGAGACGATCCGAGCTTACGACGTCGTCGTGGTCGGCGGCGGGCATGCCGGCTGCGAGGCGGCCGCGGCCGCCGCGCGGCTTGGCGCCAAGACATTGCTGTTGACCCATAAGCGAGTGACCATCGGCGAGATGTCGTGCAACCCGGCGATCGGCGGGCTCGGCAAAGGGCATCTGGTGCGCGAGATCGACGCGCTCGACGGCATCATGGGCCGGGCGATCGACCGGGCTGGCATTCAGTTCCGTATCCTCAACCGCAGCAAGGGAGCGGCGGTCCGCGGTCCGCGCGCGCAAGCCGATCGCAAGCTCTACCGGCGCGCCGTCGCCGAGCTGCTGGCGGAGACACCGGGGCTCGACATCGTCGAGGGGGCGGCGGAGGATCTGCTGCTCGATCGGGACGGTCGGGTCGCCGGGGTCTCGCTCGGCGATGGTCGCCGGTGTGCGACCGTGCGGGTAGTATTGACGACCGGCACCTTTCTCAACGGGCTTATTCACATCGGTGAGGAAAAGATCCCGGCCGGCCGGGTCGGCGAGAAGCCCTCCCTCGGCCTGTCGCAGACCCTCGCTCGGTTCGGCTTTGTCCTCGGACGGCTCAAGACCGGCACGCCGCCGCGCCTCGACGGGCGGACGATCAATTGGGCCGGGCTCGAAGTTCAGCCCGGAGACGACCCGCCGCCACCATTTTCTTTCATGACCGATAGTATTACGACCCCGCAGGTCGCCTGCCACATCACGACGACAACCTCGGCAACGCACGCCGTCATTCGCGCCAATCTCGCCCGCTCGCCGATGTATTCAGGTCAGATCGCCAGCATCGGACCGCGCTATTGCCCGTCGATCGAGGACAAGATCGTGCGCTTTGCCGAGCGTGAGCGACACCAGATCTTTCTCGAGCCGGAAGGGCTCGACGACGACACGATCTACCCGAACGGCATCTCGACCTCGTTGCCGCGCGACGTGCAGCGGGCGCTGCTGCAGACCATCCCCGGTCTCGAACGAGCGGAGATGCGACGGCCGGGCTATGCGATCGAGTACGATTTTGTCGACCCGCGCGAGCTTTATCCGAGTCTGGAAACCCGGCGGGTTCCGGGTCTCTATCTAGCCGGTCAGATCAACGGCACGACAGGTTATGAGGAAGCGGCAGCCCAGGGCCTTGTCGCCGGGCTCAATGCGGCGCTCGCGGCCTCGGAAGCCCAGCCCCTCGTGCTCGACCGCGCCGACGCCTACATCGGTGTGCTGATCGATGATCTGGTCACCCGCGGGACCAGCGAGCCCTACCGCATGTTCACCTCGCGGGCCGAGTATCGGCTCACGCTGCGCGCGGACAACGCGGACCAACGGGTGACCCCGGTCGGCCTGCGCCTCGGCTGCGTCGGCGCTCCGCGAGGCCGGCGTTTTGCTGCGAAGATGATGGCCCTGACCCAGGCGCGCGAATGTCTTGCCGCACGGCGCATGACCCCGCCGGCATTGAAGCGCCACGGCATCGCGGTCAACGAGGACGGCATCAGCCGCAGCGCGGCGGAGCTTCTCGCCCACCCCGGGATCGACCTCGGACGGCTTGCCCAGGTTTGGCCCGAGCTCGCCGCACTCGCCCCGGAGATCGCCGAGCAGATCGAGATCGACGGACGCTATGCCGGCTATCTCGAGCGGCAGGAGAGGGATATCGCGGCGTTCCGCCGCGACGAGGCGTTGCTGTTGCCGCCCGATCTCGATTACGCGGCGGTCGGCAGCCTATCGCGCGAAATCCGCGACAAGCTCGCCCGCGCGCGGCCGTCGACACTCGGCGCCGCAGCGCGCATCTCGGGAGTGACCCCGGCGGCATTGGTTGCCTTATTGCAGCACGTGAAGCGTCGTGCGGCGTGAGCCGTTCCTCGATGCGCAGGGCTTTGCCGAGATCGTTCCGGTTTCACGTGAAACAGTGGCGCGGCTCGAAGCCTATGCGGCGCTGCTGACCCGCTGGTCGGCGCGTATCAATCTGGTCGGACGCGACACGATCGCGGACCTGTGGCGGCGCCATTTTCTCGATTCGGCGCAGGTTCGTCCGTTCGTGTCGGACCACGCGCGCAATATGATCGATCTTGGTAGCGGCGCCGGGTTCCCCGGGCTGGTTCTCGCGATTCTGGGGGCGTCCGGTGTGGAGTTGGTCGAGGCCGATTCGCGAAAATGCGCCTTCCTGCGCGAGGCGGTGCGGATCACCGAGACCGACGCGACAGTTCGCCCTTGTCGGATCGAGGCGGTGCCTCGGCACCCGGTCGATATCGTGACCGCCCGTGCCTGCGCGCCGCTCGGCCGGCTGCTCGGTCTGGCCGAGCCGTTCCTCGCCCCCGATAGCGAGTGCCTGTTTCTCAAAGGTGAACGGGTCGAGGAGGAATTGACCCTAGCGCGCAAACACTGGACAATGATGGTGTCGGCTTGCCAGAGCCGTTCCGATCCGCGGGGGGTCGTTCTTCGCTTGCAACAGGTAGCCCGTGAGCCTCGCCGCCGTTGAGGTCCGGCCGCGCATCGTCCCGGTCATGCGCCGTGCCCGGATCGTCGCGGTCGCCAATCAAAAGGGCGGCGTCGGCAAGACGACGACGGCTATCAATCTGGCGACCGCGCTAGCGGCAGCCGGGCATCGTGTCCTCGTCGTCGACCTCGACGCGCAGGGCAACGCCAGCACCGGGCTTGGGATCGATCGGTCGGCGCGGGCGCAGACGAGCTACGAGCTGATTCTGGGTGAGGCCGAGCTCGAGAGTGCCGTGGTCACGACCGACATTCCCCGGCTCTTCATCGTTCCGGCATCGCCGGATCTGGCTGGCGCCGACCTTGAATTTGCCACAAGCGATCGCCGCGAGTTTCTGCTGAGCCGTGCTATCCGCAGCCGGGTCGGCGACTATGACGAAGTGTTGGTCGATTGTCCGCCGTCACTGAACCTGCTGACGATCAATGCGCTGGTGGCCGCCGATTCGGTGCTGGTGCCGTTGCAATGCGAATTCTATGCGCTCGAAGGGCTGAGCCAGCTGCTGCTCACGATCGAACGCGTTCAACGTGCGCTCAACCCACGGCTCGACCTGCAAGGCGTCGTGCTGACGATGTACGATCAGCGCAACAACCTCTGCGACCTCGTCGCCGCCGATGTGCGCAGCCATCTCGGCGCCAAGGTCTTCGACACGCTGATCCCGCGCAACGTACGGATCGCCGAGGCGCCGTCGCACGGCAAGCCGGTGCTGATTTATGACCACGGCTGCGCCGGCTCGCAGGCCTATATTCGCCTCGCGGCTGAAGTGCTGCGGCGCACCGAACCAGCCGCGCGATGAGCGAGCGGGCGGCAGGACGTCAGTTGGGTCGCGGCCTCGCCGCGTTGTTCGGTGAGGCGGAAGGTGTCACGCCCGCCGACCCGGCGCGGCAGCGTCTCGTGCCGATCGAGCGGATCCGTCCCGGGACGTTGCAACCGCGGCGGCGGTTTGCCGAGGCCGAGCTCGAAGCGCTCGCTCAGTCGATACGCGAGAAGGGCATCTTGCAGCCATTGCTGGTGCGGTCGCTCACCGCGGGGGAAACCGATTTCGAGCTGATCGCCGGCGAACGGCGGTGGCGGGCTGCGCAGCGCGTCGGGCTGCACGAGGTCCCGATCATCATTCGTCAGATCAGCGATTCCGAGGCACTGGAGATCGCGCTGATCGAGAATTTGCAGCGCGAGGATCTCTCACCGTTGGAAGAGGCGGAGGCCTACCGCCGGCTGATCGACGAATTCGGCCGGACGCAAGCGAGCCTCGCCGAGGCTCTCGGCAAGAGCCGCAGCCATGTGGCGAACACGGTGCGCCTGTTGTCGCTGCCGGCGCCGGTGCGCCATCGGCTCGACGAGGGCGAGCTTTCTGCCGGTCATGCGCGTGCGTTGCTCGCCGCCGCGGACCCGGTGGCTCTGGCCGAGGAGATCGTGCGCCGCGGGCTCAACGTCCGCGCCACCGAACGGCTCGTCCAGCGCCGCGCCGAGGCGCGACCCGCGAGGCGCCGCCCGCGCAACGCCGACACCGTGGCGCTCGAGCGCGAGCTCGCGACGGTGCTCGGGGTGCGCGTCACCCTGGACACGAAGAAACGCGGCGGTACCTTGACGCTTCACTATGCGAGCCTCGACCAGCTCGACCGAGTGCTGCGGCTGTTGCGCGGCGGTTGAGGATTGCGGTTGCTGCTTCCGAATTTGCGACAGCGAAGAATTTCGATTGTTATTCGATTGTTAGGCTGTGCAAAATTCGTTGATCACCCAAAAAATTCGATTGATCCGTCGGAGTAACGAAATTTGCCAGTAAATCTTTGATATAACACGCTATTTATGAGTACGATGTGGGCTATTTGGCCGTGAAAATGCTATTTTCGCTGTATTTGGCGGCTCTATAGGGTGATCGGCGAGGCGCGCAAGCCCGTCCTGGAGCGCCGCCAGCGTATCACGATCGCGGCGCCCGTCTCGCGGCAGCACGATTGGCATTTCCGCCACCACCCGCCCCGGCGACGGCGATAGCACGAGTATGCGATCGGCGAGCTCGACCGCCTCCGCGAGATCGTGCGTGACGAAAAGCACAGTGGCGGGTCGTGTCGACACGAGCCGCAACAAGAGGCTGCGCAATCGGTCTGCCGCCGCGGCGTCGAGCGACAGGAAGGGCTCGTCCATCAGCAAGAGGTCGGGTGCGATGGCAAAGGCGCGGGCGAGTGCCACCCGTCGGGTCATCCCACCCGACAATTGGGCCGGATACGCGTCGGCCATGTCGGCCACCCCGACATCCGTCAGGAGGCCCTCCAGTTCCGTCCGGTCGGCGTGGCGCGGCCGCACCAATGCAACGTTCTCGCGCACGGTTCGCCAGGGCAGCAAGCGTGGGCTTTGGAAAACGTAGCCGATGCGTGGTGCGCCGCGATCCGGCGGCGCAAAGCTCAGAGCACCGGCAAAATCGTGGTCGATGCCGGCGATGATGTTGAGCAGGGTCGTCTTGCCGCAACCCGAGGGACCGGTGATCACGCAGAACTCGCTTGGGGCGATGCGCGCCTGCAGGTCACGCAGCGCCGTGACCGTCTTCGCGCCGGCGTGGCCGGGGTACCTCTTCTCGCCAATGTTGATAGAGAGCCCGACGGTCACCGGCGCCATCTCGCCAGCCGGCGCTCGAGCGGCTGAAGAACACCCCACTCCACCGCAAGCATAACGGCGACGAAGGCGAGCGCGTAGGCGATCAAACGCCTGACGTCGAAAAGCTGGAAGAAGACCTGGATCGCGTAGCCGATGCCATCGGGGCGGCCGAGCAGCTCGACGACCAGCACGATCTTCCAGATCAGCGCGAGCCCGGTGCGGGACGCAACCAGAAAAAACGGCGACAACTGGGGGAGGATGACATGGCGGAAGGTTCGCCAGTGACCAAAGTGGAAGCTCTTCGCCATATCCCCGAGATCGCGGTCGAGAGTACGCGCTCCCTCACGCAAGGTCACGACCACGGTCGGCAATTTGCTGAGCGTCACCGCCCCGATCGCGGCGACTTCGGTGAGACCGAGCCAAATGTAGAGCAGCACGGCGATGACGAGAGCCGGCAGATTGAGCAGCAGCACGACCCCGCTGTCGAGCAAGGTATCGATGGTTCGTGAACGCGCCATCGCAATGCCGACCACGGTCCCTACAGCCATCGCCAAGGTAAAGGCGATCGCAACACGCGCCAATGTGGCGCCGAGATCATGAAGCAGCTCGCCATGCAGCGCCTCGTCGGCGAGGGTGGCCAGCACGCTCCCCGGGCCTGGGAACAACCTGCTTTGCGCGATCCGAGCCGCCGCTTCCCAGGCAGCGAGCGCCACGAGCAGCGAAGCCACGCGCTCGCCCAGCGCAGCCGGGAACCGCGCCATCACCCACCCCGTGTCAGTACCGCACCCGGTCCAGAAAAGTGCCCGGTGCCAGATCGGGGCTCGATCCAACGAGCGTCGTGCCGCCGATTCCCGCGAGCAGTCGATAGAGACGCGCGGCTGCGTCGCGCTCCGCAGCGCCCCAGTGGCGCGGGATTCCATCGCGATAGGCCTCGCGCAGCCTGATCAGCTCTGTCGTGTTGGCGGCGCCCGTCAGCGGAGCGATTCGTTCCCACTCCGCATCAGAAGCGGCAAGGATCTTGTTGGCTGCTTGGCTCGCCCCGATAAATCCGTCGAGAGCCGCTGGGTTTTGCATTGCCCAGGGCGTGGACACGACATAACCGGTCAGCGGCAGGTCTCGCGGAAGCTCGAGTGCCGCAAGAGCGTCACCGACCGAGAGAAGACGCCGCATGCCTCCCGCTTCGAGCTTGGCGGCGAAAGGCCAATAGGTCAGCACGGCATCGAGCCGCCCGGCCGCGAGCTCTTGGCTCAGCAGTGGCGGGGCGCCAAAGCTCTTCTGGACCTGCGCGTCGAGATCGAGGCCGAGCTGGGTGTGCCCGTAAAGGCGCAGCACCAGCCAGCTCTTATCTATGGCACTGCCGGCGATCCCCAGGCGGTGCCCGACAAGGCCTGCGACATCGCGGATCGGCGAAGCCGATGGAACAATCAGCGCGCCGATCGCGCTAGAGAACGGTATGAAGGTCAGATCGCCACCCTCGGCCCGCTGCCGCGATACCCACAGCCAATCCGACACGATCAAGTCGACGCGGCCGGCCTGAAGCGCCAGCTGAGCCGCCGGCGTGGCGGCAAGCTCCAAAGGCTCGACCCGGATGCCCTCCTCTTGGTCGAGACCATGCTTGGCGATGACGTCGAGCTGCCAGCTCAATGTGCCGTAGCGTAGCGACCCGACCCGGATCGTGGGCTCCCCCGCCGTCGCCGCACCGGCGAGCCCCACGAGAGCAAGAGCGAGATAGAGGGTGCGAAGCTTCAGGAACTCAGACCCTGATCAGGCCCACCACGCAGACCACCCTGGCGCATCGGTTTCAATAGACGACGACGCTGCGGATCGACTCGCCCGCCCGCATCAGATCGAAACCCTTGTTGATGTCCGCGAGAGGAAGCTTGTGGGTGATCAGATCGTCGATGTTGATCTTCTTTTCCATGTACCAGTCGACAATCTTGGGCACGTCGGTGCGTCCCTTAGCGCCGCCGAAGGCGGTTCCCTTCCACACGCGGCCGGTGACGAGCTGGAACGGGCGGGTGGAGATCTCCTGACCGGCGCCCGCGACACCAATGATCACGCTTACGCCCCACCCCCGGTGGCTGCATTCGAGCGCTTGCCGCATGGTCCTGACATTGCCAATACACTCGAAGCTGTAGTCGGCACCGCCTTTGGTCAGGTTCACCAGATATGGGACGAGATCACCCTGAACCTCGTTCGGGTTGACGAAGTGTGTCAGCCCGAACTTTCGGGCGAGCGCCTCGCGCTTCGGGTTGATATCGACCCCGACGATCATATCGGCGCCAACCATCCGGCAGCCCTGAATGACATTGAGGCCGATCCCGCCGAGGCCAAAGATGACGACATCGGCCCCGGGCTCGACCTTGGCCGTGTTGATCACCGCGCCGATACCGGTGGTGACACCGCAGCCGATATAGCAGACCTTGTCGAACGGCGCGTCCTCGCGGATCTTCGCCACCGCGATCTCGGGCAAGACCGTGAAGTTCGAGAAGGTCGAAGTGCCCATGTAATGGTAAATCTTGTCGCCGCCGCGCGCGAAACGGCTGGTGCCGTCGGGCATCACACCCTGGCCCTGCGTTGCGCGGATCGCCACGCACAGGTTGGTCTTGCCCGATAGGCAATATTCGCACTGGCGGCATTCGGGCGTGTAGAGCGGGATGACGTGGTCGCCCTTTGCCAGGCTTGTCACGCCGCGCCCGACATCCACAACGATGCCGGCCCCTTCGTGCCCGAGGATCGCCGGAAAGAGCCCCTCCGGATCGGATCCGGACAAGGTGAACCCGTCGGTATGGCAGATCCCGGTCGCCTTGATCTCGACCAGAACCTCCCCGTCCTTTGGACCGTCGAGCTGAACCGTTTCGATGGTCAGCGGCTCTGCGGCCTTGTGAGCGACAGCAGCGCGGGTCTCCACAACCGCCTCCTCCCTTCAGGTTAACATAAACTGCGGGGCCGCCCCGCTTATGGCATTTGCCCCTCACTTCGACAAGTGCCGCGACGGTTGTCGGGAATATAGTTACCGGTTATCGATGCGCTCGCGGTCGGCCCCTGCGCGTGGAGGAAGGATGCTGTTTCTGAACGTGGTTCTCGCCCTCAACATTCTCGCGGCGATGGTTGCGAGTTCAGTCATGGCCGCCGATGTCGAAGCCGGCAAAACGGAGTTCAAGAAGTGCGCGCTGTGCCATACCACCGAGGCTGGAAAGAACAAGATCGGGCCGAGCCTATTCGGGATCGTCGGCCGCAAATCGGCCACTTTGGATAACTTCAATTACTCCGAAGCGATGAAAAAGTTTGACCATGTCTGGGACGAGGAGACCCTCGATAAATATCTTGCCGACCCGCGGGCGACGGTTCCGGGAACAAAGATGATCTTCCCGGGCATCAAAGATAAGGCAGAGCGCGACGACGTCATCGCCTATCTCGAGACGCTGAAGTAGTCACAGTCTGCGATGTGCTGGTGGCAAACGACCAATGGGCGGAATATCACGTTACCGCTGGCGGTGCTGGCCATTATCGCCGCCGCAGTTGGGGCAGCCGATGTGCCCGCCGATGGGCAGACGGTGCGGATCGGTTGGCTCTCGCAGCCGGTCAAGCGCACATTACCACTATCCTACCTCGATCAACCCCCCAAGGACGAGGGGATAGCAGGCGCGAGGCTCGGTATCACCGATAACGAGACAACGGGGCACTTCACCGGCCAGTCCTTCGAGCTGGCCGAGAGCGTTGTTGCGGAAGACGGCGACATTGCCGCGGCCTTTCGCGATCTTGCAACGAAGGGTATCCGCTTGGTGGTGACGGATCTCTCCACGGCGGATTTGCTGTCGGTCGCAAGTTTGCCCGAAGCCGCCCAGGCGACGATCTTCGATACTGCCGCACCCGACGATCGGCTACGCGGCGAGAATTGCCGAGCCAACATCCTTCATTTGCTGCCAAGCCGGGCAATGCTGGCCGATGCACTCGTCCAATACCTCGTCGTCAAGCGCTGGCTCGATCTCTTGCTGGTCGTCGGGCATGGGGCGGGCGATCAAGAGCTCGCCGGGGACTTCCGCCATGCCGCGCAGAAGTTCCAGGCTCACATCGTCAAGGAGAAGCCCTGGACCTTCGTTCCGGGGGCGCGGCGTACGGATACCGGGCATTTCGCGATCCAAGCCGAGGTTGCCCGATTTACCCAAGGCATCAGCTACGATGTGCTGGTCGTCGCCGACGAGGAGGACGAGTTCGGCGACTCTCTTTCGTATCGCACCTTCGACCCGCGCCCGGTCGCCGGAACCCAAGGCCTGGTGCCGAGCGCCTGGGCACGACCGCATGAACAATGGGGCGCCACGCAGCTGCAGGATCGCTTCCTGCACCAGGCCAAACGGTGGATGACCGACCGCGATTACGCAGCCTGGATGGCGGTCCGGGCGATCGGCGAAGCGGCGACGCGCGCCAAATCGACCGACCCTGCAGCTATCTCGGCTTTCCTGCGTAGTGACCGTTTCGAGCTCGCCGCCTACAAGGGCGCTCGCCTCAGCTTCCGGTCCTGGGACGGTCAGCTGCGGCAGCCAATCCTGCTCGCCGATGCGCGCTCGCTGGTCTCGGTGTCCCCGCAACCGGGGTTCCTGCACCAGTTCTCCGAGCTCGACACGCTCGGGATCGACAAGCCGGAGACCAAATGTCGCATGGGGTAGCGCGCGTCGGGCGATACGCCGCCGCCCTCGCGTTTCTCCACTTCGCGGTCTCGCTCGCGGCCGCGGACACGATTTATGTGTCGAACGAGAAGGACAACACGATCACCGTCGTCGACGGCACCAGCCTCGAGCCGGTGAATACGATCCCGGTAGGTCAGCGCCCGCGCGGCATCGTGCTCTCGAAAGATCAACGGTCGCTCTACATTTGCGCCAGCGACAGCGACCATATCGAAGTGCTCGATCTTGCGGCCGATAAGATCGTCCGCACTCTGCCGAGTGGAGCCGACCCGGAATACTTCACGCTCGATCCGACTGGCAAGCTGCTCTACGTCGCGAACGAAGACGACAACCTCGTCACCGTCGTCGACATCGATCGCAGCACCGTTGTGACCGAGATCCCCGTGGGTGTCGAGCCGGAGGGTATGGGCATCAGCCCGGACGGCAAATACCTCGTCAATACCTCCGAAACCACGAACATGGCGCACGTCATCGACACGGCCAAGCGCGAGGTCGTTGCCAACATCCTCGTCGACAGCCGCCCGCGCCGCGCCGTATGGACTGCTGATGGCGCGCAGTTTTGGGTCTCCGCGGAAATTGGCGGTTCGGTCAGCGTCATCGACGCCGACAAGCGCGAGATCGTCAAACGGATCACTTTCGCCGTTCCCGGGGTGCCGAACGAGGCGATACAGCCGGTAGGCATTGCGATTACGCGCGATCGCAAGCTCGCCTTCGCGGCACTCGGACCGGCCAACCGCGTTGCCGTAATCGATGCGCAGAGTTATGAGGTCTTGCGGTATCTGCTAGTCGGACAGCGGGTATGGAGTTTGGCGTTCAACCCGGATCAAAGTCGCCTCTACACAACCAACGGGGTCAGCAACGACATCACGGTGATCGACGTCGCATCTCTCAAAGCGATCAAGTCGATCCCGGTGGGCCAATCTCCCTGGGGCGTGGTGTCCCGCCCGTGAACCTCGCATGATGATCGATAATGCACTCTCCATCGAGGGCCTTGGACACCGCTTCGGGCCGCGCCGGGTGCTGAATGACGTCTCGTTCTCGGTCGCGTCCGGCGATTTCACGGTGCTGCTCGGGCTGAACGGGGCCGGCAAGACGACGCTTTTCTCGCTCGCCACCCGCCTTTATGTCCAGCGAGAGGGGGTGATCCGCATCTTTGGCATGGACATTCGCGAGAGGGCGTCGGAGTGCCTGCGGCGGATCGGGGTAGTGTTTCAGCAGCCGACCCTCGATCTCGACCTCACGGTGGAGCAGAACCTTTTTTATCATGCTTCCCTGCACGGCCTCTCACACCGGGAGGCCGCGCAACGCGGCGCAGTCGAGATGGAACGGGTAGGGCTTGCCGACCAACGCCGAGACAAGGTGCGTCAGTTGAGCGGCGGCCAGCGACGTCGCGTCGAGATCGCCCGCTGTCTATTGCACGGGCCACGCCTATTGCTGCTCGACGAACCGACGGTGGGTCTCGACATAGCCAGCCGTCAGTTCATGCTCGATCACACACGCCGCCTTTGCCATGAGGAGGGCATCGCCGCGCTCTGGGCCACCCATCTGATCGACGAGGTTGGCGAAGGCGCGCGCGTGGTCGTATTGCACAAGGGAGAGGTGCGAGCCGTCGGCGAGGCCGCCCAGCTGCTCGGCCAAACCCGCACACCCTCGATGCGCGCCGCGTTCGAAACCCTGGTGCAGGAGCGCGAGGCGGCATGACGCCGATCCATTACCTGCGTTGTTTTGCCGGGATCACGGCCCGCGAATGGCGGCGCTTTCTGAACCAGCGCGGCCGTTTCTTTTCGGCATTGGTACGGCCGCTCGTCTGGCTTGCCATCTTCGCGACAGGCTTCCATTTCGTGCTCGGCGTTTCGATCATCCCGCCCTACGAGACCTATATTCCATACGCGGTCTATATCGCCCCCGGCCTGATCGCGATGATCCTGTTATTCAACGGGATGCTGATTTCTCTGTCGATGGTCTACGACCGCGAAATGGGAAGCATGCGAATATTGATGGTCAGCCCGCTGCCCCGCTGGTTTCTGTTGACCGCGAAACTTCTCGCCGGATGCGTTCTCTCGGTGATTCAGGCGTACGCGTTTTTGGTGATCGCCTTGCTGTGGGATATCACGCCACCGTGGTACGGCTACATCACTGTGCTGCCGGCGCTCATCCTTTCCGGCCTGATGATGGGGGCGCTCGGTCTGCTGCTTTCCTCTGCGATCCGACAGCTCGAGAACTTTGCCAGTGTCATGAACTTCGTGATCTTCCCGATGTTTTTCGCGTCCTCGGCACTCTACCCGTTGTGGCACGTCAAGGAGGCGAGCCTGCTGCTTTACGATGTCTGTCAGGCCAATCCTTTCACCCATGCCGTCGAGCTGATCCGCTTCGCGCTCTATGCTCGACCCGAACCGGTCTCGGCGGTCGTTCTCGTCGCTACGACCGCGGTCTTTCTAACCCTCGCCGTCTATGGATACGATCCGGCAAAGGGGCTGATGCAGCGGCGCGCGGCTGAGTGAGGGTGAGAATTTGGCCTGCCGGGTCCTGTTTGGCGCACTGGCAGTCGCGCTGATCGCGGCGGCTTCGCCGCGGTCCGAGGATGCCGATTGGCCCTGCCGGCAGCGGCTTGTCTCAAAGCTGACGCCGGCAGCCTACTGGAACGGACCGTTGGATGTGCAGGGGGACTGGCCGGCCGATCCCGAAGTCGCCGGGCTCGTTCATCGACTGGCTCCGCGGCGGGTCACGACCGAAGACGGGTTGGCCGCTATAACGAATTTTGCTAAGACCGCATCCGCAGATCGTCCGCATCGCCTCGCGCTTGTCTTTCGGGGGCTGCTCGAAGAGACCGATCGCGAACGTGCCGACTTAATTGAGAGGCTAAAGCAAATCGGCCGCCGCCAGCGTGAGCTTGCCGAGCTCGCCGCGCGGCTCGCGAGCGAACTGGATGCGACCCCGGCTGCGGCGACCGGGGAAGCCGCTGCCGCTCGCACCGACTTGCGGGAGCGCCACGATTTCACCATGCGCAATTTCGAGGAGACGCAGCGCACGATCCGCTATGCATGCGACGCGCCGGTGGCGCTGGAGGCACGGCTTGGTGCCTGGGCGCGCGCTTTGCAGAGCCCCGCCGCCCGGCCGTGACATCAATATTGCGCTACCGCTGCTTCAGCTCTTTTCCTGTCTCGAGACCCCGAGCGCCGGTCAGCACTGCGTGGCCAAAATCTGCGTCGGTCGCATCGGCGCCGGAGAGATCCGCGTCCGTGAGGTCGGCGCCCGAAAGATCGGCGCCGCTCAGATTAGCGCCACTAAGGGTAGCTCCTGTCAGATTTGTAAAGCGCATCAGCGCGAAACCGAGGTCTGCCTTTGACAAGTTAGCGCCGGACAAATTGGCACCCGAGAGATCGATCCGCATCAGCCCCATTGATTGATTTCTGAGATCCGGCGCCATTTTTGCACCGGTAAGATCGGCGCCGCTCAAATCGAACCGGCTCAACCGGGCGATGATATGCGCTCCCGCGAGTTTGGCGCCTTTAAAGATCGGCGCTTCGGCCGCGTTGTTTTCTAGACCCGATGAGACGACCAAACCAAGGAGACTCGCGTTCGACAGGTCGGCGTTCGTGAAGTTCGCCCGCATAATCCATGCAAGATCGAGCTTGGCCCCGGAAAGGTTGGCGCCGGTGAGATCCGCACCGTCGAGTTTTGCGCCAAACAAATTTGCTCCGGACAAGTTCGCCCGTTTGAAGTCGACTTTGCTGAGATCGAGGTTCTCAAGGGATTTCCCGGAAAAGTTGGCAGGCGTATCTGGCGCCGCCGATGCCAAAATCGCGCGAACCTGCTCGGCGGTCAGATCGGCTGCTTGCGCGGACCATATTGGGACCACGACCAAAGTCCACATCAGGATAGGCGCTATCTTCATACCGGTCCTTTTTTCAGGGACTGGTGAGCTCGCCTTGCTCGTCGAGCAGCGGAACACCATAGTCGCGCAGGATCATGGTGATCTCGGCCTGACGATTGACGATCGCGGCATTTACGCGCCGCCGCCACTCAGGCTCGTTGGCGCGTACGCCCATCGCAATATGGTAGCTCATGCGAGCGGCACCGGGTTCACTCGTCAAGGGCATCAGGATCAGCGGGAGCCGGTCGTGTTTGCGGTAGTAGCCGGCAATCGGTCCCCACAAAAAGCCGGCATCGATCGTGCCGTCGACCACATCCTGGACCATCTCATGGGTCGGGGATTCGGCGCGCGTGTCGACGGTCAAAGCATAGGGTTTGGTGTGTGCCATCAGGTCGTGGCGAACCAGGAGATCAGAGGGCGGGGTCCCCCCTACCACGCCGAGGCGTAATGTCTTCAGGCGCGGATTATCCAGATCCTCGAAGGCCAGCCCATTATCCGAACGGTACAGGATCACATAGGTCGTAAAATAGTACGGGTTTGTCGTCTGCATGAAGTCGTCGCCGGCGACCGTGCCGATCACCAGGTCGCACAGATGCGCGCCGAGCGTATTGCGCACGAAGCCGATCACCTGCGGGAACCATGTGTAATCGACCGATCGGCCAAGCTCGGCCCCGATAAGCTCTGCGATCTTGTTCTCGAAACCTTCCTTTCTTTCATCTGAGAACGGTAGATTATTGGGATCAGCGCAGACTCTGAGGGCACTGCGATCGACGAGGTCCCCGGTCTGCGCGGCGACTGGTCCGGCACAATAGACCAGCAGCGCGCCGAACAGCCTGACTAGACAGCTCTGCGACACGCTCATCTCAATCGCCGATCCGCGGAGGGCGGCCGCGGCCCAATACACCATCGGCGCGTGCCTTTAAATAGGCCCAGATATCCTCAAGATAGGTGACCACGTCCTCGACCTCGCCGAAGGGCGGCATCACACTTGTGTTGGCAGCGTTAACATTGGTCCGGCCGTTGACGACCACTTCGTTGAACGCGTCCTGTGTCATGTGCTTGACCGCTTCCACGAGGTCCGGCCCATAGGAGCTTCCGGCCCCGTCCGGCCCGTGGCAACGCAAGCATGATTCTGTGTAGCGTCGCCAGCCATTGAAAGTCTTCTTGTCAACCTTGCCGTCGATGACTGTGTAGGGCTTTTCGGTCGCCTGCTCACTTTCCGCCGCCAGTGCGAAACCTGTTCCCAATAAAAACGCCGCAACGGCCGAATAAAGCGGGAGACGCATTCTCATTCGGGACCTCCCGAGCTCCACACCCTGGAGTTGCCCGCGAAGAAAAAGGCCGGCAACCCCATGGCGGGATACCGGCCCTTTCCCTGCGGCAGAGCTAGTCGGCGGTCATTCGGGGAGGCCGAACACCGTCAGAACACCGCCGAGCTGAGTGTAGTTGGCAAGCGCCTTGTAAGCGCCGACCGCGCCTAGGCCAGCGGTGTCGATGGCTTTTTCCGCCTCCGTTGGCTGGTGCGTTCCACTCACCGCTTTATGCCAATCTTCCGCATTCGCGACCTGCGTCAGACCCGCTGCCATGCCGATCCCGGCCCAGCCGCCGACACCAGACAGCACGGCGATGTACTGCTTGCCGCCATGGGTGAAGGTGTTGACGTTGCCGATGATCCCCGACGGAGTCTTGAATTTGTAGAGCTCCTTGCCGGTCTGCATGTCGACCGCCTTCAGGTAACCCTCAAGGGTGCCATAAAATACTACGTCGCCTGCAGTCGCCAGCGCGCCCGACCATACTGAAAAAGGCTCGGGGTTGGACCATACGATTTTGCCCGTGCTCGGATCCCAGGCGATGAAGTTGCCGAGATTATTCTCGCCCTTTGGGGGGTACATCGACAACGTCGCCCCGACATAGGGCTGGCCGGCCGTGTACGACACCTTGAACGGCTCATAATCCATGCAGACGTGATTGGTCGGTACGTAGAAGAGACCGGTCTTCGGCGAGAACGCCGCCGGCTGCTGGTCTTTCGAACCGAGCGCTGCCGGGCAAACGTCGGTGTAATTGTGGTCCTCTCCCTGCGAGCCCGGTGCGAACTGGGCCACCACCTGCGGCCGGCCGGTCTGCATGTCGACCTTGGAAGCCCAGTTGACTTTGGGGTCGAATTTTTCGGCTACGAGCAGCGCGCCGGTCTCACGGTTGAGCGTATAGCCGAATCCGTTGCGGTCGAAATGGACGAGCGCCTTGGTCGGCTGTCCTTTCACGTTGATGTCGGCCAGGATCATCTCGTTGACGCCGTCATAATCCCACTGATCATGTGGCGTCATCTGATAGACCCATTTGGCAACGCCAGTATCGGGGTTACGAGCGAAAATCGTCATCGACCACTTGTTGTCGCCTGGCCGCTGCACCGGGTTCCAGGTGCTCGGATTGCCGGAGCCGTAGTAGACGAGGTTGAGCTGCGGGTCGTAGGAGATCCAGCCCCAGGTCCCGCCGCCGCCGATCTTCCACTGGTCGCCCTGCCAGCTTTTGATCGACGAGTCTCTACCGACGGGCTTCCCGAGCTCGGTCGTGTTGGCGTCGAACAAAATCTGGTCGTCGGGCCCTTCCGAATAAGCCCGCCAAACCCTTGATCCGTCCTTGGTGTTATAGGCGGTCACATGCGCCTGAACACCGAATTCGCCGCCGCTTATGCCGACGAGCACCTTGTCCTTGACGACGAGCGGAGCGCTCGTTCCGGTTTCGCCCTTCTTCGGATCGCCGTTCTTGACGCTCCACAGTTCCTTGCCTGTCTTGGCGTCGAGCGCCACAAGCGTCGTGTCTGCCTGATGCAGAAAGATCTTTCCATCGCCGTAGGCGACGCCTCGATTGACCGTATCGCAGCACATCACTGGGATGACGGTCGGGTCCTGCTTTGGCTCGTACTTCCAGAGTATCCGCCCGTTGTTATTGAGGTCGAGCGCAAACACGTTGTTCGGGAACGGGGTCGAAATGTACATGATGTCCCCGATGACCAGCGGGCCGCCCTCGTGACCGCGCAATACTCCGGTCGAGAAGGTCCATAGCGGACGAAGGTTGTTGACGTTGTCCTTGGTAATCTGATTAAGCGTGCTGTAGCGCGTATTGGCGTAGTCGCCACTTGGCATGGCCCATTGGTTGGGATCCTTCGCGAGCCTGATCAGCTCGTCATTGCCGCTGGCCGTACCCGCAAGCAGAACGAGCACAGGCGTCACCAGCCAAAAACCGGACGATTTCATCGGCTTCATCTCCTCCCCTCCTGTTGGTTGAACTCGCCCGTGCGCCGCCGGCGGCGATACGGGAGCCGATGTCGCGGGTCGGGCCACGGAGGCCGGCCCGGACCCGTTAACTTTGCGATGCTAAGCCACTTCGGCTTGATCCACAAGTCGTCAGGGGCGGCCCGATCACGGACGAAGCAGATCTTTCACGCCGGCTGCTGCCGTGGCACGTTTTGTTCGCACCGCCAACGCGACAACTGCCATTTCGGATGCTCGGCAAGCCACTCCGCCGCGTACTGCTGAGCACGGATCAGGCAGGCCTGCAGCGAGAACTCCTCGACCGACCGTTGCTCCGTGCAGGCGACGGGCGTCGCTTGCAGGCAAAAGACCAGCACGAGCGCGGTCATGGCATCCCCTTCGCGGCGCGGCTAATTTGGGCAGCGCCGGCTTTCCCGGTCGCTGATCGGCCACTCTAGAGGGTAGAAGATGTCAAATTGGCGTTTGCTGGCAAGCACCCTTAGCGGATTGCTGCTTTTGTTCGCGGCGGCGCCGGTCTGCGGCGCGGAAAACGACTACCCGACGGCTGCGCGCGCGGATTACGTGATCGCCTGCATGGCGGCGAATGGCAATACCCGCGAGGCGCTGCTGAAGTGCTCTTGCGCGATCGACACGATCGCCGGCTTGATGCCCTACTCGCATTACGAGCAAGCGGATACCGCGCTCAGCTTGCAAGCCGGTGGCGGGGTCGGTGGGCGGGTCGGGCTGTTTCGCGATCCGCCCCAGATCAAGTCGGTCATCGAGGAGTTGCGACGAGCCCAAGCTGAGGCCAATCTGCAGTGCCGATAACCACTCGGGGCGGGTTCGCCGGCATCCACTCGGCGAGCGAAACCGAATATCAGTGGGCCTGGTATGCGCGGCTCGTCTGCGCCTATTCCGAGAACCAGCGATCCACATCGAAGATCCCGCCCATCCCTCGACAAAGGATCGGCCGACGATCTGGCAGCGCACCGACGAATGGTATAATTTCCGCAACAAATCCGCGCAGCACACGTGCTGGCGACGCCCGATGAGGCCACCTATTCCGGCGGGAAGATGGGTTCCGGCCATCCGATCGCGTGGTGTCAGATGATCGACGGCGGCCGCGGCTTGTACACGGCGATGGGTCATTCGGTTGAAAGCCATGCCGAGCCGCTATTTCGGCTTCATCTTTTAGGCGGGATCGAAAGCGCCGCAGGCGTTGCCGGCGGCTGTGTTCGCTAGTCGCTCGCCTCGTTGTCTCTATGGACACCGAGGTTCTCCATTTCTCAGATCACCATACAAGAGCAGAGCTATGGACCATCGACAGGAGACTCCAACCCAGGCGCGGGTGCGCGCTGAACGCGACTGGGAGACGTGACGATGAAAAATATCGTCGTGTGCTGCGACGGCACAGCCAACGAATTCACGCGCGACCGCACCAACGTGGTCAAGTTGTTTCAGGCGCTGATCAAGGATCCCGCGATCCAGGTCTGCTACTATCACCCCGGGGTCGGCACAATGGCCGCACCAGGTTTCGTCACGAAGACCGGGGCGCTGATCGCCGAGACCGCTGGACTGGCCTTCGGCTACGGCCTGACTAATGACATCTGTGACGCCTACATCTTTATCTGCAGGAATTTCGAGGCAAGGGACAAGCTCTACCTGTTCGGCTTTAGCCGCGGGGCCTACACGGCGCGTGCGCTCGCCTCGATGCTGAACATGTACGGGCTCGTGCCGCGCGACAACGAGCGGCTCGTGCCTTACGCCGTACGGATGATGTGGGCAATCAACCATCTGCGCAGACGCGCCAAGCCGAATGCGCCGCCCGACCCGCGTATTGCCGAATACTTCGCGCTGGCAACCGCGTTCAAGCAGACGTTCTCTCGGCCTTGCCAGCCGCATTTCGTCGGGGTCTGGGATACCGTCAGCTCGGTTGGCTGGTTCTCCAATCCGGTGAGCCTGCCTTTCACCGGCAACAACGCCGACATCGCGATCGGCCGGCATGCTGTCGCTATTGACGAGCGGCGTGCATTCTTCCGCACCAATCTGTGGCGGCGAGTGTCCGACTCGGAGCGTGCGGGACCCAAGAATATGAAGCAGGTTTGGTTTCCGGGGGTCCATTGCGATGTGGGCGGTGGCTATCCGGAGCCCGAAAGCGGCCTTTCGAAAATCGCGCTGCAGTGGATGATCGACGAGGCCGGCCAAGCTGGCCTCATCCTCAACACGAAAACGGTCGACCTGATCCTGGGACGGCGGGGGCAGGGATATGTACCTCCCAATCCGGATGCGTATCTGCACAACTCCCTGACGCGCTGGTGGCAGCCAGTGGAATTCGTGCCTAAACCGCACTGGGATCAAATACTCGGAAAGAGCACGTGGCAGGCCAACCGTTCGCGGCACCGCACATGGCCTTCGAAACCAGTGGTGCATGACGCTGCCTGGCAGCGTCACAATGGGACCTATGCCCAGCATCTGCCGAGCGATGCCATCCGGCTGAGCGACGCCGAGCGCCAGGGTGGCATGACGGCGCAATTCGATGCTGTCGACGGTCGGGATCCGGTTCAATCGAACGGCAAACAAGCACTCGGCGCGTGACGTGCCACAGCGGCCCGCCGCCGATCGGCAATATGCCGAGTGCCCGAATTTCATTGCTCCCACACATCCCTAGGCAGATCCTTCCGCCGCGAAGCTACAGTTTCAGTTCCCCGGACAGGCGCCCGTCATCAAGAGGTACCAAATGTCAGTCGACACCAAAGACGGCAAGACGCTCGAGCAGCGGCTTCGCGTGATCGAGGACCGGTTCGAAATCTACGACCTGATTGCCAGCCATCCGCCCAGCGCAGATACCGGCGCCGGAGATTATACTGCCTCGGTGTGGACCGAGGATGGTGTGTTCGACCGTGGCGCCGAGTTTCCTCGGCCGACCGGACGGGCGGCGATCGCCGGCGGATCTTCAAACGCCGAGCATCACCGGGCGATCGAGCAAGGGATCGCGCATTTTGCCGGCCTGCCCTATGTGCGGATCACCGGCGACACGGCGTTTGCGATTTCCTATTTGCAGATCCTCGTGCCGGACCGCGTCGGTCCGCTATTCGATGTCCCCAATCATGGCTCGGCGCGCGGCTTTCACGTGCATCGCGTTTCGGCCAACCGCTGGGAGTTCGTCCGCACCGACGAGGGCTGGAAGATCAAGCGCCGGACCTTGCGCCCGCTGGATGGCACCGAGCCGGCGCGCGAGATATTGGCCGGCGCGCTGGGACCGTGAAGCTGATGCTCATGATCGATCCGGTAAGGATCAGAATGCGGGCGCCGCTGCCCCGACAGCGCCGTTTCGGTCTCGGCCATGAGCCGACGCATGATCTCATCTACCGGCAGGATGTCAGTAATGCCTCCGGCAGTCTGGCCCGCCCACAGAACACACTCGCGGTGACGGCCCGCCAGGGTCGTCGAGACGATCTGGCCCCGCAAGCGATCGCGCTCGCGGCGCGCTTCCTCGCGCTGCGGCTCATTCGTCCAGGGGTGCTGTCGGAAGAGAGCGTGGGACGGTGTGGAAACCCTCTGTGCCCGGCAGAGGGCTGATGCGTTGAGAACATCGACCTTTATCGCATCCTCGGACTTGGCCCCGGTAATCGCGTGCTTCCACTCCTCTGGGGCGGGAGCTTCGGTCGAGGTAATGAACCGCGTGCCAAGATTGACCCCGACCGCGCCGAGCATCAGCGCCGCCGCGATGCCGCGCCCATCGAAGATCCCGCCGACTCCGACGACAGGAATGGGTGACACTGCGTTGACGACTTGCGGCACGAGCGCCATCGTGCTGACCTCGCCACAATAGCCGCCCGACTCGCCACCCTGCGCGATGATGAGGAACGGGTCTGACCGGATCTGTATGGTTTTTGCGCGAGCCCCCGGGAAGGAGTGGCAATTGAACGACTTGAGATTTCCTGGTGCCGGGCTCGCGGTGCAAACGTCTAAGAGTATCCAACTATGCTTTGCTGATGACCACCTGTTTGATGTCCGAGTATTGCGCGAGGAAGTCTGCCATCCCATAGTTGACTAAACCGGCATCCGGATCCTGGGTCGCGGTGCTATGAGTGACCCGGGGCGGCGGCAGAGTGTCGAGCACGGCGAGATTATCGGTGGGCTGCTCCTTGCCGGAGGGCAGGCCCCAGCTGCGGGCCGCAGTGGTTATATTGGACGTATCAGTGCCGTCGAGGCCCAGCCCGGTTAGCGTGTTAGCGTTGGTATAATTGCGCAAAGTGAGCAGCGTCGATCCCGAGCCGTTCTGGAACTGGAGGATCGGGTCGGCAACGGTGCCCGCGGAGGCCAGGTTTATACTGGGTGGATCCGGCACTTCGCTGGGCAGGACGATCAGACTCGACTCGATATGATCAAAGCTCACCGGCTGGTCCCCAAAGACCACGTAACTGCCCTGGTCTGTCTGCGGACCCGGGTAGAAGTTTGCAAAGCCGGAAGGCGAGATGACAAAGAGCATGTCGCCGTTGCCAATCGGAGGGCCGCCGTCGATGAACATCGCCGTCATCACCGAGGGTGCGACGATGAACCTGTCGCTACCGCCCCCACCATTGACGGTCAGCGCCTGCACACCGTTGTAGTTGACCCTATGCCGGCCGCTAATCGCCACCGCTGCTCCATCGACGTTTATAGTGTCGCCCGATTGTGAGCCGTTGACGACCAGCGCATTGCTGCCGTCGTCGAGGTTCAGGTTCAGGTCCCCGTTATTGGCAAAGCTGATTTGTGGCGTTGCCCCGTTGGACTTGAGCGTACCGCTGTTGGTCCCGGTGGTCAGACCGGGGGTGACCACGACCGTGTCGTCGGCCGCGGTGGTGGTCAGGGTCAGAGCGCCGATGCCGACCGGCAGATTGAGAAACGCAATGTTGCTGTAGCTGATCGGCACCGCACCCGCTGTGCCCGTGGCACCCATGATCATTCGCATGGCCGTATCGACAAAGACGTTCACGGCAACGCCGTTCACCGTAGCGCCCACACCGGTCACGTTGAGTGTGTCGCCGGCGCTCGGATCACCACCGTTGATGGTGATCCCGATCAGTCCCGTTGGCGTATTGGGGTTGTTGATGCCAATCGTGTCTGTCCCGGCCAGGGTGTTAACTACCAAAAGAGTCTTGTTGCTAAATTTGATCCATTCTTGGTTGTCGATGGTTACCCTACCCTGGGTGGGCGACGCAGCGCTGGTATAAGCGATCGCGTTGCTTGCTGGCGTGGCATCGACCGTCAGCAGCCCGACCGGCACCAAGTCGATCACCGGGGCCAGATTCTGAAAGAACACCTTCTGCGTGCCGGCGCTGCCCGCCCCGACGATCTTGCTGATGCCGGAACCGTCGAGCGGTCCGACTTTGTAGGTGTCGGTGAGCCAGGTCGGTCCGCCCGTCTGCACCTCCTCAAGCCGATTGAAGCCGGTCCCGCCGTCGTAGCGCGTGCCCAGCGGCACATTGATCAGTCCGTTGCTGTCGTCCATGATCAGCGTGTCGTTGCCGCCCAGCCCGTTGACGTTGATCTGCTGGATGGTCGAAAGCTTGAACTGCGATTCGACATTGTTGAGGAACACGTCGAGCAGCGAGTTGTTGGTCGGCTCGACCACCAGCTTGATCGTGTCGTCTTCGCCCACGAAGTCCGTGTCGCCATTGATCTGCAGCACGCCGGCCAGGCCGGGGGTGGTCAAAAATTTGTTCGCGTTGTTGACTGTCCAAGCGCCTCGGCCAAGCGTACCGGCGACCAGAATATTACTGGCAGCGTTGTAGTCCAGGTCATAGGTGACCGTATTCGGCAGTCCGGCGCCGAATTCACCCCACAGTCCCGGGTTGTTGGTAATCATGCGGAAGACGCCGCCCTGGCCACCGACAAGAATGGCGGCGACCGCTCCCTGCCCGGCAAATTCAATGGTCTGCAGATTGCTGGTGAGGCTCGTCAAATTGCCCGTGCGATTTGTCCAGGTGGCGCCCATATCCGTTGTTTCCCAGACGCCGCTCGAGCTGGCGACGAAGGCGTGTTGCCAATCGGTGGGATCGAGCGTAATACCCCGAACATTGCCACCCGGGAATGGCGTGGCCGTGGCAGTCAAGGTGCCGCCGGCCATGGCGCGGACGAAGACGAGACCATTCGCGCCGACATAGAGAGCGTCGGGGTTGTCCACGCCGTTGCGCCGGCCGCCGTAGGCGAGCGCCGTGACCGCGCCGGTGAACCCTGCGCCGGTCGGGACTGGCGCCCAAGTGACCGCAGCGGCGTTGGCGGCTACGCCTGCGTTGTTCGACTCATAGACAGCGCCGGCCGTAATGGGGGGCTTAACCCCCGGTGCCGTAGTGCCACCGCCAATTACGATCCGTGTCGACTGCCCAGCGGCAATTTGAGCCGCCGTCGGTGCGATGGCATTGATCGCCGTGGGCGTGACAAATTGGCCGACGAACCCCGTCAACCCAGCCGCTGGAATCAGTCCGACCGATCCGCCTACCGGATTGTTGTTGGTGTCGAAGGTCTGGCGACTGAAGCCACCGAAGTTTTGCGAACTGAAGTATCGAATGGATTGATTCGACCCGGCCAAGGTAAAATTGTCGACCAGGACATCGCCGCCGTCATCGTCCCTCAGTGCCGTCCACACGGAATTGCCAGTCGTCTGCTGCACCGAGGTGCCATTATCCTGCGCTCCGCCGACGATCACACTCGAATTGCTGTCCCAGGCGATATCGTGCGTTTCGACGTCCCCCAGGGCGTGGCCCGTAACGGTTTCGCCGATCAAGGATTGCCAGTTGGCAGTTGCCGCCGTCGCCGTTATCGGATTGGAGAGGGAGTAAATGCCGCCATCGTCCGTCTCGATCAGGGTCGTGTTGTTCAAAAAAATCAAGCTGCGTCCATCGGCATGCGGACTTGTTGCACCCATGATGGCTACCCAACTTCCTGCCCCACTGGGATCGTAACGGAAGACGTGAGTCCCACTGCTGTAACCAGTGATATACGCCACTTGCGAGTTTGTCGGATCCGTCGCAATAAAAAAGCCACTCTGACCAGGACCGGGGAAAAATTGGTTGGGGACGTTGGGATTGGCGAAGATGCCCGGCGGCTGAGCCAACGCTGTCCAGTTTCCGCCGTTCACGGATCTGAATGCCCCTTGATTCCCGGGCGCCGATCCGACAACCAGTGCAAAGATGGTTGTGTTGACACCGTCGCTGTTTGCGGCGATCTGAATGTCGTTGGACGTGGCTGCGTTCGTCAAACCCGCCGTATTCACGGCTGTCCAATTAATAACTTTGGTAACAGGATTAAACACGCCCTGGAAGACCCCCTGTTGTGCCACAGCCGCATAGAACTGATTGACGTTGTTTGGGTCAGCGATTAACTGCGTGACGCTGCCGTTGGGCAAGTTGTTTATCCCGCTGATGGGCGTATACGTTTGCCCAGTGTCGTCGCTGCGGAACAACCCGCCACCGAGCGTCCCCACCAGGACCATCTCCTGGACTCCGGGGCCAGGGCTCAAGTTGACCCGGGTGGGAAGAACGGTCTTCACCTGTGGCTCATTGCCCGCGGGATTGAGAGGGAAGGTTTGCCACGCAGCACCACCGTCAGTTGTGCGCAGGACACCTATCGCGGGACCACCAGCCTGAGCAAGATTGCTGAACGAGCCGGTTCCGACGAAGAGGGTGTTGCCACTCAGATCCAGCGGACTGTAGGCGATCGATCCCATCGCCAAAGACTGCTGCGGATCGGTTAGCGGGGTCCATGTTATCGCGCCCGTATTATTAGGGTCAGCGTTATCGGTGCGCCAGACGCCGCCATTAACGCTGCCGACATAGATCTGCCGGGGGTTATTGGGGTTCACGGCCGCGCTTTCCACCGCTCCGGTCGCCGGATGATTGGGGGCGACGCTCGACCCCGCGTTGATAATCGGAGCCGGACCTTCCGGCACCCAGCTGGGTGCGCCCACAAGGTCAACCGAAAGCAGCAAACGGCTCTCGAGCGGTTCCAGGAGAAAATCTCGTCGTCTTGGCCGCGGCTTCGCACGCTCCCGCTCAAGCGATCGATGGGGCCGGAAGGGATTTTTGAAAAAAGGCGTTGTGTGGCCGTTACTTAGGCTCGTCATCCATCCCTCCCTGTTAAGCTTTTTTTAAATGTACCACTCGACCCGCGAGCCTGCAATCGTTTCGCGCTCAATCCCGCGGAGCAATTTTATCGATAGTAGGGTGCCGGCGATACCCTCGTGTGCTATTGCCGGGATAGGTCTACGTATGCCGTCTAGGTTCGCCTGATGTCAGAGACGATATTCGACTTTCCGCCGGAATGCCGAGGTAGGGACCGCGACGCCACTGGTTATTCGCGCCGGCCGGTGAAGGCCAGGGATTTGTCCAGTGCCTTATCCAGTCTCACCGTCATTTTGCGGATACGCGAGTTGTGCCTTTCGGCCGAGCCTTGGGCCAGTCGCCGTAAAGCGGCTCCGAGGGGGCGAGAAAGCGCAGCCTTTGGCGTGGCGGATGCCGAGAGCGCAGCTGCGAACTGCCCGGCAAACCGCGTAAACAGCTCGTCGTCGAGCGAGACGATTGCCTCGTAGCTGCCGGGATCACCGCGGCGGCCGGCTCGGCCGAACAGCTGGCGGTCGATGCGAGCCGCTTCGTGGAACTCGGTGAGAATGACGTGCAGGCCGCCGCGCTCGGCGACGCCCGACGCCAGTCGGATGTCGGTGCCGCGTCCGGCCATGTTGGTGGCGACGGTGATCCGCCCGGCCAGGCCGGCCCGAGCGACGATCTCGGCTTCGTCGCGATCCTGTCGTGCGTTGAGGACGACATGACCGAGACCGGACGCGCTGAGCATCGCGCTCAGATGCTCCGACGCGACGACCGATCGCGTGCCGATCAGCACTGGACGCCCAGCACCCTTGCTCGTTTCGGTGACAGTGGCGACGACTGCGCACCATTTCTCTTCTGCGCTCCGAAACATCCGGGTGCCGAGGTTCGTTCGACGCAACGGCCGATGCGTCGGCATCCGCACGACGCGGAGGCCGTAAACGGCCCACATCTCTCCCGCGGCTTCCGTTGCCGTCGCGGTCATACCGGCAAGCCTCAAATAACGGCGGAAAAAGCGCTGATAGGTGATGCGGGCCAGGGTGGAACGAGACGCCGTAGGCTCGCAGCCCTCCTTCGTCTCGATCATCTGGTGCAAGCCGCGCTCCCACGCCCGGTCCGGCATGACACGGCCGGTGAACTCGTCGACAATCTGTACTTTGCCGTCGGCGACGACGTAGTGTTGGTCGCGCTGGTGGAGATGGAGAGCCGACAGCGCGTTCTCGGCGAGTTCCTCGCGCCCCCGGCGCGCTCGCCATGGCCCGGTCAGCCCGGCCGCAAGATGATCAAGTCGCTGGCGCCCGGCCGGCGACAGCCGCACCGCACGTTCGCCGGCGGCGATCTGGAAATCCCGGCGGTGCTCCAGCCGTCTGGCCAGCTCCAGAGCCCGTCCGTAGAGATCAACCCCATCCGTTTCATCGCCCTCGCCAGAGATGATCAAAGGCGTTCGCGCCTCGTCGATCAGGACGCTGTCGGCCTCGTCGACGATCCCGAAGCGGAGCCCGCGCAGCAACAGGCGGCCGGCGCGATCATCAAGGCCGAACAACCTCTCGAGCTGCATTGAGGCCATCGAGCGGCGGTTGCCGAGAGCGATGCGATCCCTCAGATAGTCGAAGGTCAGCTCCTTGTTGGTGCAGTAGGTGACATCGCAGGCATAGGCGTCCCGCCGCTCCGCCGGATCCTGACCATGCCGCACCAGGCCGACGCTCAAACCCAACGCCTCATACACCGGGCGCATCAGCTCGGCATCGCGCTCGGCGAGATAGTCATTGACCGTAATGATGTGCACGGGCATGCCGGCGAGAGCGGCCGTAGCGGCCGGCAGTGTCGCGGTGAGCGTCTTGCCCTCTCCGGTCTCCATTTCGACCAGCTTGCCGTGCAGCAGTGCCCAACCACCCATCAGCTGCACTGGGTAATGACGCAAGCCGACCCGGCGTGCCGCAGCCTCCTGGACCAGGGAAAATGCCCGCGTCACGGTGCGTGCCACGAAGCCCTCTCGCATCAGGAGGCCGCGCAGCGTCTCGGCGGCTTCGCGCAGCCGGCGGTCGCTCATTGCTGACACTTCGCGTGCCGCCGTTTCGACCTCCGTGATGATTTGCGTAGGCCGTTTCCTTAACCCCGCCGATAGTGGCCCCAGTCGGCCGTAACCGGCTGACAACGCGCTGTCGAGCCAGTTGGGATCAATCTCCCGCCGCTCAGGGTACGGGCCGGGCGAGCCACCGTCCCGGCCGAGCACGTAAGAAGAGACCTTAGATGTCAAAGTGTGACAGCAGCAGCTGGCGGGCGCGCCGGTATAACCGCCAGGCCAACGGTTCCCAAACGTGATCGAACCGCACATAAGCACGCGCGCCGAAGGCCGCCGGTTCGATGTCAGGCGGCAGCGCCAGGTCGATCTGAAAATAGCGGCTGAAAGTCTTGACGCCCTTGGGGTCACGGGGATCGGCGGCGATGGTGCCGCCACCCTCACCGGCCAGCGCCTTGCTCGGTAACTGATCCATTGCCGCCGGCACCTCGTGCAGGATGGCGGCGGCATAGGTCGCGGCGGGACGGTCCGCAAGCTTGATCTCGATCGCCTGCAGTTGCCGGTGCACCAGTTCGCTGTCGTCTTGTGACACGACGACGCGGACAATATGCGCTACCGGCTCGACGACATAGCCGAGGACTTCGCCCTGGCGATGGAACCGACCAGTCATGTCGCGAGGGCGAGGGAGAATGAAGCGGCCGTCTGCAGCACTGCGTGCGACCAGGTTATCTGCCCGCTCCTTTGCACGAGCAAACGCCGAGCGCTGCTTATCGAGCTCCTTCCGCGTCACCTCTGCGTCGACGCGGTCGACGACCAGCTGAGAAGTCAGGCGCGCCTCGAGCGCCTCGATCCCCGCGGCGAACAGCTGGATCTGCGCGGCCAGAGTAGGGTCCTCGCTCTCGATCAGCGGATCGCCCAGGTGCACCGGATGCCCGGGTTCCGCCAGCAAGCGTTGGACAAACCCATCGGTGCCGGCCCGGACCTCGGCATTGTCGGGTAGCCAGACCACACCTTCGGAGACCGTGTGGAGCGGGATCGGTATCACAAGGAGGGTAGCGAGGATGCCGGCAACGGCGGCGAAAGTGACCCCGACGGCGCGGTGCCGGTTACGATGCAACCGGGGGTTTTTCAGCACGTGGGCGAGCATCTTGCCGAGCGGGACGAGGAGGCTGGTCACTAGGCCCCAGCCGGCAATGACGACGCCAATGATGAAAAACTTGCTCGCTAGGAACAGCACGATGCCAAACAGCACGATCAGTCGATAGGTGAAGGAGGCGGGGGCATACAGCGTCAACCATGCCCGCTCGCCGCCGACGGCTGGGTAGGCTTCGGTGTCTGGCGTCGCGAAGAGGTAGCGGTCGACGAGGTGCGCCCAAAAACGAGCCGAACGCTACGCCAGATTGGGGATCTCGATCAGATCGGCCAGGACGTAGTAGCCGTCGAAGCGCAGCAGCGGGTTGCCGTTGAACACCACCGTCGACACCCCGGCTATCAGCATGACGTTGAAGGCGACGGCGCGAGTGGTGCCGGGCTCCAGCAGAATCCAGGCGTAGAGTGCAAGCGCGGCGAGGAAGACCTCAACCAGAATGCCGGCTGCCCCCACTGCCGCGCGTTGCCACTTGCTGTCGAAGGCGGTCGCGGCGGACGCATCGACGTAGGGCGCCGGGAAAAACACGAGGAGCATGACGCCCAACTGATGCACCTCGCCGCCGCGCGCCTTGCAGGCATAGCCGTGACCCAGCTCATGCAGTGCCTTGATTACGGGGTAGACGAGGGCGATCAGCATGAGGTTGGCGGGCGCCAATACGCGATCGCTCAAATTATGGGTCAGCTCCGGCCAGTGCACCGACGCCAGCACGACTGCCGGGAGGACCACGAGCAGCCACAGCACGGCGCCTGCCCAGCCGAACAGCAGCCCAACGACGGGTAGAGTACGCTCCAAGAAGGCGTCCGGGTCCCACAGCGGTAAGGTGATGGCAAAGGGGTTGCGGAGATTGCGCCGGAACGTCGTCTGCTGCTTGGCGTAGCGTTCGAACAGCTCGCCGGCGTCCGGGGTTACGTCGCTCTGCAGGATGTCGGCGGCATGCAGCTGCGAGAGCAGTTGGACGATCTCGTCCTGTGTCGGGGCATCGTCTTCCAGCTGCTCGACGACCTCCGACCAGATTGCATCGACGGTGCGCTTGCCGTCCATGCGTCCGATGAACAGATAGGCGGCCGGTGTGAATCGATGCATGCGGCCGGATGCGTGATCCTGCAACACGTAGTACGCTTGCCCGCGATAGCGATGACGGTGGATCTGGGCGTGCGGACGCAGCTTCGGCCGCAGGCCCGCGACACGATACCAGGAGCTGCTGAGGAAGACCTCGCCCATCCTGGCCTTAGGGCGTCCACTTCCACGCCGCCAACCGCAGCCAATCCCACAGCGGCTCGGTCCAGATCAAGAAGAGGTTGCGCTCCTCGACCAAGATCTTCCCAACGCCCTCCATACCGGGCCGGATGCGCGGATCGGCGTTCTTCAGCGCCGCCTCGACACGGAAGACATTCTTTCCTTCCTCGGCGGTCGACACCGGTGTGATCTTGCTGACCCTGAACGGCAGCGCTTCGCTAACCAGGCCTGCGAGCACCAGGCGTCCATCCTGCTCCTCGGCTAGGTCGGAGACGTAACGCTCGTCGACTTGCAGAATGATCCGATAAGCCCTCAGCGGCGTGATCTCGAATAATACCTGACCCTGCTGCACCGGGGAGCCCAGCTTCTGGCTGAGATCACCGGTTACGATGATCCCGTCGAACGGCGCGGCGATACGCGCACGCGCCAGCCGCTCCTCGACGAGGTGCAACCGCGCGTCGGTTTCTGCGATCTGCGCCACCAGGATGCGGGCCGAGACCCGGTCGTGCTTAGCCATAGCATCGCGATATTTTTGCTGAAGCTGCGCCCGCTCCGCCTGCGCCTTTGCTTCCTCGAGACGCAAATCTCTGTCATCGAGCCTCGCCAACATCTGCCCAGCCGACACGGTGTCGCCGGCGCGTGCACTGGCCTCGGCGATGAAACCGTCGAACGGCACGACGGCGGCGCGCTGTTCCTCGCCCTCGACCACGGCCTTGGCCGAGACGCGATACTGGCCCTCCGCGAAGGCGAGAAAGCCGATCACTCCGAGCGCCGCCAGCACTGCCAGCTTCAACGATGGCCGCCGGGGCCCGAGCAGCGCTTTCAATCCGTCGACGGCGCCATCGATGAGGCGTCCGGCGAGCCAGCGGCGCGCCTCCGACTTCATCTCCAGCACGGGACCGATTACTGAGGCTACGGTCTCGCTGAGCTCGATCGTTTCTTGGCCGAACGATTCTCCCTTGCTCCGCTCCAAGGTCAGCGCGCCGATCCGCCGGCCGCGGCTGGTCATGACCACCGAAGTAACGGCTACATCGAAAGCGACGGTTGCCAGATCAACGTGGGCGGCGGTAACACGCCGGTGCGTCGAGGCGACCGGCGGCGATGCTACCGACGCGTGCTGATCTAGGGCCTCCTGCATGGCGTTCTCGATGGCGGAAACGAGCCGGCTATTGCGCTGGAACCAGGCCGAATGCGACATCGCGACCAGCCGTACTCGATCGTTTCCGTTCAATCCGACACTGACGCGATCGCATCCGAGGCGGATGGCGAGCTCGTTGGCGACCGCTATCGCCGCAGCGTTCAGTTTTCGGTGTTCGCTCCCCGCAGCGACGGTTTCGAGGGCCACCTGCGCTCGTGCAAGCCGGCTGCGGTTTCCGTCCTCGTCCCGGTCGCGGAGCAATCCCTCGAGCCAGGCGCTGGCCCACAACAGCTCCTGCAGCACAGCCGCCGTGTCTGCCCCGGGCGATTGCAAGAGGTCGAGAGCAACCGCTCCCTCCATGTCGTCGCGGTGCAGCAGCGGAAAGCCGACTTGCGCGCGCACTGCGAGTGAAGACACTTCACCCGATGTGGTCGCCTGGGTCCGTACAACAACGGTGCGTCGCTCTCTTAGGGTCCTTTCGACGGTAGGTGCGAGATAGTTCGGATTAGCGCCGGTCTTCGGCCATAGCGCGGCCGGCGCGAACGTGCCATCGCCCTGCCGGAAGACAAGGATTCCGGATGTAGTCGTGCCGATCTTGGTACAGACCACCGCCAGCCATGCTGCGCATAGCTCATCCGCGGTCCGGGCGTTAACGAAGAGCGACCAAGCTCCGTCGTCGCGATAGCCGACGTCGTCCGGCATGCCTCCCTCAAGGTGCTTGATGTGTGCGCTGGCCTTTGGCCCGCCGACTTCTTAGCTACATGATATCAGCAGGCGGGCTGTTGCACAATTAGGGGGAGATGTGTTCGAAAGCATCAGAGAGACAGCGATCGGGCTCCGCCCTCTGCGGCGCTTCTGTCAGGCGGGCTTTGCCGCTCTCGGTCTCGGCCTGCTGGCCACCCCTGCAAAAAGCGGGAACACGGCTAGAATGGAGCCGGCTTCCGCGAGCGATACGCTCGACTGTTTGATCGAACCACGCATCGTTGCCAAGTTGGCGAGCCCGGTTCAAGGAGTGGTCGCCGAGGTGCTGGTGGATCGGGGCGATTTTGTCAGACGCGGTGACCCGGTCGCCCGGCTCGCCTCCGGAGTCGAGGAGGCGGCAGTCGAGGTGGCGCGCATCCAGGCGGCCAATGAGTACCAGGTCGACTCGAAACGACACCGGTTGGAACTTCGCAAGCGCAAGCGCGATCGTGCTCAGACGCTGCAGAAGGTGAATGTCGTTGCCGAGAGTGCTCTCGACGAAGCCGTCACCGAAGCCCGTGTCGCCGAGCTGGAGGCCCGTGAGGCCGAGCTCAACTTGAGCCTGGCCCGCGCCGAGCTAAAACGCAATGAGGAGAACTTGGAGAGGAGGACGATCAAAAGTCCTATCGACGGCGTCGTCACCGAGCGCACCCTGGCCGCCGGCGAATTCGCTTACGAGCAAGCACCGATCATGACCGTCGCCGAAATCGACCCCCTCCATGTCGAGGTTTACGCGCCGCTCGACCACTATCATCGCGTCAAGCCGGGCATGCGCGCCGAGGTGCATCCGGAGGAGCCGATCGGCGGCAGCTATACGGGCACGGTCACCATTGTCGATCGCGTGTTCGACGCCGGCAGCGGCACGTTCGGCATCCGCCTTGATTTGCCCAACCCCGACTATGCGCTGCCGGCGGGTCTGCACTGTACGTTGCGCTTTCTCCAGGAGAAGGTCGAGTAGTTGCTAGCGGCGTTTAGGAAAGAGATTACGGCACTACGTCTGCTCGGACATCTTGACGTAATCGTCGGTTCCATCGGTTACCAGCGGCGGAGGATCGGGAGCAGCGTCGACAACGGCGCGGGTTTCGGCGTCTGCATGCGCGCCTGCTCGGCGAGCTGTTTATAATAGTGCCAGATCCCGGCGTTGGAGGTGGGGCCGCTGCCCGCCTGCTTGAACCAGTCCAGCATCTGGGCGGTCGAGTCGACCTGGTCGTCGTGCTTGCCTTTTGGGAAGGCGGTCAGCTCGTGCAGGTATTCGGCGAGCCAGGCCGCCTCCTTGGGCAGGTGCACGAAACCATTCTCGATCATCGCGGTCTGCGCGTGCATGCGCATGATTTTGTCTGATTGCGGCTGGTAGCGGGTCACCGCGTGCACACCCTCGGCCACCAATTCCTGGATCAGCTGGGTGCCCGAGGCCTTGTCCTCGATCAAGACGACGCTCGCCGCAAACGCATCATGCTGCTCGCGCACCGCGCGCTTCAGTTCGGGGTACTCCATGCGCCGGCGCAGCACGTGCAACAGGTAAAGGTCCTTGCCCTTGATCCCCCAGCTCGTGCAGACGCTGAAATCGCTGAGCTCGCTTGCCTTGTTGGCGGTGTCCCAGCTCTGCACGATGCGGTCGAACTCCTCCGGCCGCTCGTTCGGCGCGTAGCTCCTGAACCACGCCGCCTTGACCATGCCGCCGCCCTGTGGTGCGGGGGCCTGCTGGTACTGGCCGGCGAAATTGTATTCGCCGATCGTGCGGCGGATCTGCTCGAGCATGTCGAGCGGCTCGCGCTCCGGATGCAAGGCCTCGCCGCAGGCCCGGGTAACGCAGCGGGTCTCGAGCGCCGTCTCGATCAGGTGGGTCTCGTCCTGCTCGGCGATCGCCGGATAGCAAACCACCTCCCACGGCTCCTGCGCCTGCACATGGCCGACGAGGTCGTCCTCGTGCAGCCGGTGCATGATCAGCACGATCGCCCCCTTCCGCTTGTCGTTGAGCCGGCTGTAGAGGGTGTGGTCGAACCACTCGTTGGCTGCCCGCCGCTGGGCCTGCGACAACGCCTCTTCCGGCTTTAGCGGGTCGTCGATGATGATGATGTCGGCGCCCCGCCCGGTCAGCACCCCGCCGACCGAGGTCGCGAGCCGGCAGCCCTGAGCGGTTGTTTCGAATTCCGGCACCGCCTGACGTTGTGGCGACAGCCGGGTCGGAAAGAGTCGCTGGTACCAGTCGCTCATGATGATGCGCCGGCAGTCGCGCGCCAATTTGTCGGCGAGGTCCTGGGCATAGCTGACGCAGAGGATCTGCAGACTCGGGTCATGACCCAGGCACCAGGCCGGAAAGGCCACCGAAGCCAGGTGCGACTTCAGGTGGCGCGGCGGCACGTTAATGATCAGCCGAGGGGCCCGCCCCTCTCGCACGGCGGCGAGCTTGGCCGCCATCGCCTCGTAATGCCAGTTCATCGCGAAGGAGGCGCGCGGGTTGAGCTCGCAAAACGCGCGATGCGTAAAGCCGGCGAAATCCGCCCGCAGCAGCGCGTCGTAGCTGGCCGCGGTGAAAGGTTCGTCCACGGCGGATCAGGGTGCCGCTGGGGTTTGCTCGGCCGCGATCTTCGCCCTGATGTCGCGCTCGATGCGCTTCCTGAGCTCGGCGATGACCTCCTCGTCGGCCGCCGTGAAGGCGGGTGGCGATGGGGGTGTTGGTAAGGCTCCCGTGCGCCCTTCGATGCCCTGCACGATGTCGGTCAACTGCTTGATCGCGCGCAGGTCGGCCGAGGCCGATTTGTTGACCAGCTGTTTGATCACCAGCTCGCGCTTGGTGACCCGGCGCCGCTTGCCGTCCTCGGTGACCTGTACCTTTTCGTCGAGCGCCTCGGCGAGCAAGGTCGCGAAGTTCTTCGAGCCCTTTGGCCGGCCTTTGGGATTGCCGGAACGGCCTTTCGGGAAACCGGGATGGCGCGGCGGCTTGCCGTAGCCGACCACGTAATCGCCGGTCGGCTCGGTGTCGAAATTCGATGCAACTTTCATCCCCGGCGTATAACAGAAATTTATATCGTTGTCAAATATGCAATTGCCAATCGCCCTGTAAAATAGGGTCCGGCTGTTGTTTTCGCTCCCTGAAGGCTGTGCAGGTTCGGTTGATAGCTGATACCTATTCGGTTGTTTTTTCACACCCGCATTTTACCCCTAACTTGTTGATCTCGCGTGCTGTCCGCAGCTGAGGACGGGATTTTGCGGGGGTGCGGACGCGAATTTCCGTTGTATTTTGTGCGGCGGCCTCAGCCGACCTTGACGAGCTTCTGCAGGCTCCGCAGGCCGGGCGGCAATTGCTCGCCCTTGGCGCGCACACGGCGGCCCCAATTGGTGAACGACACCTCGCCGACATAAATGTCGCCGCGCGAATCGACGGCGAGCCCGTGCGGTGAGATGAATTGGCCGGTATCGAGGCCGGCATGCGGGTGGCCGAGCCGCGCCAAGAGTTCGCCCTTGCTCGTATAGATGCTGACCCGCGGGCCGCAATTCGGCAGGTCGATGTTGACCGCCATGTCCGGCCCGATCTCGCCGATGAAGAAGCGCGGCGTCTTGGTGCCGCTCTCCATGTAGAGGCCGGAGGGCCGGTGCATGTTGTTCCACTGCGTCTCGTACTTGCCGTTGCCGTCGAAGACCTGGACGCGATGGTTCTCACGGTCGGCGACATAGACCCAGCCGTCGGGGTCGCAGCAGATGTTGTGGGCGATGTTGAACTGCCCGGGGTCGGTGCCGGGCTCGCCCCACGACATCACCCGCTTGCCGTCGGGCGTGTATTTGTGGACGCGGGAATTGCCGTAGCCGTCCGAGATGTAGAGATAGTCGGCCTGCGGCGAGAGAGCGGTGTGGGTGCAGCGGTGAAACGGCTCGCCGCTCATATACGGGGCGGGCTTGCCGGGGACGCCGATGGTCAGCAGGACCTTGCCGTCGAGCGTGCATTGCCGAACCGTGTGATCGCCATCGTCGGTCAGCCAGATGGTTTCGTCGGGCGCCATATAGACGCCGTGCGGGCGTACGAAGGTGCCCTCGCCCCACGAGCGCAGGAAATTGCCCTGGCGGTCGAACACGCACATCGGATGCTTGCCGCGATTGAAGGCGTAGACGTTGTCGTGCCGATCGACCCCGACCGCCGCGACATCGGCGTTGAATTCCATGCCGGGCGGGAGTTTCGCCCAATCGTCCTTAATCTCGTAGCGATAGCCGTCCGTCCCCAGTATCACCGGCATGGCGTTCCTCTCTCCTCTTTTCTCGCGATGCAGAAGCGCGCGGCACCGATTATAGAAGCCTCGCCGGGGGCTTTGACAGAGGCCCATGGCTGCCCAAATCTTCCCATGCCAGACGGTTGGATGACCGCTCTCCGCCGTTGCGCGGGGAGAGGAAAGTCCGGGCTCCTCGGAGGCACGGTGCCGGGTAACCCCCGGCGGGGGCGACCCCAGGGAAAGTGCCACAGAAAACACACCGCCGGCCCCTCTCCGGCATGCCGGGCGGGCGGCAAGGGTGAAATGGTGCGGTAAGAGCGCACCGCGCGGCCGGCAACGGCGGCGGCAGGGAAAACCCCACCGGGAGCAAGACCAAGTAGGAGCGGCAGGCGCCGCGGAGCGATCCGCGGTGCCGGGTGAGCCTTCGCGCCGCCGCTCGGGTCGGTCGCACGAGGCGCTCGGCGACGGGCGTCCCAGAGGAATGGTCATCACCGTCTCCAGCGGTTGCACGCCCTGGGGACGGGACAGAACCCGGCTTACACGCCGTCTGGCGCCGACTTCACGGTGGACGTTTTAGCGGATCAAATCGGGATAAGTGTTGTTTCCGGGGGACAACCGTGTGGATCGCCCACTCCGCTGTTGCGTGTTGAAGCAGACCACGTAGCGTTGCCGATTGTGTGGTCGACACGCAGTGTTTCGCGGCCGTGACCCGGGGATAGGGAGTGAATCGGGGGTACGCGAGGCGTGGCGCCACACTCAGGGGGAAGGTGCGGGCGATCCATCGGGTCGCCCGTTCCTTTTTTGTAAGTTACGATTCGCGGAATCACGGCGAGAGACGCAAAATCCATCAGGATTAGAGCTCGTTGGTCTCTCGGTGAACGTCAAGACCGTATGGTACGTCTACCTGAATACCTGGATGAGGTGGCGTGGGTCGCACCGTAGGTTTAATGCTAGACGCTGATCACGGATGGGAATTGGCGCCGGCGCCGCGATTGTCGAGCAAGGAGGCAACCGACAGGCGATGGTGGGCCTTTCTGCAGCTTGTCGCGCGAAAGTCCTGCCGCTTGTTAGTGGCAGGACGTCAGCGACTAGATGCTGTGGTCCGGAACAGACAGACACGGTGATTTTCGAAATCCAAAGTTTTATTTCGAAAAACCATTGACTCCCATAACATACCATGCAATACCACGCTCACCCATGGACGGGCACTGCGGATGGGGGGAACTTCGGCAGTGCCCATCGGGCGCCCCTTGCCGAGCGTCCACGGGCGAGCGTTGGGGGAAGAAGTGGCACTTTTCATGTCCACTTATGTGAACAAGGTCGACCGCAAGGGGCGGGTTTCAGTGCCGGCGACCTTTCGCACAGCTTTAGCTGATCAGAGTTTTGAGGGCATCGTTGCTTTCCCCTCCTTGGATTATGAGGCGCTCGAAGCGACGGGTATCGACCGTATGGAGGCTGTGTCCGCCGGGCTCGACGACCTCGAGCAACCGGATCAGCAGCAGAGCCTGGCCACTTTGATCCTAGCCCGATCTCAACGGTTGCCCTTTGATCCAGAGGGTCGAATCATGCTGCCCGAAAAGTTCACGGCGCACGCACACATCACCGAGAGCGCGGCCTTTGTCGGGCTCGGCCCAACCTTCCAGATCTGGGAACCCAATCGCTTTGCGGAGCACGAAGCGGCATTGCTCGATCGCGCACGTCGGCAGGGTACGAGAATGCCGCCCCTCGGCAGCATTGCCGGCCGCCGTCGGCAATGACCGAGCGACACCCGGATCGATCTCACGCGGAAGCATCGGCCGCACACTCCGGGTCGGACGCGCGCCGAGGGGCGGCACATACTCCCGTGCTGGTCGATGCCGTACTCGCCGCGCTAGCGCCGCGAGACGACGCTGTCTACGTCGATGCTACCTTCGGTTCCGGCGGCTACAGCTTGGCTCTGCTCAGGGCCGCGCGATGTCGTGTCATCGGGATCGACCGCGACCCCGATGCAGTGCGGCGTGGACACGAACTCGTAGAGCATCTGGGTGGACGATTAACGATTATCGAGGGGCGCTTTGGCGAGATGGTTCGCCTACTTGCCCCAGTTATCGTCGGTCCAATCGCTGGCGTCACCTTCGATCTGGGTATCTCCTCAACGCAACTCGATGCACCCGAACGGGGGTTTTCCTTTCGTTTTGACGGGCCCCTCGATATGCGGATGAGCCGCCAGGGTGCAAGCGCCGCGGATCTGATTGCTTCCTTGTCGGAACGCGAACTGGCCCAGCTAATCCGCGAGTTCGGCGAGGAACGCTTCGCCGGCCGGGTTGCCCGCGCGATTACGTCAGCACGAGGTCGCCAGCCCATTCGACGGACGATCGAACTCGCCGAAATCGTGCGTGCAGCCGTGCCTAAATCCGAGTCGGGACAGGACCCGGCAACGCGGACCTTCCAGGCTCTGAGGATCGCCATCAATGACGAGCTTGGTGAGCTCGATCGCGGGCTCGTCGCGGCCGAGCAGTTGTTGATGCATGGTGGTCGACTGGCAGTGGTCTCATTTCATTCGCTTGAGGACCGCCGGGTCAAACGATTTCTCCAAAGGCGCAGCGAAGAAGCACCGCGAACCTCGCGTCATGCGCCCCATCCGGTCCGCGGGCCAGGACCAAGCTTCAAATTGCTACGGCGTCGTGCGATCAGGCCCGATCCCGCCGAAATCGTCCGCAATCCCCGGTCGCGGGCGGCGCGCCTGCGAGCGGCAGAAAGGAGTATGGCGCCTGCCTGGCCGGCAGGACGCATTCGCTCGGATCGCCACCAGAAAGAGCGGGGGCATGGTCAAGCTTAGCACGTTGTTTTGGATGCTTCTCGTTTCGACGACTGGCTTTGCAATGTTCGCTGTCAAGTACGGTGTCCAGTCTCTGGAGGAAGAGCTCTACCGAACCAAAAGGGCGACAATCGCCGAGGAACACGCAATCCGTGCCGACGAGGCAGAATGGGCCTACCTGACTCGACCTGAAACCCTCGACGAAATGAACCGGCGCCATCTCTCGCTGGGTCCGATTGCAACCAAACAGCTGCGCATCACCCTCGGTGACATCCCGATGCGCGTTGCGTCGTCGGTCGCATCCGATGCCTCCGTCGAACACCCGCTGGACAACGCACTGTCGACAGTCCCGACGCCGACCGACGCGCCCACATCTACGGAAAACCCAACGGAAGACGCGGAACTCGTCAAGCCATCCGCGCCAAAGGCGTTGGCAAAACCGGTTCTGTCCCGCCGCCCAAGATCCCTTGACGAGTTGATCTCACAGGTCGCAGCGAGCCGATAATGATCGCGAGACAGAGGCTTGATGACAACCCATGTCGGCCGCGGCACTTCAAGCCGCCTCCCTGTAGCGCCACTGTTCCCGATGGGCCGGCAAAGCAAGCTCTCGAAGCCTGCCGCAATCGGCTTCTCGTGACCGGCGCGTTGTTCGCTCTTGTCTTTGCTGCGGTGGCCTTGCGGATAATCGAAATCGTGGCTGTCGGCGGCGGCACCGCCGAATCGCAAATCGGGCGCTTTCGGATCGTGGCGGCGCCGATGCCGAGCCATGCCGATATCGTCGATCGCAACGGGAATGTCCTCGCCGCGAGCCTTGACAGCCCATCGCTTTATGGCAATCCAAAACAGATCGTTGATGCCGCCGAGGTCGCCCGCAAGCTCGTCAGAGTCTTCCCGAATCTCCGCGTCGACGAGATCTACGCCAAGCTCACTTCCGGTAAGAGCTTCGTGTGGATCAAGCGCCACTTGACCCCCGCCGAGCAGTACGACGTGAATCAGCTCGGCATCCCGGGGCTGGAGTTCGAGCATGAGGAGCGCCGCGTATATCCCGATGCAGCTCTGACGTCACACGTCATCGGCTACACAGGTGTTGACAACGCAGGTTTCGCCGGCGTCGAGCGCGCTCTCGACGGTGTGCTGAAAGGACGTCGGGAGCCGCTTCAGCTATCGCTCGACCTTCGCCTGCAATACATTCTTCGTGAGGAATTGCAACGCGTCGCCGACGATTTTACCGCAAAAGGTGGCGCCGGCCTGATCATGGACGTCAACACCGGCGAAATCCTGGCGATGGCTTCATTACCGGATTTCGATCCGAACCACCCCGGCGGACCGGATCCAGACCATACCGGGATTTCTCTTGCCGACCGGATGTTCGATCGGGTCACCCTCGGCGTCTACGAGCTCGGTTCGATCTTCAAGATTTTCACCGTAGCGATGGCACTAGATTACGGCACTGCTACGATCACCAGCACCTATGACGCGAGCCATCCGATCAGGATTGGACGCTTCACGATCTCAGATTATCATGGCAAGCATCGGGTCCTGAGCGTCCCGGAAATCCTTATGTACTCGTCAAATATCGGGGCAGCCCGGATGGCTGTTGCCGCTGGCGCCGAGAAGCAGCGGGAGTTCCTCGCGCGCCTCGGTCTGTTGAAGACGCCGAAGATCGAGATCTCTGAGGTGGGCGCACCGCACTATCCGGCAAAGTGGCGCGAAGTCAATGTTATGACCATCGCGTTTGGCCACGGGATCTCGGTCACTCCATTAAGCTTTTCCACCGCGGCGTGTGCATTGGTAAATGGTGGGATCCTTCGCCAGCCTACTCTCGTTAAGCTGCCGATGGGGTATGCTCCGCAGGGTCAACAGGTGATTTCGACGAGGACCTCGGAACAAATGCGCAGGCTGATGCGCTTGGTGGTCGAACATGGGACCGGCACGATGGCTGCCGCCCCAGGCTATGTTGTCGGCGGCAAGACGGGGACGGCGGACAAGGTTTCAGGTAGGCACTACGCTGAAAGAAAGCTGCTCTCGAGCTTTGTCGGAGTGTTTCCAATCAACGATCCGAAATACCTCGTCTTGACGATGGTCGACGAACCGCACCCGAACAAGGAAAGCCACGGCTACGCCACCGCCGGCTGGACTGTGGCCCCGGCAACCAGCCGGATAATCGAGCGTATCGCGCCTCTTCTCGGGGTGCAGCCGGTCGACGAATCCGCCCCCGAGGTGCAGCGAGCGTTGATGGTCGAGAGCATGCAAGGTAAGCGGATTGAAGCTTACTGAGCTCAGTGGCCTTGCTGTCGCCGATTCACCATTCCCCGATCCCGAGATTCTTGGCATCAGCGCCGATTCGCGGACGATTTGCCCAGGCTTTCTTTTTGCCGCTCTGCCAGGTGCGCGACTTGATGGTCGGCTTTTTGCAGCCGATGCGGTTTCACGCGGCGCTGTAGCAATCTTGACCGATGATGCCGATGCGCTCGGACTCCCGGTCGAACGCCGCATGGGCCTCGCGATCCTGGTTGATGGAAATCCGCATCGCCGACTGGCGCTTCTCGCGGCGCGCTTTTATGCTCGACGGCCTCGCACCGTCGTCGCCGTCACTGGCACCAATGGCAAGACATCGGTCGTTCATTTCGTTCGCGAGATCTGGACGGCGATAGGTCTTGCCGCGGCGAGCCTCGGCACGCTCGGGGTGGTGACCGCGACCGACAAATGCCCTGGATCCCTGACGACGCCGGACCCCGTCGCGCTCCACCACGATCTCGCTGGGCTTGCCAGCAAAGGAATCGAGCAAGTGGCGATCGAGGCCTCGAGTCACGGTCTCCACCAATGCCGACTCGACGGTCTCCCTGTAACCGCGGCCGGATTCACCAACCTGACCCGAGATCATCTCGATTATCACGGCGACATGTCCCGTTACCGTGCCGCGAAAGATCGGCTGTTCACTACCCTCCTAGTCCCGGACGGATCTGCTGTCCTCAACGCTGACAGCAGCGAATTCGCGCGTCTCGCCGCCTTGTGCCGGAAAAAGGGCCATCGGGTTATCGCCTACGGTGCTGACCCGGTTGCAGATCTCCGCCTTCTCTCTCGCGAGAGAAAAGGCAACAGCCAAGTTCTGCACCTCGATATTTTTGGGCAACGCCAGCGGCTGGTATTGCCGCTTGCGGGTGCCTTCCAGGCGATGAATGCGCTGGCAGCGCTCGGGCTTGTAATCGCGACCGGCGGCCGGGAGGCGGTCGCCATTGAGGCCCTTGCTTATTTGACCGGCGTCCCCGGTCGGCTGCAATTCGTCGCCGAGGGTAAGGACGGCGGGGGAATCGTCGTCGATTATGCCCACACACCCGACGCGCTAGTTACCGTCCTTGCGACATTGCGTCCGCATGCGCCGGGGCGGCTCATCGCCTTGTTCGGTTGCGGTGGCGACCGCGATGCCGGCAAGCGCCCGCTGATGGGACGAGCAGCGGCCCGCTTGGCGGACCGGGTTTACGTGACGGACGACAATCCGCGAACCGAAGAGCCGGCGGAAATCAGGCGCGCGATCCTCGCGGCGGCTCCGCAGGCCATTGAGATTGCCGAGCGCCGCCGGGCGATTGCTGTCGCAATTGCCGATAGCCGCCCCGGTGATCTGCTGGTCATCGCCGGCAAAGGGCATGAAACCGGTCAGATCATCGGCGATGAGACGCACCCTTTCGACGACGCGGCGATCGTCCGCGAAATCCTCCAATTGACGCCGTCTGCCGGAGCTTGGCGATTTTCCTGATGACGCCGCTCTGGACCGCCCGAGATGCTGCGGCTGCGACCGGCGGATCGAGCCTCGCCGATTGGGCCGCTACCGGCGTATCTATCGATTCCCGCAGCCTCGCGACGGGTGACCTATTTGTGGCGCTGAATGGCCCCAACCATGACGGCCATGATTTCGTCGGTGTTGCCCTCCAACGCGGCGCCGCTGCGGCGATGGTGGACCGCGGGATACCCCTTCTGCCGAACGCGCCGTTGCTGTGTGTTGGCGACACTTTTGCTGGCCTAGTCGCTCTCGGCACGGCTGCACGGAAACGGAGCGGCGCCCGGATCCTTGCGGTGACCGGGAGTGTCGGCAAGACCGGCACTAAAGAGGCGCTGCGCTTGGCGCTCGCTGCCTCCAACCCGACCTTTGCCTCGGTAGGCAGCCTCAACAATCATTGGGGTGCGCCGCTCTCGCTCGCTCGGCTACCGCCAGATGTTGCTTACGGCATTTTCGAGCTAGGCATGAACCATCCTGGCGAGATCACCGCTCTCACGCAGTTGGTGAGGCCGCACATCGCGGTGATCACGACGATCGAGCCCGCCCATCTTGGCTTTTTTCCCTCGGTTGAAGCGATCGCCGACGCCAAGGCAGAAATTTTCCTCGGTCTCGAACCGGGGGGCGTCGCCGTCCTGAACCGTGATAATCCGCATTTTTCGCGACTTGCGGCAGCAGCGGAACGCGCCGGCGCGACAGAGGTGGTCGGTTTTGGCGCCCACCCCGAAGCCACGGTCCGGCTCCTCGATTGTTTACTCGAGCCGCACAGCAGCATCTTCGATGCTGCGCTTCCTCACTCCACATTGCGGTGTCGGCTTCGGGTGCCGGGGAGGCATTGGGTCATGAACGCACTCGCCGTTCTCGCTGCGGTGATGGCGGCCGGGGCTGACCCGCGCCGGGCCGCCGAGGCACTGGCCGGGCTCGAGGGGTTGCCGGGACGCGGTCGGCGATACGAACTTTCGTGGCAAGGAGGCACGTTGACCTTGATCGACGAAAGTTACAATGCGAGCCCGGCGGCCATGTGCGCCGCGCTTGCGGTGCTTTCCGCGACACCAACCCCGGTGGGGGGGAGGCGGGTCGCTGTGCTCGGGGACATGCTGGAGCTTGGCGAGGCTAGCGAGCTACTCCACCGTGAACTCGCCGAACCGCTCGCCCGACCAGAGATCGACCGCATCTTTCTCGTCGGGAGGGCCGTCGCGGCGCTATACGATGCTCTACCCAAGTCGAAGCGCGGAGGACTATGGCCCAATGCCGTCGACGCCATTGACGAATTGCTAGGCTTCCTGCGAGGTGGCGATGTTGTGACTATCAAAGGCTCCCGCGCGATCGGCCTCAGTTCGATCGTCGAGCGGCTGCGCACCGAGTCGGCGCGGCGAGAGACATGATCGCATGCTCTATCCATTGTTTTTTCCTCTTGCGGATCAGTTTCAGGCTTTCAACCTGTTCCGCTACATTACTTTTCGGTCAGGCGGGGCCGCCGTCACGGCGTTACTCATCAGCTTCCTGCTCGGCCCCCAGATCATCGCGTGGCTGCGATCGAAGCAGGCAAATGGCCAGCCAATACGTCCCGATGGTCCCGACGGACACCTAACGCGCAAGAAGGGAACACCGACAATGGGCGGGTTCCTGATTCTGCTGGCGCTGACGATCTCCACTTTGCTGTGGGCGGATCTGGCAAACGCTTATGTGTGGATCGTGTTGCTGGCCACCGTCGGGTTTGGTCTGATCGGCTTTTTCGACGACTACCAAAAGCTCCATCGGAATTCGCATCACGGGCTTTCCGGTCGGACCAAGCTGGGCCTGGAAATCTTGCTCAGCGCGTCTGCCTGCATCGCGGTTACCTATGTTACGCCGCCGGGCCTAGCTAATGCGCTTGCCGTGCCCTTCTTCAAGAATGTGCTGATCGAGCTTGGATGGGTTTTTGTGCCGTTTGGAGTTCTGGTGATTATCGGCGCCTCGAACGCGGTCAACCTCACGGATGGGCTCGATGGGCTCGCCATCGTCCCCTCGATGATTGCCGCCGGCTGCTTTGCATTTATCGCTTATCTCGTCGGCAATGCGATCTTCGCGAATTACTTGCAGATCCACCATGTCGCGGGCGCGGGCGAGCTGACCGTCTTTTGCGGGGCGATGGTTGGAGCAAGCCTCGGTTTCTTGTGGTTCAACGCCCCGCCGGCAATGGTCTTTATGGGCGACACTGGATCGTTGTCAATCGGGGCTGCCCTAGGGACGATCAGCGTGGTTACGAAACACGAGCTCGTCCTCGCAATCGTTGGTGGCCTATTTGTGTTGGAGGCGGTCTCCGTCATCGTTCAGGTCGCGAGTTTCAAGATAACGGGACGCCGCGTCTTTCGCATGGCGCCGCTCCACCATCACTTCGAACAGAAGGGATGGGAGGAGCCGACAATCGTCATCCGCTTCTGGATCATCGCGTGGATACTGGCTATCGCTGGGCTCGCCACGCTGAAACTGCGGTGAAAGTGCCGTGATTGTCGTGGACCATATAGCGGCTTTGTGTAATAAATTTCGCTATATATTACAATCCAAGAACTTGGTCACTCCACTAAACTACAGAAGACATGCTGCCGCGATCGATGACACGTTTCGCGCCATCTGCTTCGAAGATCGATACGGATGAGGTTTGCGCGCATCGACCAGAGCCCGGTGGCGCGGTGGTGGTGGACCGTCGACCGCTGGAGCTTCGCGGCGCTCGGCATCCTGATCGCATTCGGCGTCGTGTTAAGCCTAGCGGCGAGCCCGGCGGTTGCCGAGCGGATCGGCTATGACGGGCTGCATTTCGTTCGTCGGCACCTCGCCTTGCTGCCATTGGCCATGGGTCTGATGTTTGCGGTGTCGCTGCAGCCGCCGCGGACTATCCGTCGCATCGCCGTGATTGGTTTCGCGATCGCGCTGGCGCTGCTCTCTCTTACCTTCGTCATTGGCGCCGAGATCAAAGGTGCGAGGCGGTGGATCAATCTGCCGGGATTGTCAGTGCAGCCATCGGAATTCGTCAAACCGACCTTCGCCGTAGTGGGCGCTTGGCTGTTCTCCGAGCAGAAGTTGCGCCCGGGCTTTCCGGGCAATCTGATCTCTATTACGTTGTTTCTCATCATTGCCGCGATGCTGATCAAGCAACCCGATATCGGAATGGCAGCCGTGGTCGCGATCGTCTGGTTTGCACAATTCTACATGGCCGGGCTGCGGCTCTATTGGGTGATGGCGGGTGCTCTCGCCGGACTGGGGGGGCTTGTGGGTGCCTATCTCTACTTGCCTCATGTCAAGGTCCGAATTGATCATTTTCTCGACCCGGCGGCCGGCGACAGCTATCAGGTAAACCGCTCGATCGAGGCCTTTGCCAATGGCGGACTGTGGGGTCGCGGCCCGGGCGAAGGCCAAGTGAAGGACGTCCTCCCCGATGCGCACGCCGATTTTGTCTTTGCTGTTGCCGGCGAAGAGTTTGGTCTCATTGTATGCCTTCTTATCGTCGGGCTGTTTGCCTTCGTTGTGTTGCGCGGCTTCTCTAGGCTGCTGCACGAAGGAAACTTGTTCGTGCTCCTCGCCGCAACCGGCTTACTGATACAGTTCGGGCTGCAGGCAGCGATTAATATGGCATCGAGCCTGCATTTGATCCCGACCAAGGGGATGACACTGCCTTTTCTGTCGTACGGCGGATCCTCGTTGCTTGCACTTGGGCTCGGCATGGGAATGATGCTTGCACTAACCCGTCGGCGACTCGCGGGAACCGCGGCGTGAGCGTGTGTTTCGTGCTTGCTGCCGGCGGGAGCGGAGGGCATTTGTTTCCGGCGGAAGCGCTGGCGAGCGACCTGGCGGGCCGCGGGACGAAAGTCCATCTCGTGAGCGATGACCGAGCGGATGCGATCACTCGGTGCCTCGCTGGGGTCGAAACCCATCGGGTGCGAGCCGGCCGATTCGGCCGCGGACCGGGTCAGGCCGTCCAAGCGCTTGCCGAACTAGCACGCGGCGCTATGCAGGCGCGTCAGCTGTTGCGACGACTGTCGCCGACAGTCGTTATCGGCTTTGGTGGTTACCCTTCGGTACCGACGATGCTGGCTGCCGCCTATCTTGGGCTACCGACGCTCATCCACGAGCAGAACGCGGTGCTCGGTCGCGCCAATCGCCTATTCGCGCCACGCGCCCGGCAGATTGCCACCGGGTTTCCCGCGACGGCAGGTCTGCGCCTTGCCGACCGTATTCGCGCCGTCCACACCGGAAATCCCGTGCGACCGGCGATCCTGACGGTTGGCGATACAAACTACAAAGCACCGGATCTCAGCCGGCCGATCGAGCTGCTGATTATGGGCGGCAGTCAGGGGGCGCGCGTCTTGAGCGAGGTTGTGCCATCGGCTCTGGGGGCATTGGCAGGAGGGCTGCGCAAAGTGTTGCGGGTCAGCCAACAGGTGCGCCCCGAGGATCTCGCTCGCGTAGCGGAGATTTATCAGAAAACAGGAATAACCGCAGACCTGAGCACCTTTTTCGACGATGTGCCTGCACGGCTGGCGCGGGCACATCTGGCGATCTGTCGTGCCGGTGCCTCGAGCATAGCCGAACTGACGGCGATCGGCCGGCCGGCAGTGTTAATCCCGTATCCTCACGCTACTGACGATCACCAGGCCGCGAACGCCCGAGCTCTCGCCGAGGCCGGCGGTGGTTGGATCGTCCCGCAGTCGGGCCTTGCCCCAAGCACCCTGGCCCTCTACCTCGGTCGGTTGCTCGCTGACGGAGCGGCATTATCAACCGCAGCGCAGAATGCGGGTGCCTTTGGACGGCGCGATGCTACCCAACGTCTGGCGCGACTGGCCCTCGATCTCGCCCCCGGCGCCGAGGATTCCTCTGGGTATCGAGGGCGTGCAGCATGAGAGCGCTTCCTCGGACGATTGGCCCTCTGCATTTCGTTGGCATCGGCGGGATCGGTATGAGCGGCATTGCTGAGGTACTGCACAATCTCGGCTATAGGATTCAGGGCAGCGATCTCACGAGCGGCGCCAATGTTCGCCGCCTAGTCGACCTCGGGATCCCAGTAGCAATAGGACATGACACCGGAAATTTGGGGGCGGCGGAGGTCGTAGTGACCTCCTCCGCGGTCAAATCCGACAATCCGGAGGTCGTAGCGGCACGGGTTCGCCGCCTGCCGGTGGTACGTCGCGCCGAGATGCTCGCCGAGCTGATGCGGCTCAAATGGTCACTGGCGGTTGCCGGGACACACGGCAAGACGACAACGACCTCGATGATAGGTACGCTGCTCGAGATGGCGCAGCTGGACCCGACTGTGATCAACGGCGGCATCATCAACGCCTACGGCACCAATACCCGCTTGGGAGCCGGCGACTGGATGGTGGTGGAGGCCGACGAGAGCGACGGCACCTTCGCTCGGCTGCCGGCGACGATCGCGATCGTCACCAACATCGATCCCGAGCACCTCGATTTCTACGGCAGCTTTGATGCGCTGCGACAAGCGTTCGAGACTTTCGTCGGCAACATTCCGTTCTATGGTTTTGCTGCGCTGTGCATCGATCATCCCGTCGTGCAAGGTATGATCCCGCATCTGTCGGACCGCCGCGTGCTGACCTACGGCTTAAGCCCGCAGGCCGATATCCGCGCCGTCGACGTCCGGCTTGGGCACGACGGCGCGCGCTTCAACGCGATCGTGTCTGACGCGTTATCAGATAGAGGGCGCACGATCGAAGAGCTGTTCCTGCCGATGTTCGGGGAGCACAACGTGCAGAATTCGCTTGCAACGGTCGCCGTCGCCGAAGCGATGGGGCTCGGCGACGAAGCCTTGCGGGTCGCGCTGGGTAGTTTCCGGGGAGTCAAGCGGCGCTTCACCAAAACAGGCGAGTGGGAAGGGGTGACCGTGATCGACGATTACGGACATCACCCAGTCGAGATCGCAGCAGTGCTGAAGGCGGCGCGCGCGATCGTCGAGGGCAAAGTGATCGCCGTCGTTCAGCCGCATCGTTTTACCCGCGTATCAAATCTCTTCGACGGGTTCTGTAGCTGCTTCAACGATGCCGACATTGTTCTCGTCGCGGATATCTATGCTGCTGGAGAAACCCCGATCAAAGGAGTTACGCGGGACGCCGTCGTCGCCGGTCTAATCGAACGCGGCCATCGCGACGCACGCCCCCTGGATGACCCGCGGGACCTTGCTCCGCTGGTGAAGCAGCTAGCTAGGACCGGCGATATGATCGTGTGCCTGGGGGCGGGCTCGATCACCAACTGGGCAAATAGCCTGCCGGGCGAGCTCGCTTGCCTGCAGTCCCCAAGCTACCGCGTGTGACGGCGCGACGCGAAGACGCGATGTCTGGAAAGCTTCCTCCGGTGCGCGGCAAGCTGACTCCAAATGCGCCGATCGGCCGGCAGACTTGGTTCGGCGTCGGCGGTGCGGCGGAAGTCATGTTCCGTCCTGCCGACGCGGAGGATCTCGCCGCCTTTCTCGCGACGCTGCCGGCGGAAGTCCCGGTGACAGTAATTGGAGTCGGCTCCAATTTGCTGGTGCGCGATGGCGGCGTTCCCGGCGTCACGATCCGCCTCGGCCGGGGCCTTGCAAACATTGCCATTGGACACAGGGAGGTTCGCGTCGGTGCGGGCGCACTCGACCGCATTGTTGCTCTAGCTGCGGCCGAGGCGGGGCTCTCTGGGTTGGAATTCCTGTCCGGCATCCCGGGGACCATCGGCGGAAGTTTGCGGATGAACGCCGGCGCCTATGGTGCGGAGATCAAGGATGTGCTCGTCTCGGCACTGGCGTTCGACCGCAGCGGCCGCGGCCATGCGATCGACCGAGCTTCGATGAAGCTTGCTTATCGTCATTGCGGGGTCGACGCTGGGTGGATCTTCGTCGAAGCGCGATTACGCGGCATCGCCTGCGATCGTGCGGAAATTGCGAAACGGATGACGGCAATTCGTGATCTCCGCGGCGCCACTCAGCCAGTGCGCGCACGCACCTCAGGTTCGACCTTTGCAAACCCACCTGGTCAGGCCGCATGGCGCCTGATCGACGCCGCCGGGTGTCGCGGGATGATGCGCGGCGGAGCGATCGTCTCGCGGAAGCACGCCAACTTCCTGATAAACACCGGAAACGCCACTGCCGCCGATATAGAGCATCTTGGCGAGGAGGTTCGGCGCCGCGTATACGAAATGACTGGTATCCTGCTCGAGTGGGAAATCCGTCGTATCGGGTTTCCGACGCCAGGTTTCGGGACAGTCGCCCAAAACGGTCGCGGATTACCGTCTGGAACTTCGAACTGTTCCGTGGCACGGGTCCCGCCTTCTTCCTCTTTGCCGCGCAAGGGCTGGGGTAATCAGCATCGTGGCGATCGCGCAGTCTTGGGGTCGGCGCCGTGACAAAAACGGTGGCTGTGCTAATGGGGGGATGGTCGGCCGAACGTGAGGTTTCACTGTCGAGCGGGTACGAGTGCGCCAAAGCGTTAGCAGACCGCGGTTACAAGGCACGGGTGATCGATGTCGGGCACGACGTGCCGGCGCTGTTGCGGGCGCTTGATCCTCGCCCCGACGTAATCTTCAACGCCTTGCACGGGACGGGCGGTGAGGATGGCACGATCCAGGGCGTCTTCGAGATGCTGGGCATTCCGTACACCCACTCTGGCGTTCTTGCCTCCGCGCTCGCAATGCACAAGCCGACCGCTAAGGCGATCTTCCGTGACGCTGGCCTGCCCGTTGTCGATGGCGTAGTTGCATGCCCCGAGCAACTTGCCTCGCACGATCCGATGCCGGCCCCTTTTGTCGTCAAACCGACCAACCAGGGTTCAAGCGTCGGGGTTCGCATTGTGCGGATCAACGACAATTCGTGGCGCGAGGAGGTTTCGCATTGGCGCTTTGGCAGCGAGGTGCTGGTCGAGCGCTTTGTTCCAGGGCGCGAGCTCACCGTCGCCGTCATGGGAGATCGCCCGCTCGGCGTCTGCGAAATCGTTCCGCGCGGCAGCTTCTATGACTACACGGCAAAATATGCAGTAGGCGGATCCGATCACTTGACGCCCGCCCCGATCCCCGCGGAAGCCTACGAGCGCGCGCTCGACATTGCTTTACACGCGCACCGGGTCCTCGGGTGCCGGGGTGTGAGTCGGGCTGATCTGCGTTATGACGATACGGTGTCACCGCGGGGCGAGCTTTACCTGCTGGAGGTGAACACGCAGCCCGGGATGACGCCCACTTCGCTCGTCCCCGACATCGCTCGTCATGCCGGCATTAGCTTCGACGAACTGGTCGTGTGGATCTTAGAGAACGCGGCGTGCAACGGATGAGGGGATCAAAGGTGCGGCGGCGGCGCCACCGGACCAGCGTTCGCGGTCTCTACCGGATCGGGGCGTGGATCGGTGTCCCGGTGCTGATTTTTTGGGGGGTTTACGGGGCGGTTCAGGTGAGTGGTTTTCCAATCGGGCAGTCGGTATCGCGCCGCGTAGCCGAAGAGATCGCAGAGGCCGCCGGGCTGCTCGGATTGACCGTTACCGACATCGAGGTCGAAGGGCGCGAGACGACCGATCGAGAAACTATCTTGGCAGCGCTGGACGCGGGGCCCGGTACGCCGATCCTGGCGGTAAGTCTAACACACGCCAAGGAACAGCTCGAAGCCCTTCCTTGGGTGCGCACCGCGGTGGTCGAACGCCGGCTGCCGGGCACGCTCTACGTACGTCTAGTCGAGCGTAAGCCGTTGGCGCTATGGCAACACGGCGGCAAACTTGAACTGATCGATCGTGGGGGCGACGTCATCCCGGTGGTCCGGCTCGACCGATTCGCCAAGCTGCCGTTGGTTGTTGGCGAGGGTGCCGCGAGCCACGCAGCAGAGCTTCTAGAGATGCTGGCCAGCGACCCGGACCTTGCATCGCGTGTTACCGCCGCGATTCGCGTCGGCGACCGTCGCTGGAACTTGCGTATCGATAATGCGATCGACGTGCTGCTCCCCACGGACGAGACTGCAGGCGCGTGGTCGCAGCTCGCCCGACTGGAGCGATCGAGCGCCATCTTGAAACGGGACGTGCTTACCATCGATCTACGTCTCCCGGATCGGCTGGTTCTGCGGGTTAGCCCCGACCCTCCGAAAGAACCTGCGATATCGAAAAGAGCGCGCCCACCTGCGAAGAACACATGACCGCGATGGACGAAACCTCGTCGCGCGCCGGGAATCAAATAATGGCATCGACTGAAGGAAACGGCGGGAAGACAAAGTCGCGCCGATCGTCGATGCGTCCGCGCGGCAGCCTGATTGCTGCTCTCGATATCGGCACAACGAAAATTTGTTGCTTTATTGCGCGGGTCGGAACCGATAAGCCCCGGGTGATCGGCATCGGCCATCAGATTTCTCGTGGGGTGCGCAACGGGACGATCGTCGATCTCGAAGCAGCGGGCGCCTCCATCGTCAATGCGGTGCACGCCGCGGAAGAAATGGCAGGCGACACGATCCAACAGGTTGTGACGAATCTGTCGGGTGGGTTCTTCGCCTCGCGCATTGTCAAGGCCGAGATCGGCATCACGGGGCGGGAGATCACGGATGTGGAGGTCCAGCGGGTGCTTGAGCAGGGTTACCTGATCGGAGAGCCGGGTGATCAACACGTCGTCCATTCGGTGCCCGTCGGGTTCTCGATCGACGAGAGTCGGGGCATCCGCGACCCGCGAGGAATGTTTGGCGAGCGGCTCGGTGTCAACATGCATGTGGTGACCGCAAGCGCGGCCAGCGTGCGCAATCACGCTTCGGCGATCGGGCACTCGCATCTCGATCTCGACGCTCTCGTCGTCAGCCCTTATGCGGCGGGGCTCTCCTGCCTCGTCGAGGACGAGATCGCACTCGGCGTGACAGTAATTGACATGGGTGGCGGAACGACGACGATCGGGGTGTTCTTCGGCGGCAACATGATCCATGCCGACTATGTGCCCATCGGCGGCTGTCACGTAACAAACGACATAGCCCGCGGGCTCTCGACTCCGGTGGCCCACGCCGAACGGATGAAGGCGCTCTTCGGCAGCGCGATCTCCTCGAGCACCGACGAGCGCGAGACGATCGCTGTTCCGCAAGTCGGCGAAGAGGAGGAAGGTCATGTCAGTCACGTGCCGAAGTCCTTGCTTGTCGGGATCATTGCGCCGCGGATCGAGGAGACCTTTGAGCTGGTGCGCAATCGTCTTGAGTTCAGTGGGTTCGACAAGTTTGCGGGCCGACGGGTAGTGCTGACCGGTGGGGCTTGTCAGCTGCATGGAGTACGCGAGTTTGCTGGACTGATCCTCGACAAACAGATTCGGATCGGCCGGCCACAGCGGATTACGGGCTTGGCTGAGGCGACCGGCGGCCCGGCGTTTTCGACAGCCGTGGGGCTCCTGCATTTTGCATTATCGGAACGGGTCGAGGTGGCGCGCAGTGGACGCAGCCCTCGGCGCGCGCCGAACTGGCTCTTCGGTCGCTTGGGTCACTGGCTGCGAGAAAACTTTTGAGGCAAATTTGGGGTTGTCGCTCGCCCGGCCACGTGTGAGCCAGCGAGGGGGGAAGCCCGGACCGGACCGGGTAACGTGAGCTGCTTTGCAGCGGAGGGGACCGCATGATCAATCTGAGCATCCCGAGAGACGAGCAGGAGATGAAGCCCCGTATCACTGTTGTCGGGATAGGGGGCGCAGGAGGAAACGCCGTCAACAACATGATTCGATCGAATCTGGTGGGGTGCGAATTTGTTGCGTGCAACACCGATGCTCAAGCGCTGCAGCAATCCACCGCCTCTCGCAAGATCCAACTGGGGATCGGCGTCACTCGGGGCCTTGGTGCCGGCTCGCGCCCTGATGTTGGCCGTGCCGCCGCAGAGGAGGCTCTCGATGAGATGCTCGAGGCGATGCAGGGCTCCAATATGGTGTTCATCACCGCCGGAATGGGTGGCGGCACCGGGACGGGAGCCGCGCCGGTGATTGCGCGCATCGCTCGTGAGTCGGGCATTCTGACCGTCGGCGTGGTAACCAAGCCTTTTCACTTCGAGGGCGGCCATCGCATGCGAATAGCCGAACTCGGCATCGAGGAACTGCAGAAGTTTGTCGATACGCTAATTATCATCCCAAATCAGAACTTATTCCGGGTGGCGAACGAAAGGACGACCTTTGCGGACGCCTTCAAGATGGCGGACGACGTTCTTCATTCTGGCGTACGCGGCGTGACTGACTTGATGGTCATGCCCGGATTGATCAACCTCGACTTCGCCGACATCCGCACCGTGATGGCTGAAATGGGGAAGGCCATGATGGGCACCGGCGAGGCCGAGGGCGAACGCCGAGCGATCGACGCCGCCGAAGCGGCGATCTCAAACCCGCTGCTCGAGGACGTGTCGATGAAGGGAGCAAAGGGCGTCCTGATCACCATCTCCGGG
>Ga0187846_10000038_pt1 | contig 73754 bp, 67 predicted proteins | sample TC_taG_FD_161473 | JGI IMG/M metagenome (GOLD analysis project Ga0187846, IMG submission 161473) | Biofilm microbial communities from the roof of an iron ore cave, State of Minas Gerais, Brazil - TC_06 Biofilm (v2) | ecosystem: Environmental > Terrestrial > Deep subsurface > Cave > Wall biofilm... | reverse complement strand
CTTGTTGCGGTCCACGACCGACACGGAAGATTGCAAGCGGCACGGCGGAGTCGCTTACTGCTCAGTGAGGATCACGACCACGCTACTCATTTGGGAGTGGATCGGGAATGCAGCAGCCATCGATGGCTTCAAACTTTACAACGTGACGGGAACTCGAACGCTGTCCACGCAGATCCCGTCAGCGAAGCAAAGAATCGCCGGAGCCCTATTTGATGCTCAACCAGGAGCGTGTTGGGTCGTCACGGCGTACGCGGGCAACACCGAGGTCGGCGGACAGCGGTAAGTTTTGCCTTCCTAAGAGTTAGCCGAATCAGTCGGTGCCGGCGTTTGGACCGGAGCCGGACTTGAGCCTTTTTCCGACTGTTGCTGCCAGACCGAATCTGGTATCGGCGTGTTGATGCTGTACTCGCCATAACTGGCGACGGCGTGGGCTTTGTACGACGGAAAATCGATGTCGAGCGTCTCCGTCCTCGGCAGGAGATACTGGTTGCCGACGAGCGAGTTTTCGATCACCATCACGATGGTCGCTCCGTTCTTGTAGAACCATCGCGCCTTTAACGGCTCATATGTGGCTTGCGAGACGTCCAACAGGATGTGATCGACACTGCCGCCCTGTAAGGGGACGCCCCGAAGTTCGTACAGGGTCGCGCTGTCGGGTGGGTCAAGCGGCACCAGCGAGATATCGTATTGCGACGGCCACGTTTCGGGCGTACCGAGTCCTGCGAAAATCTTCTGGAACGATTTCGCGAGCGCAGGTACTGAGTGCATCACGAGCGCCTCTTTGTCGGGGCGTTGAAAATACCGCGTGCCGCTGAGGTGGAGACCGACGCGGATGACTTTTCGGACTTTGATTGCGAACCCGATCGGCACGGCAAAAGAGTCCAGGCCTGATCGATTCGCAACCATGTGCCCCAAGATTGAAACCGCGGTCGCGGATTGGGGCGCGAGCGTAGGCGCGGGTGACGGCATGGGAGTCGGCGTCGGAGTCGGGGTGGGAGACGGCGTGGGACTTTGCGCGGGAGTCGGCGTGGGGGTTGGAGTCGCGGGCGATGCATCCAAGAACGTCATGACATGCAAGGCTAGAACGACTGCGGCAACGAGGCTCATTGGGGTCGTCATTCTCGGCCCCCCACCGCGGTCGCGATCGCCTTCCCGACCTCTTCGGTGGTTGCGCTTCCGCCGATGTCGCGAGTGCGCGGTCCGCTGAGCAGCACTGATTCGATCGCTTTCATGATTGCGCCAGCGGCGTCGATATGACCGAGATGCTCGAGCATCATGGCGCCCGACCATATCTGTCCGATCGGATTGGCGATATTCTTGCCGGCGATATCCGGCGCCGAGCCGTGGACTGGTTCGAACATCGAAGGAAATTCACGTTCTGGGTTGAGGTTTGCCGACGGCGCGATTCCGACGGTGCCCGTCACCGCCGGCCCAAGGTCGGAGAGGATGTCGCCAAAGAGATTCGAGCCTACGACGACGTCAAACCAATCGGGGTGCTGGACGAAATGCGCGGTCAGAATGTCGATGTGGAATTGGTCGGTTCTCACGTCCGGATAACGCTGCGCCATGGCCCGCACGCGCTCGTCCCAATACGGCATCGTAATGGCGATGCCGTTCGACTTCGTAGCTGAAGTGAGGTGCTTTTTCGGCCGGCTCTTCGCAAGCTCGTACGCGTAGTGTAAGATGCGATCGACGCCTCGCCGCGTGAAGACCGATTCTTGCACGACAAGTTCCGCATCGGTACCTTCGTTGAGGCGGCCGCCAAGCGAGGAGTACTCACCTTCGCTGTTCTCACGGACGATCCAAAAATCGATGTCGCCCGGCTTGCGGCCTGCGAGCGGTGAATTGATGCCGGGCATCAGCCGCACCGGGCGCAGGTTGACGTACTGTTGGAAGCGCCGCCGGATCGGGATCAGCAGCCCCCACAGCGAGACGTGATCGGGCACGCTCGGCGAACCGACCGCTCCCAAGAAAATCGCGTCGTGATGGCGGATGCGCTCGAGCCCGTCGTCGGGCAGCATTTTCCCGGTCTTCGCGTACTCCTCACAGCTCCAACCGAAGTAGTCCCACTCAAAACGCAGTCCGAATTTCGCCGCTGCCGCGTCCACGACCCGAATGCCTTCGGGCACAACTTCCTTGCCGATCCCGTCGCCGGGGATCACGGCTATCCGGTAGGTCTTCACATCTGCACGCGAGACGGCGTCAAGTCGCGGAAGCAGGTCATTTCCGGTCTTTCCTCGCGAAATAGTGGCTTTCCGCGCTTGGGATTGTAGGTTTTTCTGTTTCGGCGCTCAAGTTGGGTGTCTCTCACGGCGCTAACGCTCTCGATCGAGAACCTTCCGACGCGACTCTGAGGAGAAGATGATGAGTAAGCTTCTTACCGCTGTTTTTACCATCGCCGCGATGCTGGCGGTAGCGACGGCGCTGGCAAAGCCGACATCTGCCAGTTCGGCGCCGGCAGCAGCCGGCGCGACGCCAGCCGTTACGGTGCTGCCTACGGTGCACCACCTCGTCTATCGATTCGGCTACAACACCAAAGCGACGAAAGAGGGGGAGGGCACCGGGACGACCACTATCGACATCGTCGGACTTGCAAAAGACGGCGGCATGAAAGTGACGGCGACGGACGAGTGGTGGAATGCCGTGCAACCAAAACAGAGCTCCCACTGCGAAGTGTACGCGAACGGCAGCGTCGTGTGCGGAAAGGCTCCCTATAATCTGACGGTCATTCAAGTGGCCGTGGTTCCGCTGCTTGGGCAGAACTACTTCAAGGCGTTGTCCGGAGGCTTGACTTCGAGCTGGACGCAGAGCTATAGCGTACGGGCGACATTTTTGCCCGGATCAGGCGCCGGATTCGCAGGGCAAGTCTACACGTGGAATTGTGAGTCTTCATTGAACGGAAAGGGCACGATTCCCGAACAGCCACCGCTCGTCGAGATCCAATCTACTGGTCAGATGCAACAGCAAGGCGGTCGCTACATCAAGGTCAATCAAAAGGCGGGCGTCCTCTACGATCCGCGCATTCAAATGCCGGTGTATGTCAGCGAGTTGTTCACGTTCGTACCGCGCCAAACAACTAATCAATACACGGTTGAATTGAAACTCATTCGAACTTAAAAATCAACGGCATGCTTGACACGCTGTACCAGATCCCTCCGCTCGCGATGCTTGCCATCGCGCTCCTGGTGGCACTTGCTTTCGCGTGCGGCGGCCAGGCGCTCATCCATCGTCGTTTCGGCAGCGAGAACTTCATCCATCACAATGAGGTCGGAGGCTTCATCATCGCCGTCGTCGGGACGACCTACGCAGTGTTGCTTGGGTTTCTGACGACCGTGGTGTGGGAGCACTTCACTGAGACGCAGCGTCACACCGCGAGCGAGTCCAGTGCCGCCGGGAATGCCTGGCACACCTCGGTTGGGTTTCCGTACCCGGTGCGCAGCCGGATCCGCAACAACATGAACAGCTACGCCCACATCATGATTGACGAAGAGTGGCCGGCGATGCGCGCTGGCGGCTTCAGCACGAGGGGCGATATCGCGCTGATGGCCGCCATGTCCGCAGCCGGCAGTTACACGCCCACCAATTCGCGCGAGGCCACCGCGCAGCTCATCACCCAGGAGCAGCTCTCACTTCTACATGACGAGAGGTTACGACGCCTAGCAAACAACAGGTCGCCGATCTCGTGGTTCGAGTGGGTCGTGCTCCTGACCGGTGCGGTGAGCGTCATCAGCTTCTGCTGATTGTTTGGGACGCGAAACGCGCGCGTGCATCTGCTCATGACTGCCGCGGTCACGATCCTCATCGTTTCGGTGCTTGTGCTGCTCTTCGAGCTCCAGTATCCGTTTCGCGGAGGCCTCGGCATCCAGCCCAACGCCTGGCTCTCGTTCGTCAAACACATCCGTCTGATGCAGAGCTACTGGGATATGCGCATGTAGCCCCTCATTCAAACTTCGCGGGCGACGAGAACGGCCGCGTGGCGTCCACCACGAACAACACCAGAGCGCTTACGTCGCTCGAGCCGCTGTTAGCGATTTGCATCGGCGTGTCAGGAGCGCGCCCGGTCATGAACTGGCCGGCGTCGACACGGCTGACGCCGTCCGCGGTCTTCAGGCTGAGTTGCCCGGTCAGCACGCAAAAGGCTTCTGAGCCCGGATGACTGTGCACCGGCGACTTAGCCTCTGGTGGTCCGTTCGCGCCGTTGACGCGAAGCAAGAACTCGGGCGCAGTAAACGTGGTGATGGGCCCGACCTCGGCTACCTTCGTTCCGCCGCGAGTAGGTTGACCCTTAGCGCCGAGCGTGAAGAGCCAAGCTTTGTCCGCGACTTGAACGGACAGCGAGGTTGGACTCTCCGCGGCTTGGGCCGCCGCCAGCGTCGGGAAATTCTCAATCGGCCAATACCAGGGCCCGGCTGGGAGTTGCGTGACCTTCTTCTCGGCAAGCACTTTGATGACCATTGCTTGCGGCGCCGTCGTCGCCGGCTGCGCTGAAGCAGCAGGCTGCCCTGTGGCCGATTGCGGCGGCAGCATGACTGCCATGACACAGACCGACAGCGCCAATAGCAAGATCCGCCCTGCAATAAACGCTCGCGATTTCACCGCTCTCCTCTTTCGTCGCTCAGATTTCGTCGTCTCGCGGCTAACGCTTCGCAGCGACCGCTTTGAAGAACGTATAGCAAAACACACCGTCTCCCTCCGCGGTTCGGTACAACTCCCGGATGCCCCGATCGAAGTCAGCCTCGTCGATGAGTCCGGCCACCACTGCATCATTGCGTACTCCCTCCACCATCGCGGTGAAGGTCCGCTTGGTGAATCCTTCGACCAAATCGGGTTTGCTCGAGTCGACGTACACCATGCGCGGCGAAACGCGGACGTCGTCAAAGTCCGCTTGTCGCAGCAGCGGGTGTAGCGATCTGCCTATCAACGCGTTGCCGCCCGCTTTTGCCTGCAACTCGATCAGACACTGAATCGCCTTCCGCGCCCATGCGCTCTCGGGGTGGAAATACGTGGATCCGTGGTCGCCTTCGATCGCCGTGATGGTTCCGCCGATCTTCAAAACGCGCTTGAGCATTCGCAATGCTGCTACCGGCTGGGACAAGTGCTCGAGCACGAAGCAGACAAAGACGTGATCGAACGACTCCGGTGCAAACGGCAGACCGAATATGTCTGCTTGGCGCACCGTCACATTGCTGGCGCCGTTTGCCCGCACCGCCTTCGCAGTTTCGACAACGGCGCTCTCCGCGATGTCTATCGAGGTGATTCGGGCGCGTGGACTCTGGCGCGCCAAGATGAGTGTTTGCGCACCGACGCCGCAACCGACCTCGAGGACGCTGTGTCCTTCCGGGTACGTCGTGTCCGAATGCAGCAGCTCGAGCAAGGTAGCCGCCTGGTCTTGCAGCCGCAAACCTTCTCGCGAGTGGTATCCGTGGACGTATGCGTTGCTCATGAAACCTTCAAAGGGTTGATGAGGAATTGGCCCGGAATCAGTCATCGTTCCTGGCGCCGGCCAGCCCTATTCACGTGAGGAACATCCCATCGATTCCACCATAGCGCCTGAACTTTGGCGCACGCTTGGCGGCGTGCTCGCGCTCAAGGGTCAGGCGTACGTCGACAGCGTTGCGATGAAAAACGCGCCGCTCGTCGCGCTCGCGACCGTGGTGGCCGCGGGGCTGTCCTTGGCGGTCGGCCAGAGCATGGTGCTCTTCGCCAATCGCGTCAAACCGGCGCGATTCGTGTGGACCATCTTCATCAGCGCGCTGCTCTTCGTATTCGGCTACGCGTTCTGGACGTTGTCGACGTGGGCGACCGCCTGGTTGCTCGGCGCGGCGCGCGCGACGCCCGGCACGCTGTGGATCGTCATCGCCATGAGCTACGCGCCGCTTGTGTTCTCCTTTCTCGAGGCGCTGCCGTACATCGGCGTTCCGATCGGATGGGCGCTGCGCGTCTGGTCGCTGCTGGCCGTCGTCGTCGGTGTCGGGGCGGTCGAACGCATCTCGGTACCGGCTGCTTTTACAATCGTCGCCGTCGGTTGGCTCATACTCGTCATCGCGCAGCAGACGTTCGGCAAACCGATCGCGGCATTCGGCGCGCGCTTGATTGATATGGTTGCGGGCGTGCGCCTGGAGGCGGATGAAGAGCACGTGGTCGGACACGTGCAGACCGAGCAACTCGCTGCCGCGAGCAGCGTTGCGCCGGCTGTTGCGGCAACGCCGGTCGCTCACGCTCAAACGCCCTTATCGGTTGGCATTTCAGCGCCTTCAGCTGTGCCGAGCACAACGATCAGCCCCGAACCACATCGCGGCTCGCTACCTCCGGGAGTAGGCTGGTCCAGCTTCCTCGCGGTGCTTGGCGCCGTTGCGACCATCGCTATCGTGGCCGTTGCCTTTGCCCCTGTCCACGACGCACTGTTCGGCTGGCACAGCCACATGTCGGCGTGGCTGCGCTGGCCGTTCGATCTCGCGTGGATCGGGCTGATCGCGGTCATCGCTGCGGCTCTGTTGGCACCGCTCGAGACGCTCGGCTGGTGGGCCGGCTGGTACGGCGACGAGCTCAAACCGACCCCTCAGGCGCGCCGCACGCGCGACACAGTCGATGAAGCTGACGTATCGCGATTCATCATCTATCTCGACGGCATCGGACAATCAAGCAGCAAGTACACGCCCGATGTCGAGACGTTTCTCGAGCGCCTCGCGCCGGCGCTGCCCGGACGAATGCGGCTCATCCGCGGGCTGATGGTGTACTCCGTGCTCAACCGGCCGCTCGACGACGACAGAATGCTCGCGTGGTTTTGGGACTTGCTCGACAAGGTCCGATTCGCGAGGCCGTCGAGCATTCTCGGCATGATCGTCAACATCCGCAACATCCTGATCGTGGCCGTGTCGGCAGACTCGCGCTATGGGCCCATCTACAATTACGGCATCGCCAAGGTTCTTTACGACGGCCTCATCGCCAACGGGTACCGGCCGGGCAGCGGCGTGCCGGTCACGCTAGTCGGCTACAGCGGCGGCGCTCAGATGGCGGCCGCCTCGGCTGGCTTCCTCGAGCGAGCGCTGGAGGCGCCGATCGACATCATCTCGCTCGGCGGCGTCATCAGCGGCAGCGCGCGCGTGCTTGATCCGCAGCATCTCTATCACTTGGTCGGCGATAAGGACGCCGTCGAGCGGCTCGGGCCGATCCTCTTCTGGTCGCGCTGGAAGATCTTCTGGCTGACATACTGGAATCGCGCCAGGCGGCTCGGACGAATCACGCGCATCTCGCTCGGACCCGTCGGTCATCAAGTGCCCGGAGGGATGTTCGATCCGGATGCGAGGCTGCCGCAAGGGCAGACCAATCTGCAACACACGATCGCCAGCATCGGCGCGGTCCTGCGCGGCATGTTGCAGCCGGCCGAAGCTCGCGAACCGGTGCGGCCAAGCAATTATGGCTTGTATACCAAGGCGGCGTGGAACCGGCCCGACTACTATCCGCCCGGCCAGCCCATTGATGCCGCGCGTTACGCGCCGATCGCGACGTGGACGGGCCGGCTCATCTTGCCCAAACCCGAGGAGCGTGCTGACGTAGGCGGCGCATGGTTCGAAGTGCATCATGCCGATGATGCGCATCGGCAACTGGTCGGCCAGACGGTGAAGTTGCGCTGGTCGGACGACCCCGCCGTGCAGCAGCGCGTGCGCACGGTGACGCGCGACGTCTTCTTCAGCGCCGATGCAGAGTATTCGCGCTGGCACGACGGCTGGATCGAACCCACGCGGCTCAACCATTGGCAACTCGTCGATCCGCTCGAGTCACTCGCGGGATCGCACCCGATCGACGACGTGATGGTCGCGCTCCTCGGGCCCGTGGAAGTGGAGGAAGCGAGCGGCGGATCTGTGTTTAGCATCTCGCGCGAGCCCGCGCAGATCGCAGCGAGCTGCTACGGATTGGTCCGGTTCGTCGAGCCGGCAGGATCTGAGGGCTACCGCGTCGTGCACTTCAACCGCGCCTCGCACGCGTTCGATGGTCCCGCAGAGATCATCGGCGTGCCCGCAGCGGTGGCGGACACCGATCAGCGCCCACCGTCCTCGCTTCGCGCGATCGAACGTTCGCAGCTCAACTCGGATGGCTGGTACGTTTACGGCGCGCCGGACGCGCGCGGCGTGTTCGTGGTTCGCTCGCTCGGACCGCGCGCGCTCCTACGAGCGCAACCACAGCGGACGGTCAACGGCCGCGACCCGGCGTGGCGCTTCGTGCGCAACGACGCTTGGGGTGATGTCGTCGCGCGCAAGGGAACGGCGAGCTCGACTTTCTTGCCGGACTCCGACGCTGCACCGCCTGCTCTTTGGCATGAAGGCGACCGAGCGCTCGTGGTCCACACGTACGGCGGCATCGGCGGCCGGCAGCGCGAGGCAGCGGCTTCCGGACCCGTGTATTTCGGCCATTTCGCATACGGCGAGGCGCAGATCGTCCACGACCCCCTCGCTGACGAACCGCGCTTCGATATCCTGTATCATCAAGTGTACTCGCACAACAGCGACGGTCTCATCGCGGGAACGCTGCATTGGTCGCGGTACATGGGCGACCGGCAATTCGGCTGGGCGGGCGTGCGCCCGACCTGCGACGTCCTGTTGCGGCACGACGCGTTCACGACGGAATTCCAAATCGACCAGACGCGCAGGGCTTCAGTGCTCGACGTCCTTGCGCTCCAGCTCGAGGCGATGACCGCGCGTTATCGCATCGGCGACGGCACGGGCGCGACCTACGTCGGGCCGGCATACAACTGCGCGCAGGATTCCAATCGCGCGCTGTTCGCAACGCTACGCGCCGTACGCCAATTTGTCGAAGATGCTGGGAAAGCGTGGATGCAGCAGCACCCGGACCAAGCGCAACGCTTCGAGCAGCTCAAGGAACTCGAGGGAGATCTCTACGGGCGTTTGATGCCGTTCGGCTCGCCGCGCCGAGATTGGAGTGAGAACGAATTCAATCTCGGTCTCACGCTGGAAGACGCGCCGCTACAGCAACTGTGGTTGGGGTTGTCGAGCTGGCGCATGCTCTTGCCGCGTTTCGCGAGCGACACGATCGTCGGCGCTTTCCTCAAGCACGGCGCATCGGCGTGGGTGCTCAGCACCGATGTGATCGGCGGTGACCGGCCCGAGATCGAACCGGTCGCTCCGATGACGCTCTAAAAGGTTTCCGGCTCGTAATTACCCGCGGGCGGTGCGAGCTAGATAGCGCCCTTGGCGCCAGTTTTCTCGACCAGTTTACCCAACGACGAAATGACGATCACTCCCAGCAGCGTGACGATCACCGCGTAGATGAACTCGGGAACAATTCCCTTGCCTGCCGGCAGCACTGTCCTGATGAGGTCGGAGATCGCCGTGTTCCACGCCAGCGCGGCGATGAGGCCGAAGGCTGTGCTTGCAAGCGTGATCATCGTTGCGAGATACCCAGCGGTGTTCATGCGATACCTCCATGAGGGATGAGCGCGGACCGACAGGCGGCCCCGTTGAAGCCGGTGCGATTCGGTCGAGCGGCTGGAGCCTCCTGGACTGAACCGTGGGATGGAAAGTCATGAAAGGCGTGCGGCGCGGTCCGCGCCGAAGCCCGTCTTCAGCCGCGTGACTCTTGCTTGCCGCGTCCTTTGCTCATTGGGGTCGTATCAAACGAGGAGGGTCTGATGATACGGAAGTCCTTTGTCGTCGCGGGGATCTTTTCGCTCGCGCTTCTCGCCAACCCGACCATGCAGTCCGCTCGCGCTGGTTCATCGGTGAATCTCAACGCGATTGCACGAAGCGTCACGCAGATCGCGGGAGTGCGCGAGAACCAGATAGTCCTGCTGACCAGCGACCCCACGAACTATCAATTCCTCGAGGATCTGGCGATCCAGGTGCGAGCCGTTGGGGCGTTCCCGCTGATCCAAGTGTCAAACGATAACCTCAATCAGCGGATGTTCAACGAAGTGCCGGCCAAGTACGACTCTCAAACTCCACTGCTCAGCTTCGCGCTGATTCGGATGGTGGACACGCAGATCAACGTCGACTATGGCGGCGAACAGGACTACGACTTTTTTACGCGAGTCGACCAAAATAGACTCGCTGCCCAGGCCAAAGCGGCCGCGCCTGCATCGCAACTCTTCATGAGATTGAACAGGCGCTACGTCGACGTCGGCAACGGCATTTTCCCGAGCAAGCCGAACGCGAAGCTCTTCAGAGTCCGCCAATCGACCCTGATGGCGACGTTCTGGAGCGCGATGCATTCAGACTATTCGAAGGTCCAATCCACGGCCGCGGCGATGAGAGCGGCCATCGCCAGCGGTAGGACCATGCGCGTGACGCATCCGAACGGAACCGACATCTCGTTCGGCGTGCGCGGCGTTCAATTCATCGTCAGCGCCGGCAGCATTCCAGCCAACTGCAGAGGAGCCGCCTGTAGCGCTTTCTTGCCGGCGGGAGACATCGTCTTCGTACCCGTGCAGGGAACCGCGACCGGCAGGATGGTCTTCGATAACACGTTTTGGGGCAAAGATCTGCTCAGGCATTACACCGCGACCTTTGCTTCAGGCAAACTGACTGGCATGTCGTCATCATCTGACCTCACCAAACTGAAGGCCGCGTACGCGGCCGGCGGAAACGGGCGCGATGCGTTCACCTACGTCGACCTCGGCGTCAACAATTTTGTGAAGAACATCCCGCACAGCCTCATGCTCGCGACGTTCGCCGGCGGTTCCACGACGCTGGGCTTCGGCGGCGACCTGGGCATAGGGGGCAGCAACGCGTCGCCGTTCGGCTTCTTTGCGACGCAGCCCGGCTGCACGGTGACGGTGGACGGAAAGGCGATCATCACGGACGGCAAGACCGTCGCCGGCACGTAGCTCGACGGCGCTCATAAGCCGCTCGCCATTCGCTGGTAGAGGTGGCGCGCGAGGTGCAGCGAAGGCCTCGCGCTCACTCGCTTTCATCGTCGTGCGTTCCGCATGCACATCCGAGGAGGGATTGCCATGACACGCCGATTGGTCACTTTGGCCATCGCGTTTTCCTGCGTTCTGCTGTTCGCGTCCTACGGCGTCAAAGCAGCGCCCGCGCCCAACGCGCCGGCTGAGATCGTCATCGGCGCCGCGCTGCCGTTGACCGGCGCGGAAAGCCGCGTCGGTACCTATTTCAAAGCAGCGTACGAGCTGGCCGCCAAAGAGGTCAACGATTCCGGCGGCATCTTCCTCAAAGACTTCGGCAAGAAAATACCGGTGCGGCTGATCATCTACGACGACAAGACGGAAGCCACTACTTCGCGCGACCTCTACGAGCGCCTGGCCGTGCAGGATCACGTCGACGCGTTTCTGGGCGGCTACTCGACGGATCTGATCATGGCGAACACCGTCGTCGCACAGCAGCGCCAGATCCCGTACGTCAATGGCGGCGGTGCGGCGACACAGATCTACGGCCGCGGTTTCACGACGATTTTCGGTTTGCTCGCGTCGATCCAATCGCTGGCGCTCACCGAATGTGATTTCATCGAAAAGGCGCAAGCCGAAGGCAAACTTCCCAGACCGCTCACCATGGCGGTCGTCTACGAGAACACCGCGCACGGCAAGGATTTCAACGACGGACTCAATCAGTGCGCGACCAACAAGCCGCAAAATTTCAAAGTCGTGATGAGCGAGGCGTTCGACCTGCACGGCAAAGACTTCTCGCCGCTGCTTGCCAAGGTCAAAGCCACGAACGCGGACGCATTCATGTCCGATGCGCATCTCGACGATTACATCACGATGCAGCGCCAATATAAGCAAGCCGGACTGCACAACAAGTTCATCACCTACGGTGCGCGCGGACCCGAGAAATCGGCACGCGAGGCGCTGGGCGACGGCGTCGACTATATCGTCGCCGCTTCATGGTGGAGCAGCAAGCTGCCGGGCCAACCCGTCAAGGATTTCGTGGCCAAATGGGCCGCCGCGTATCCCAACCTCTCGCCCGAGTGGTTCTCAGCGCTGCCGTATGAGACAGCAGTGGTCTTGTTCGACGGCATCACGGCCGCGGGCTCGGTGGACAAAAATCGGGTGACCGAAGCGTTGCGCAAGACCGATCTGCGCGGCACGCTCATGCCGACCGGCGTCGTGAAGTTCCAGTCTAACGGCCAAGTCGATTTGCCGTTCGTCGTGACGCAGAATCTCCCGGCCGGATCCGTCGTCGTGGTCTGGCCCGAGGCCGAAGCTACGGGCAAAGCCGTCCTGCCGGTTCCGTAACGGCAGGTTCCCGCGGCTGCATGCGCCGCGGCCATGGATACGCTCTCGACGCTGATCTCGGCCATTTTGGTCGCGGGCCTGTACGCCACGATGTCGTACGGGCTCGCGCTCATCTATGGCGTGCTCAAGATCGTCAATCTGGCGAATGCCGGATTCCTGATGATCGGCGCGTATGCGACGTGGTGGATGTGGACGGCGTTCGGGTTTAACCCGTTATTGGCGCCGCTCGTCATCGTCCCGGTGTTCTTCCTCATCGGCATCGCGATGGAACGGACGATGATCCAGCGCGTCGTCGACCAGGAACCGATCATCTCGCTCCTACTGCTCTTCGGCGTGTGGCTGGTGCTGCAGAACGTCGCGTACTTGCTGTTCACGGGCGATACGCGTTCGATCACCATCCCGCTGACGGATGCGGTCTATCAGCGCGGCGACATCGTCATCCCGTGGGCGCGCGTCTACGTGTTCGCGGTGGGAACGCTCGCGCTGGTCGCGATGCAATTGTTCCTCACCCGGACGCAGCTCGGCCGAGCGATACGTTCGATCGCACAGGATCGCGATGCCGCGCGGCTCGTCGGCATCGACGTCAAACGCGTCAACGCGATCGCCTTCGGCCTCGGCATCGCGCTGTTGGGGCTTGGCGGCTCGCTCCTGTCGCTGCTGTATTCATTCGACCCGGATTTCGGACGGACGCTGACGCTCAAATCGTTCTGCATCGTCGTGCTCGGCGGGCTCGAGTCGTTCGTCGGCGTCGCGTTCGGCTCGATCGCGCTGGCGCTGGCAGAGGCGTTCGGGCTTCGATACATGCCTGCGTCGCTGCAGAACCTCATCTCGTTCGTCCTGCTCGTCGTCGTGCTGATCGCGTTCCCGAAAGGCATCGCAGGCCTGCTGCGCCGGAGAAGCGGTGTCTAGGGTGCAGGTGGCGGGGCCGCTCATCGCCGCCGCGGCGCTGCTGTGCGCGGTCGCCGTTCCGTTCGCGTTTCCGCACGCCGAGTACGTGCTCGACGTCCTCTTTCTCATCTTCTTATACGGCGCTATGAGCGCGGCGTGGAATATCATCGGCGGGTTCGCCGGACAGATCTCGTTCGGACACGCGGCGTTCCTCGGCGTCGGCGCTTACGCGACCATGATCCTGTGGGGCGAGGGATGGTCGCCATGGGCCACGCTGCCCGTCGCCGGCGGCTTGGCGGCGATTTTTTCGATCCTCGTCGGCGTGCCGTCGTTCCGGCTGCGCGGCCCGTATTTCTCGATCGCGACGATCGGCATTGGTGAAGCCACGCGTCTCGTCGCGCTCAATTGGAGCAAGCTCACCGGCGGCGCGTCAGGGCTGACGATGGCCGCGGGTCCGCCGCCGCAGATCCAATACTTGAGCGCCCTCGCGGTGTGCGTCGCGGCGTTCGGCATTTCGTGGTGGATCGTGCAGTCGCGCTTCGGCTTCGCGCTCGCCGCGATCAAACAAGATACGGACGCCGCTCAAACCCTCGGCGTGGACACGACGCTCTTCAAGACGCTGGCGCTCGCGCTCTCGGCCGCGCTGGTCGGCATCGCGGGCAGCATCTATGCCATGCACTATCTTTATGTCAGCCCAGACTCTGTGTTCGGTTTTTCGACGGCGATCGCGCTCGTGATCATGCCGATCATCGGCGGCGTCGGCACCGTGTGGGGGCCGCTCATCGGCGCAGTCGTCTACACGTTCATCCGCGAGCAATTCGCGGTCAAACTGGCCAATGCCGACCTATTGGCCTTTGGCTTGTTGCTCGTGGCGATCGTGCTGTTCGAGCCCAAGGGCATTGTCGGCGCGTGGGGGTCAGTGATGGCGCGCCGTGCTTTCCGTAAGCGCGCCGCAGGCGTGGCTGCCCGTGGTTAATCCAGTCGCGTCGCGGCCGTCCGCAAGCGGGGGCGCTCGGCCGCTCCTCTCGGTCGAGCGAGTCACCAAACGTTTCGGCGGGCTTGTGGCGGTCGCGGACGTGAGTCTCCAAGTCTTCGCCGGCGAGATCGTGGGCCTCATCGGCCCGAACGGCGCGGGCAAGTCGACGCTGTTCAAGGTCATCGCCGGCATCGACCGGCCCACGTCGGGCGCGGTGGAGTTCAACGGCAACCCGATCGCCGGCAAACGCGCGGACCGCGTGTGCAGGCTGGGCGTCGCGTCAACGCACCAACTCGTCCGGCCATTTCCCTACATGTCGGTGCTCGAGAACGTGATGGTCGGCGCATTCTTCGGTCGTGTCCCTCGGCCGCACAGTCCGCGTGCCGCGCGCGAGATCGCGTTCGAGGCACTGCAGTTCTGCGGCCTCGAGGGGCGAGCCGGCGACGCAGCTCGGATGCTCACGCTCGCCGGACGCAAGCGCCTCGAGATCGCGCGCGCGCTTGCCACCGGACCGGTCGTCGTGCTGCTTGATGAGGTGCTTGCGGGTCTGAATCCGACCGAGACCGATCGCACGCTCGAGCTAATGCGGGCGATCGTCGCGCGCGGCGTCACGATCGTCATCGTGGAGCACAACCTGCGCGCTGTCCGCGGCTTGTGCTCACGCATCGCGGTGATGGCGCAGGGCCGCAAGATCGCGGACGGCGACCCGGCAACCGTGCTTGCCGACGCGAACGTGATCGCCGCCTATCTGGGGACGGCGCCGCAATGAGGCCGCTGCTCGCTCTTTCCCACGTTTCCGCCGGCTACGGCGATGTTCGGGTGCTCGAGGATGTGTCGCTTGAAGTGCCCGCCGGAGAAACCGTCGCGATCTTGGGCGCAAACGGCGCGGGCAAGACGACGTTGCTGCGCTGCATCTCACGGCTGGTCGATGTCGTCAGCGGAACGATCGCGCTCGACGGCGACGACGTGACGCGCGCGCCGTCCGCGCGCATCGTCGAACGCGGCGTCGCGCACGTGCCGGAAGGACGCAGGCTGTGGCCGGAGATGAGCGTCGAGGAGAACCTGCAACTCGGCGCTTATCCGCGGCGCGCGCGCAGCGGCTTCGAGGAGGCGCGCGAACGTGTCTTCACGCTGTTCCCACGGATCAAAGAGCGCCGTAGTCAGATCGCGGGGACGCTCTCCGGCGGCGAGCAGCAGATGGTGGCGATTGCGCGCGGCCTCATGTCGCAGCCCGCGCTGCTCATGCTCGACGAGCCGTCGCTCGGACTCGCGCCGCTCGTCATGAGCGAACTCTTCGCCACGATCGCCGCGATTCAACGCAGCGGCGTGACCGTCTTGCTCGTCGAACAGAACGTCAAGCAAGCGCTCGAGACAGCCACGCGTGGGTACGTGATCGAAGAAGGCCGCATCCACACGTCCGGCACGCGCGACGAGCTGCTTGCCAGTGACGAAATCCAAAAGGCGTACTTGGGCCTATGACGCTGTTCGATCTGCTCGACGCCTCCCGCCGCGCCCGGCCTGCGGCGCTCGCCGTGAACGACGTCACTTACGACGATCTCTGCCGCGGGTTCACGCGCGTGGCTGAGCGTTTGCGCCGGTTCGGCGTCAAGAGCGGCGATCGGATCGCGCTGTATTGCGAGAACCGAATCGGATGGGTCTACGCGTATCTTGCCGCGCTCCGCTTAGGCGCGATCGTGGTGCCGGCGAACATCCTGTATCGCGCCGCAGATCTCCAGCACGTGCTGGCGGATTCGGGCGCGGCGTTCGTCGTCGTCAGCGACCAGACTCGGGCGCACGTCGCCGATCTCGGCCGAGCGATCGCCATCGTCGACGTCGCCGATATCGAACGCTGGGCGGCAGAGGCGTCGCTCGAGCTCGCCACGACGCCGCACGAGCCCGAGAGCGACGATGTCGCCACGATCATCTACACGAGCGGGACCACCGGGCGCAGCAAAGGCGCGATGCTCACGTTCGGCAACCTCGCAGCGATCTGCGCGAACATCGTAACGGCGTGGCGCTGGACCGACCGCGATACGCTGCTTATCGCCTTGCCGCTGTTCCACGTGCACGGGTTGTGCGCGGCGCTGAACTCATCGCTCGCGGCAGGCGCCCGGATCATCATCCACGAGCGTTTCGACGCCGACGCCGCACTTGCCGAAATGCGCCGCTCCGGCGTGACGATGTTCTTCGGCGTGCCGACGATGTACATCCGCCTGCTCGAGCTCGCGGCCAGCGACCAGCCGCCGCAGTTGCGTCTGTGGGTTTCAGGCTCCGCCGCGCTGTCAGCCGACGTCTTCGACCAATTCGCTCAGCGCTTCGGTGCGCAGATCCTTGAACGGTACGGCGCGACGGAGTTCGGTTTTGCGCTGACCAACCGCTACGGCGGACCGCGTGTCGCCGGCAGCGTCGGCGTGCCATTTCCGGCGATGCGGGTGCGCATCGCGGCGCCTGGTTCGGCCGAACCGGTCGCGCATGGCCAGACTGGAGAATTGCTCGTGGCCGGCACGTCGGTCTTCAAAGGATACTGGCAGAATCCGCAAGCGACCGCCGGTGCATTCGTCTCGGATCGTGAGGGAACGCGCTGGTACCGCAGCGGCGATCTCGCCACCTTCGATGCGCAGCAGCGCGTCTACAAGATCGTCGGCCGGCTCAAAGAGCTCATCATCACGGGCGGCTTCAACGTCTATCCGCGCGAGATCGAGATCGAGATCGACCGGTTCTCAGCCGTCAAAGCAAGCGCGGTCGTCGGCCGGCCCGATCGGGCGCGCGGCGAACTGCCAGTCGCCTTCGTCGAAGCGCGAGAAGGCTTCGATCCCGAGGCGCTGCTCGCGCACTTGCGCGCGCGCGTCGCAAGTTTCAAAGTACCCAAGGAGGTCATCGTCGTCGACGCGCTGCCGCGGAACGCGCTCGGCAAAATCGAAAAGCACCGCCTGCGAGAGCGGCTGAACGAGGGTTGAGTCACAAGAAACGCGTTGGGGAGGAAGCGCATGCGCCGAGCTTTATTGATGATCATGGTGGCTGGAGTTCTTGCTGCGGTGGCTGCTCCGGTGGACTCATCTCAGAGCAATGCAACTACCGGGCACGCCGACGCGATGCGTGCGCTCGACGAGGCCTCTTCTGAGCTCGCCGAACTTCAAAAGATTCACGCAGACACCGTGCAAACGGCCGAGAAGATGTCGGCGCTTTACCGCGCGCTCGATAAGAACGTCGCCGCCTTCACCAAGCTCGCTGCCGAAGGCGGCACCCGGCCACAGCTGCTTGCGGCAGCACGGCAGATGCAGGAAACGCAGATGAGCTTTAACTTGCAGTATCTGCAATTGCAAAATCAAATGCAGAACGAAAACCGCTCATACACGGCCGTTTCGAATCTCATGAAAACCAAGCACGACACTGTGAAGAACGCGATCGGCAATATCCGCTGAAATGGGTGCTATCCAGCGGGATACTAACCCGGTTAACATCCATTTAATGTCTCCCTTGGCGGAGTTTGGGCCGCAAGTAGCTGCACTGCACGCGGTTCGTGCCAGGGGCAATCGCGCGTGTCGCGCGAATAGCGGCTGGTCTTTTTCATTCTTAGCCGAGCATACGCCGCGGTCGATTGGCCGTTCGCGCGGACGGCTCGTTTGATATTGATCCGCAGCTTGGGGGAAGGATCACTCGACATGAAACGCGGTTTGATTCTCGCGCTGGCGTTCGCCGCCACAATCGCCTCTGGGTTATCATCTTGCGCGCAAAAGCCGGCTACGGCGCCTCCAGCGCCTGCGCCGCAGCCGAGCGCCGCTGCGTCCGCGAGTGCCGCGCCTGCCGGCGCGAACACGTGGTCAGGGGTTACGAAGACCGTGCCGGGATCGGTCACGGCGACACGTGACGTCAGCCAGAACACGGTCATCCCTGCACCCGAGCCGACGTTCGGCGGCACGATCGAAAGGAATGCGTCACAATCGACGGCGTGGTGGCCGCCGATCATCGCCCCTAAAAAGGGCTCTCCAAACATCTTGCTCGTGCTCATCGATGACGAAGGCTTTGGGGCTCCAAGCACGTTCGGCGGTTTGATCCCCACGCCGGTTTCGGACCAACTCGCCAAGGAAGGCCTTCGCTACACCAACTTCCACTCCGTTGCGCTCTGCTCGCCGACTCGCTCCGCGCTGATCACCGGGCGCAATCATGGTGACGTCGGATTCGAGATGGTGTCCGAGCTGGCGACCGGATTCCCAGGCTACAACGCGCAGATCGGCGCCGACAAGGCGACCGTGGCCCGAATCTTGCAGGCCAACGGGTATGCGACTGCCTGGTTCGGCAAGGACCACAACGTGCCGACCTACTGGGCGACAAACGCCGGACCAAAGAACCAATGGCCGACCGGGGAGGGGTTCGATTACTTCTACGGATTCCTCGGCGGCGATATGGATCAATGGCATCCGACGATCTTTGAGAACACCAACCAGATCTTTCCGGACGTCGGCCATCCGGGCTACAACCTCAACATTGATCTCGCCGACAAAGCGATTTGGTGGCTCAACAACGTCAACGATCTAAAACCCGACCAGCCCGTCTTCTTATACTACGCGCCGGGTGCGACGCATGCCCCGCATCAACCGACGCCCGATTGGATCGCCAAGTTCAAGGGCAAGTTCGACATGGGTTGGGATGCGTATCGCACTGAGGTGTTCAAACGGCAGCAAGATATGGGGATCATCCCCAAGAGCGCTAAGCTCACGCCGTGGCCAGACAAGAGCACGAAGGACATCTACGGCGTCACGTTGCCGCACTGGGACTCGCTGACGCCCGCCGCAAAACTCGTCTATGAGAAAGAGATGGAGGTCTACGCTGCCTATCTCGCTCAGACGGATTACGAAGTCGGCCGGATCATTCAGGCGCTCAAAGACACGGGCCGCTACGACAACACGCTCATCTTCTATATCCACGGCGACAATGGCGCGAGCGCCGAGGGCGGCATGGCCGGCACGCCGAGCGAAGTCTGGGCATTCAACGGCGTCTTCCCGGCGATGCCGGGCCAAGGGCTGCGGTCGTTGATCGAAGGCCAAGAGCCGGTCTCCGACTTCACCGCCAGCTTGCCGGTCCAGCTCAAGTTCACGTCGCTGCTGCCGCATTGGGGCGATGAGTACACGGATCCGCACTACGGCGTGCCGTGGGCCTGGGCGTGCGACACGCCCTTCAAATGGACCAAGCAGGTCGCATCATACTATGGCGGCACCAAACAGGGTCTGGTCGTCGCTTGGCCCAGCCATATCACCGATGCGGGCGCCATTCGAACGCAGTTCCATCACGTGATCGACATCGCGCCCACCATCCTCGACGCAGCAGGCATCAAGGAGCCTGAAGAGGTGGACGGGGTGAAGCAAAAGCCGATGACGGGCGTCAGCATGGCGTACAGCTTCGATAAGGCGAACGCCAATGCGCCCTCAAATCATCACACGCAATACTTCGAGATCCTCGGCGCGTGGGCGATTTACAATGATGGTTGGATCGCCACCACCGATCCTTTCAACATCCCATGGCTCGTGATCAGCAACAAGCCGGTCGCGAATCTCTGGGATGCCGCGAAATGGCACCTCTACCACGTGACGCCGGATTTCGACTGGACCGAATACGACGACGTCCAAAGCCAGAACCCGGCCAAGCTGAAGGAACTAAAAGACCTGTTCGTCAGCGAGGCACAGAAGAACAACGCCTTCCCGCTCAACAACGCGCCGTCGTTCTTCGACGCGCGTCCCAGCTTGATCGGCGACCGCTCGACGGTCATCTATCACCCGGGGATCGTGGCGCTCAACCAGGCGGATACGCCGCATATCCTCGATCGGGATTTCAGCATCGAAGGCGACATCACGATTTCCGGCAACGCGAACGGCGTCATCGTCGCGGACGGCGGACGTTTCGGCGGCTACTCCCTGTGGGTTGACAACGGCGTGCCGCGCTTCTCGTACAACCTGCTCGAGATCACGACGTTCCGCTGGAAGGGGTCTAGCGTGCTGCTGCCGGGCAAGCACAAGGTCCTGTTCAACTTCGTCTACGACGGCGGCGGATTCGGCAAAGGCGGCATCGGCACGCTGAGCGTCGACGGCAAGACCGTTGACAGCAAGCGCATCCCGCACACGATACCGGCGACGCTGCCGTGGTTCGAAGGCCTCGACGTCGGCGCTGACTACGCCACGGAGGTCGACAGCGACTATAAGGTGCCGAATGCCTTCACCGGCACGATCTCGCAAGTGGTCTTCAAGTCGGGACCGATGAAGATCAGCAAGGCGCAAGTACCCGAGTACTACCAGCGACTGCTCGCCGCGATGCTGGGCATCGAGTGACGCGGCACCTTCGCGGAGTCAGGGGCGGGCGATCTGACTAACGCGCTCCTTGTGGTAGCTGCCGGAGCGGAAGTCGTCACCGCCTTGGTGCTGATCGTCGACCCCGGCCTGTTCGCGCACTTGCTGTTCGGCGGAGAACTTTCACGTTCTGGTCAGGGGCTGGGTCGGCTCGGGGGCTTTGCGTTGCTCGCATTAGCGTGGGTCTGCTTACCGTCGAAAGCCGCAGGCTGGTCACCAATCCCGGCCCTGCGCGCATTTCTCTTGTTCAGTCTGTTCTCGGCGATCTATCTCATCTTTTTAGGCGTGCGGGGCGCGGATGTTGGCATCATCTTGTGGCCGGCAGCAATCGCGCATGCAGTGCTTGCGGCGCTGCTCGGCTGGGCGCTCATGCGCGCGGCGTGAGCCATGATACTAGGACAGACGCTGCAATTCGCCGTACCTCTGCACCCGCGCCCGCGCCGAAGCTCGCGCCCTTCGCTGCTTGTGTGGGCATCTAGTCATCGGGAGAAATCTATGCCAAGAACGATTGCTGCCGCACTTGCGGCCGGCGTCCTCGCCGCACTGTCGACGCCGTTGACGGCCGCGGCGGTCACGCAGTTGACGTGGCCGCGGACGTATGAATCCGGCGGCGTCAAAGCCGTCGTGTATCAACCGCAGGTGAAGTCGTGGAACAATCAGACCGTGCTCAACGGTCTCGCGGCGGTTGCGCTCACGCCCTACGGCGCGACGAGCCCGGTATACGGCACAGCCGAGTTCACCGCATACACGTCCGCAGACTACACCGAAGGCACGGTGACGATTGCGAATCCGCGGATTCTTTCGACGCGTTGGCCCGGCCAGGACCAAGCGACTTCAGGCAGATACGACGGCCTGTTGCGCAGCACGGTTCAGCTCCACAACACGACCATTCCGCTCGCATCGCTCTTGGCGAGCATCAGCGCCGAGAAAGCGTTACCGAAATCCGTTCCCGTCAACACGGAACCGCCGCAGATCTTCGAGAGCGAGAAGCCGGCGATCCTCGTCGTGTTCGACGGGCAACCGATCCTCGCGCCGATTGAAGGAACGACGCTCAAGTACGCGGTGAACACGAACTGGAGCGTGATCTACGACGGGGAGAAGTACTATCTGCTCGATGGCGACTTCTGGATCTCGGCGACTGGCGCAAACGGACCATGGTCGCCCGCCACCGCGACCCCGGGCTTCGTACGAATACCCGACAACGATAACTTCTCTGACATCCGGCAGCATCTCGGCGCGCCGGCGCCCGCCGCGTCGCAAGTGCCGCAGGTCTTCGTGAGCACCAAGACGGCGGACATGATCCTCATCGACGGCGCGCCGAAACTCGAGGCGATATCCGGCACGCAACTTTCCTACGTGAGCAACACCGAAAGCGATCTCTTCCAGTACGCGCCGACGAAGGACTGGTACGTGTTGTTGTCGGGCCGGTGGTTCAAGTCAGCGAGCTTGCAAGGCCCGTGGACGTTCGCGAGCAACAGCCTGCCCTCGGATTTCGCGAAGATCCCGGTCAATAGCGATCGGGGTCGCGTGCTCGTCTCCGTGCCGAACACGCCGGCAGCGCAGTACGCAGGCGCGGCCGCCGGTGCTCCGCAAATCGCGAGCGTCGATCCATCGAACACGCATCTCACCGTATCGTATGGACCGGGAGCGCCGCAATTTCAACCGATCGCCGGCACGTCGATGCAGTATGCCGTCAACACGCCGTACGACGTCGTCAAATTGGCGGATAATGTATACTATGCGTGTTACAGCGGCATTTGGTTCTCCGCGTCGTCGCCGACTGGACCGTGGTCGGTCGCGAGCGCCGTTCCATCGGTTATCTACACGATTCCGCCGAGCTCGCCGCTGTATCAAGACACGTACGTCAACGTCTACAATAGTCAGGGGCAAACGGTCATCGTCAACGTGATCAACCCAACGCCGAGTCCATCCTACAACCCGTCAACGTTGCTCTTGGTCGGCTTCACCGCCGGCTACATGAGCGGCTATTGGTATGGCGGCAGTTGGGTGTACGGCACCGGATTTTACTACCCGCCGTATTACTATCCCGCGGCCGTACCGATCTACTATGGTTACCCGAGGACCTACACCGGCGGTGCGTACTACAATACTGCGACGGGCGCATATGGGCGATCGGTCTCAGCGTATGGTCCATACGGTGGCGCGACTGCGGCTGCGCAATACAACCCGAGCACCGGTACCTACGCACGTGGCGCAACCGCATACGGCCCCAACGGCAGCACGTCGGCCGGATCGTTCTACAATCCGCGATACGGCGTTGGCGGTCATACAGTCCAACAAAGCAATCCGTATGGATCGTGGGGCCACAGCTCCGTGACATCGCAATACGGCAACGCATACGGCGCGCACGCATCCACCTCGAACGGATCGATCGGCGGAGTGGCGACGTCACATGGCACCACAACCGTAGGAAAGTCGTCGAGCGGCGACTACTACGCTGGGCACGACGGCAACGTGTACAGCAACCAGAACGGGTCGTGGCAGAAATACAACGGCTCGTCGAACTCGTGGTCCAACGTCAATAAGCCGTCGGGGACGACGGGCGGCTACAACGCGTCAAGCTCCGCGAGCAGCTACCACCCGTCAAGCACTACTTCGAGTGGAAGCTGGCACGGATCGTCGTCTTCGATGTCGTCGTCTGACTGGAACAATCTGAATCACGACTCGAGCGCGCGCAGCGCAGGCAGTAGCGGCTTCAGTGGGTTCAGCGGCGGATCCCGCGGCGGTGGAGGCGGGTATCATGGTCGCTAGCGCCGCCAGCGGTAGCAGCGACATCCACGAAATGAAAGAGAAAGGGCAACACTAATGGACAGACTCCGGCTCGGCGCGGCCATGGTGCTCGTGCTTGCCGCGCTCACAACCGCCGCTGCCTTGGCTGACAACGTCCAACTTCAAGCCAGAGTGGCGCAGATCAAATCGGCCATCGCGGCAAACAAACAGATGCTCGCGCAGTACACATGGCAGCAGTTCGAAACGGTCTCAGTCAAAGGCGACATCAAGAAACAGGAGACATACCAGGTTCAGATCGGGCCGGACGGCCAGCAGCAGAAAGCGCTCGAATCGGAGCAGGCGCAGAGTGGCCGCCCGCATGGCATCAAGCATCGGATCAGCGAAGACTATGAGAAGTACGGCAACCAAATCGCCGCGCTCGCGCAGAGCTACGCGCAACCGGATCCGGGCAAGATACAATATCTATACCAACAGGGCCAAGTCACGCTCGGATCAGCCGGCGCGCCGAACACCGCCGCGGTCGTGATTCACAACTACGTCAAGCAAGGTGATTCAGTGACGCTCGTCTTCAACACGGCGCTGAAGGCGATGTTGTCCGTCAACGTCGCCACGTACCTGAGCGACCCATCAGACGCAGTGACGATCGCCGGGCAGTTCGCCCAATTGGCGGACGGGACGAACTACGTTCAGAATCTGACCATCAACGGATCGAGCAAGAGCCTCACCGTCCAGCAGGCGAACTCGAACTTCCAAAAGAGGTAGCGTTCTGCACGCGATCAACATCGACGACCTGCGGCGGATGGCCAAGCGCCGTCTGCCGCGGGCCGTTTTTGATTACATCGACGGCGGCGCCGGCGCCGAGATCACGCTGCGCGAGAACAGCCGCATCTTCGAAGACGTCACGTTTCGGCCTCGGAACGCCGTGGCGAGCTCGACGTGCCGGTTGCAGACAACGGTCTTGGGCACGACGCTCGAGTTGCCGTTTCTCCTTGCTCCGGTCGGCAGCAGCCGCTTGTCCTTTCCGCGCGGCGAGTGCGTCGCGGCGCGCGAGGCGGGTGCGGCGGGCACCGCGTACACGCTGTCAACGCTGTCAGGTTGTAAGCTCGAAGACGTGCGCGCGGCTTCGAGCGGGCCTGTCTGGTATCAACTCTATCTCGTCGGAGGCAGGGAGGCTGCGACAGCTTCGATCCAGCGGGCGCGCGTAGCCGGCTTCTCCGCCCTCGTCGTCACGATCGACACGGCGGTTGCGGGCAACCGCGAGCGCGACGTGCGCAGTGGCACGAAGGAACTCGTGTCCGGCCAATTCTGGAAGATGTTGCCACACGTGCCGCAACTTGTGGTACGGCCGGGCTGGCTCGCGGGGTTCCTGCTCGACGGCGGTTTGATGGAATTCCCAAACGTCGTGTTGCCGGGCAAGGGACCGATGAAATACGCGGAGGTGGAGCCCGCGCTCGCGCAATCGACTGTCACGTGGCAGGACTTGCGCTGGATACGAAAAGTGTGGAGCGGTCCAATCGTCGTCAAAGGCGTGCTCACCGCGCAGGACGCTCGCCGTGCGGTGGACGAGGGCGCTGCCGCTGTCCTCGTGTCGAATCACGGCGGCCGCCAGCTCGACGGCGTCGCGCCGTCGCTGCGAGCTCTCCCAGAAGTGGTCGCCGCTGTTGGCGGACGCGCTGAGGTCCTGATGGATGGCGGGATTCGCCGCGGCAGCGATGTCGTGAAAGCGCTGTGCCTTGGCGCGCGCGCGGTGCTTGTCGGGCGAGCGTATGCCTACGGACTCGGCGCGGCCGGTGGACCAGGCGTGGCGCGAGCTATCGAGATTCTCCGCGCAGACCTCGTTCGTACGCTCGCGCTCCTCGGGTGTGACGACGTTGCGGCGCTCGACCGATCGTACGTCGATTGCCCGGCACACTGGCCGGCCGCATCACTCGCGGTAACCAAACATATAGATTCCCAGCGCAATCGCGAAGAGAGGCCACAGCGCAGCTCCCAGGCGGCCACGTAACCACCCGATATCGGCGAGCAGTTTCGTCGCGCCGAACCCGAGACCAATGACCACGAACCACACGTGCTCGGACTTGATCAAGTTCATGGACGCGAGCATGCTCTTGCCCGAAGGCGTCGCGGCCATGTGCGGATCGGACATCATTTGATCCGTGGCCAACCCGCCGTGGTGATGGAAAAGGAGCAGCAAGCTGGCGATCACGGCCAGACTCGGGAGTGCGAACTTGTAGAGGAGCGGCGGCAATTTATTCGCGGCGCGAAGCAGTTCAACGACTGCGATAGCGGCGATGAGAAGAACAAAAACGCGATGCTCGAGCACGCCCAGATCTTGGAAACTGATCCAAAATCCGATCGGGCCGGCGGGCCACGCTTTCGGGTCGTTGCGCAGGAACAGAAATTCCGCGAGCCCCAGCATCACCAGCGGCGGGACGAAACGAAACCACGTTTGGCGAAGCCAAGTCATGCCTGCGATCAGCGCAGTCAGACCCCAAAGCAAAACAAAAAACCCGGCGCCTTTGTGATTGAACTCAGACCAGTGTTGCCCGGTTTCCGGCGATGCGTGGATCTGGTCGCCGACGATCTGCTGGATGCGCTGCATCTCCGTCACGTTCGTCTGTTGCTGCGGCTGCATGCCGGGCATGATCATCGGGCTTGGGCTTGCCGGGGCGGCCGCACTCGCCGCTGAAGAATATCCGAACGCGATCGAGATCGCGAGAAAAGCAAGCGCCACCAACACCGAGCGGTTATATGTGGTCATCACTACGCACTCCAACTACAACTGCCGCGAGGGCGCCGTACTTTTCAGTCGTTCCACCTGCTGCCTTCCTTTTTTCCGAGCTCGCTGGCTCGCTCGGAACACTACATCCGAGCCCGCTTGCGCTTAGTCGGAAGCACTCCATCGGAACTAGGAGGCTTTGGGCCTTGTTGCGTGCGAAGACGTTTCGACTCTCAAAGGGGTGAGGGATGAGCAAAGTACGAGTCTTGGTCGGTACGCGCAAGGGCGCATTCGTTCTGACGTCGGATGGAAAGCGCAAGCAGTGGAAAGTCGCCGGCCCGCATTTCGCCGGCTGGGAGATCTACCACATCAAGGGATCGCCGGCCGATCCGAAGCGTCTCTACGCGTCGCAGACCAGCGGCTGGTTCGGACAGCAGATCCAGCGCTCGAACGACGGCGGTAAGACGTGGGAGCCGGTCGGCAACAAATTCACCTATGACGGCGTCACCGGCACGCACCAGTGGTATGACGGCACTCCCCACCCTTGGGAGTTCAAGCGCGTCTGGCATCTCGAACCATCGCTGGCGGATCCCGATACGGTGTACGCCGGCGTCGAAGACGCCGCGCTCTTCCGTACGACCGACGGCGGCAAGACGTGGCACGAGCTCGCGGGACTGCGCGGCCATGGATCGGGGTCGAAGTGGCAACCCGGCGCAGGCGGCATGTGCCTGCACACCATCTTGCAAGATCCCAAGAATCCGAAGCGCATGTTCGTCGCGATCTCAGCCGCGGGTGCTTTCCGCAGCGACGACGCCGGCAAGACGTGGAAGCCGATCAACCGCGGCCTGCGCTCGCAGCAGATCCCGGATCAAGATGCGGAGGTCGGGCACTGCGTGCATCGCCTCGCCATGCACCCCGCTCATACTGACGTTCTCTACATGCAAAAGCATTGGGATGTCTTGCGCAGCGACAACGCTGGCGAGTCGTGGCACGAGGTCAGCGGCAACTTGCCGAGCGACTTTGGGTTCCCGATCGAGGTGCATCCGCACGAACCGCGCACGATCTACGTCATACCGATCAAGAGCGACTCGGAACACTATCCACCACAAGGCAAGTTGCGCGTGTATCGCAGCCGCACGGGCGGCGACAAGTGGCAGGCGCTCACCAAGGGGCTGCCGCAGCGCGATTGCTACGTCAACGTCCTGCGAGACGCGACGTCGCTCGACTCGCTCGATCCGTGCGGCGTGTACTTCGGCACGACGGGCGGGCAAGTGTACGCCTCGGCCAATGCCGGCGACAGTTGGACTCCTATCGTGCGGGATCTCCCGGCGGTGCTCTCCGTCGAGGTGCAGACGCTGAAGTGATCAGAGTCGTCCTCCCCGCGCACTTGCGAACCCTTGCTAAAGTCAACGGCGAGGTGAACCTCGATGTCGGCGGACCGGTCACGCAGCGCGCCGTGCTCGACGCACTGGAGGTGCGCTACCCGGTGCTGCGCGGGGCGATCCGCGACCACGTGACGAAAGAGCGCCGGGCCTTCGTGCGGTTTTTTGCGTGCGAAGAAGATCTGTCGCACGAACTGGCTGACGCGCCGTTGCCCGACAAGGTCGTATCGGGCGCAGAGCCGTTCATGGTCGTCGGAGCGCTGGCCGGTGGTTAGAGAGCTGACCAAGGATGCATCACCTGCTCAGATGACGTCCAGAGCTCCGCAGATCGCCGCCGGCGCGTTCCACGCGAGTTTTCTCTTCGACGTGGCCGACACGATCGATCTCACCAAACTCGTCAGCATCGCGGGCGAGAGCGTTCAGCCTGCGCCGTTGCGCTTGCGCGCGACGCCGTCGCCGGAACGCATCCAATATGCGATTCCGCCGCTCGCCGCAAATCTCGCGCCGGTCACGGTGGATGGACACGTCGCTTCGATGCGGGCCAAGATCTACGACTACGGGGTCATAGGAGTGCGATTTTCGTTTCCGTATGCCGGTTCGTGGGAGGACTTCGTTGCGCTGTGCGTCGCGATGCGCACCGGCGATCGCTTAAGTCTGCTCGCCCAGACGTTTGTCAAGACGATCATCCAGGGCTGCGCGCCGGCGTTGAACCAACCGCATCCGCCACTCGAGGAAGACTACTTTGTCAGTTGCGTCGAGCGGCTCGACCCGGTGCTGGATGCGGCGACGCTGCTCGAGGCACACCGCGCAGAGCTCGTCGAGTTGATGTCAGCCGAGAACCGCAAACTTGCGCCGGAAGAGGTCGTCGAAGACACAAAACTCCACTTCAGCTACTACCCGGACGACCTTGTCATCGTGCAGTGGGACTCGGCGTTCATCCTCGACACTCCGGCGAATGCCGAGGTAATACTCGACCTGATGGAATTCGCGAACTCGCAGCTCATCGAGTTGCGCACGTACGACCAGCAGCTCGACGCAGAACTCGAAAACGTCTACCTCAAGAACCGGCCGCGGCCGCGCTCGTGGCAACCGAGCCGGCGGCGCGAGACAGAGGAGGGCGCCGAGAAGCTCGGACAGCTGCTGGTCGATGTGCGCGAGCTCGTCGATCGCTCGAGCAACGCGCTCAAGATCATCGGCGACGCGTACTATGCGCGCGTTTACCGCGCGCTAGCGACCCGATTAGGCCTCGACGTTTGGCAAAGACAAGTCGAAAGCAAGCTCGCCGCCGTCTCAGAGGCGTACCGTTATCTCACGGATCAGGCGCAAGTGGCGCGCGGCGAATTCCTCGAGCTCATCGTGATCGCCCTGATCGGCATCGAGATCATCGTCGGGATTCTCGGACTGCGCCATCCATAACCAGGCGGAAGCCGATGTGGTTGGCTGAGCTGCTCGGCTCGGTTTGGCCGCGCCCGCCGACCTCATAGCGCGAGCAGAACTGATCGGTGCACAGGAACGAACCGCCGCGCACCGATCGCTTTTTAACACCCGGCTCTTGCGGATCGTAACTGTCGGCGGGACCGCGTGGGTTGTCCGCCACAGCTCCGCTGGCCGCGAGTTGCCGGTAGTAGTCTGCTCTGTACCAGTCCGACGTCCACTCCCACACGTTGCCGGACATGTCGTACAAGCCGTAGCCGTTGGCGCCGTACGACGCGACCGGCGTCGTCGTCGGATGGTTGTGCGGTGCCGTGCTCTTGTCCGGGAAGTGGCCATGATACGTGTTGGCCATCTCCTTGCCGCGCGGCGTGAACTCGCTTCCCCAGGCATAGGGCTGGCAACTCAAGCCGCCGCGCTCGGCGAATTCGAACTCGGCCTCCGTCGGCAGACGCTTGCCCACCCATTTCGCGTATGCTCGCGCGTCTTCAAAGGCGATCTGCACGACCGGGTAGTTTCCTCGACCATCGATCGAACTTCTCGGGCCATCCGGGTGACGCCAGTTCGCGCCGGGGACATAGCGCCACCATTGCGAGTCGTCATTCAACTCGACTGGATGGGCCGGCGGCGTGAAAACCAAAGACCCGGGCACGAGATTCTCAGGCGGCGCATTCGGGAAATCTTCTTGGCGCGGTTTGCGCTCCGCCACCGTCACATAATTCGTCGCGCGCACGAATCGCGCGAATTGATCGTTCGTCACGACAGTTGTATCGAGCCAAAAACCGCTGACGCGGACGCGATGCCACGGCCGAACATCTGGGAACGCCGGATTGTTGGAACCCATCGAGAACTCGCCGCCGGGTATCCACGCCATGCCCGGATGGGTGCGCGCGCCCGTCGCCAGTTCGTGCGAAAGAACGCTCGGTGCGCAGACCGACGAATCGGGTGCAGAAGAGGCGAGCATGCCGTGAGGCGGAGCGCCGGCGACCTGGGTCTTCGCGCACGAGATGAGCAGCGAACAGGCAACGGCGACGAAGATGCGCGCTAATAAACGGTTTGTAGTGTTCCGAGCGAGCGCCAGCGAGCTCGGAGACTTGTCAGCCGTTCGGGTTGAGTTCATACAGCAGTCAGAGCGATTTAGATTTGATTCGCTCGAATCCATGCGGGCCGCCCATAATGCGAGGCTTTTCCTATGCGAATGCGGCGTCGGCTTTTTCAGTAATGTTTAAGAAGTCGCCTCGGGCGTGGCGACGTGCTCGGGACGAAAGCCGACGCCGATCGTCCGGGCTCCGAGACGCCGCACGAATGGGAAGTGCCGCAAGACGAAGACGAAAGGACGCATGCGCCGCACGCCGTCGCCTTCTCGCAGAATCCTCACGAGCCCATTGCCGAGAACGATCTGAATCGCTTGCGTCGATTTTGTCGGCGGTTCGCGCCTGCGCTGCACCGCCTCCAAATCCGCCATCTGGACGTGGCCCCCGCGCAAGGGAGCGTACAAGATGTTTGCGGCCGCAACCGCATCTTGAATCGCGAGGTTGATGCCGACGCCGCCGATCGGTGACATCGCGTGCGCCGCGTCGCCGATGCACAACAGACCGGGCTGGTACCAACGTTTGAGGCAGTCGACCTTGACCGAAAGCAGCTTGACGTCGTCCCATGTGCGTAGTTCGGCGACTCGTTCGGTCAAGAAGGGCGCAAGCGACAGCACGCCGGCGCGAAGCGCCTCGATCCCGCGCTGCACAAATGTGTCGAGACCGCCCTTTGGGATCAAGTACGCGCATTGCCAATACGTGCCGCGGTTGAGCATCACCATGGCCTTGTCGTCGCCGATCGTGCCCAAGACTAGATTTGGATCGTCTGGTCGGCGCGACACGCGCATCCATAACACATCGATCGGCGTGCTTCGATCGTCGCTTTCCAGTCCAGCCTGCTCGCGCACGGTCGAATGGCGCCCGTCACAGCCGACGACGAGATCCGCAAGGATCGTCTGCGGGCCATAAACCGTGTCTGCGATGACGCCGCTGACGCGGCCGGATTCACGCGTCAACTCTTTGACGTCCGCCTGCATCATCAGGTGGAAACCGCGGAACCGCTTCGCCTTCTCAGCCAGGAAATTGAGGAAGTCCCACTGCGGCGTGAAGGCGACGAACTTGCAGCGGGTGGGGAGACGGCTGAAGTCGGGTCCGGGAACGGTTTGCGAGCCGACGACGAGCTGGAATTGGCGCAGCTCGGTGTGCGGCACGTCGCGCAAGAACTCGTCGAGCAGGCCCAGCTCAGCCAGCATGTCGAGCGTCGACGGGTGGATCGTGTCGCCGCGGAAGTCGCGGAAGAAGTCGCCGTGGCGCTCGAGCACCACGACGTCGAGGCCTGCGCGCGCGAGCAGATACCCAAGCACGATGCCCGCCGGGCCACCGCCGACGACGCAGCAGTTCGTGCGCAGTGTTTTCGGGGCGGGCGCGGTCGCAGCGCCTATCGCTTGCCCGCCGTGAACGTGATGCCCGCTTTTTGCACTTCCTGATAGGGCAGGAGCCAGACCAGCGACTCGTCGTGGAGGTCGACGACCTGCACGCGGTTGCCGAACGGGTCGCGAAAGTCGCAGCGGAATCCAGGGATCAGCTTGAGGCCGTATTTCTTGGTGAGCTTCTCGCGCACTTCGTCGACTTGCCGTGCGTCGCGGACCATGAGCCCGAAGTGCCTGGTGCGGTCAGGCGTCATCTTTTCGACTTCGAACATCGCCAAGAACTGATGCTCGCCCAACTTGAAGAAGGCGTCGCCTTCGCCTTCATCCAGTTTTTGCAGGCCGAAGACATCTTCGTAGAACGACACGGCTTTGTCGATATCGCTGACCTCGATCGCGATGTGGTTGATGCCATAGACGTGCACGCTCATGATCGGCCAATCCGGCGCGTCGCGGCGCGTGACCTTCCGGCAGGCGCCTGTCCGAAAGTGTCATAAGTGCGGCGCATGGACGAACTGGGAGCAGCCGCGCCGCTTTGGCTGCAGCCTCTGCGTTGGGCTGCGGTTCTCGCGACGTACGGTTGGTACCACAGCGCTTATCGCGTGCGCCGTTGGGGCACGCTGCCGCGCCGGCGCGGTCCCACGCTGCTCGTCGCAAACCATCAGCATGACGTCGAAGCGACCGTTGTCGTCTCGGCGATGAGCCTGAGCACGTTCTCGTGGCGCTATCCGATCTTCAGCGCCGCCGGACGGCGGATGTGGGAGCCAGGTTTTCTCGCGGACCGCGTGCCGTGGTTGAGTTTCGCGACGCGCGGGCTGACGTACGGCTGGCTGTTCGAGGCGCTCGGCTTGGAGCCGGTCGAAAACGAACTGCATACCCGCCCGTTCGCAAGCCTTGCGTACTCGCTTTCGCAAGCGCATGGCGCATTGCCGCTGCGCGATGTCTTCCGCGAAAGCGCCCTCGCGCGGCTGCACGGTCTCGCCTCGCTTGCTGACTTAGGCAAGCCGAGACACTTCGCGCTCGGGCGCACGCGCGCGACGCTGTCGGAGCTGCACGAGCCCTATCGCAGCGAGGCGCTCGCGGCGACGCGCCGTCAGCTCGACGCCGACATCGCGCACATCGCGCAGCTCGTGCGATCCGGCGCGACGATCTATCTGACGCCCGAAGGCCACTATTCGGGCGACGGGCGCATGCGCCGCATGCGCGGCATGCTTGCTGAGTTGGAACCCCTGGCAGATATCTGGATGGCCGCCATCAGTTACGATCCTTTCGTCGGCCGGCGCCTCTCGATGCTGTGGCGGGTGGCTCCGGCTGCGAAGGACGTGGCGCTCGAAGCGCAGATCAAGGCAAGCCGTCCCGTCACGACGAGCGCGCTGCTCGCGACATGGCTGCATGCTCGATCCGGCGCGTTCTCGGCAGAGCAGGCACGCGATGCGGTGCGCGCGCAAATCGCCGCCCTGCCGGACCGGCTGTTCGTCGATCCGGAATTGCGCCGGCGGCCTGAGCATATTGTTCGCAGCGCGCTTGCAAATATGCAACGCCTTGGCATCGTGCAAGCGGAGGGACGTGACTTCGCGCTGACGCAGCGGCGGGCGCACCCCCAGTTCCCGCAGACGAGTGACATGATCGCGCATCAAACCAACTTCCACGAGGAAACGCTTGAGGGCGCCAGGAGCGTACCATGAAAGACACCGCCGTTGTCGTGACCGGCGCCTCGACGGGCATCGGCGCAGCGACCGCCGAGCTGCTTGCGCGCGAAGGATTCACCGTATTCGCCGGCGTGCGCAACGACGAAGCTGCCGCACGCATCGGCGCCGCTCACGACCGCATCCGGCCGATCCGCCTCGACGTGACCAAAGCCGAAATGATCGAGGCCGCGGCGCGCGAGGTCGCCGCAAGCAGAGTACCGCTGCATGGTCTGGTCAACAACGCGGGGATCGCGATGGGCGGCCCACTCGAATTCTTGCCGGTCGACTTGCTGCGCAGGCAATTCGAGGTCAACGTCTTCGGTCCGGTGGCGGTCGCGCAAGCGTTCTTGCCGCTCTTGCGTGAGCAGCGGGGCCGCATCGTATTCGTCGGTTCGGTTTCAGGGCGCCTCGTGGTCCCGTTCATCGGCGCCTACAGCGCGTCAAAATTCGCCTTGCGTGCCGTTGCCGATGCGATGCGCCGCGAGCTCGCGACGGCGCACGTCAAGGTTTCGCTGGTCGAGCCCGCAAGCGTGAAAACGCCGATCTGGCAGAAGGGACGCGCCTCGCGCGACGAGTTGTTGCGCCGCCTCGGTCCAAGGGCCGCCGAACTGTACGCTCGCGAGTTCGAGTCGATGTTCTGGCGGATCGACGCGGCGGAGCGAAGCGGCATGCCGGTCGAGCGAGTGAGCCGTGCGATCCTCCACGCGCTGGCGGCGCGCGAGCCAAAGGCGCACTATCTTATCGGGTCGAGGATCGCGAGCTTCGTGGGGACGCTGCCGGCGCCGATCCAGGACCGGCTCTTCATCACGCCGATGCGCAAGCGCCCGCGTACGTAGTCCCCAACCTCAGCCAGGCCGGGTCGAATTCATCCGCTATTCCTCGAGCTTGAAGCTTTGCACGAAATCGCCCTCAGGGGACGCCCACACCACCCAAAAACGTCCAGTTTGAGGATCCGCGCCTACGGTGTGCACGCCGCGCGCGATCTGGACCGTGCCCACGAGCGTCACCCCGTTGCCTGAGTCGTGGAATACCTTGAGCCCTCCGCCGCCCGCGCAGGCGAGGTTGTGGCGTTTTGCGTCAAGACTGCATTGGTCGAAAGCGCCATCGAAGTTGACGCTCGAAAGCCGTTTGCCGCCCAAGTCGTAGACGCTTAGAACGCCGTTGACGCCGGCGACGTAGACGTGGCCGAGTTGGACGTCGATCTGCAGAGGATGATTGTGCTCGAGCTCCGGCGTCGAGATCGTCTGGCTCACCGAAAGCGTCTGCGGATCGATCACGACGAATTCGTTCAACGTGTCGATGTTCTGGTAGACCTTGTGCGTCGCCGGATCGATCGCCAAGAACTCCGGCTTCTGACCTGGGAGCGGCACGGTGGCGGTCTGCTTCATGGTTTGCGTGTCGATGACGAAGATGCGCGTGCCGTCGGCCTCGTCCGCATACAGGCGGTGCAAACTCGAATCATAGGCGACGGCGTCGATGATGCCGTCGACATCGACCGATCGCACGACTTTCATCGTCGCGGGGTCGACCTCCGAGATGCTGCGGTAGAGGCTATTACCCGTGTACACGTGGCCTGTCGCCGGATCCACTGCGACGCCGGCGACGAGGCCGACGCGCACTTGGCCCAGGACCGCTCCCGTGTCCGCGTCGACGACGAGCAGCGCTCGGCCACCGGTGTGGGCGGCGTACACGCGCCGCCGCTCGGCGTCGACAGCGACGTAGTCAAAACCGCTGTAGATGATCGGAACCGGTTGTGGGGGCGCGGCTGCAACGAGTGCCATTGGACGCGACTCCTCGAGCAAATGAGATGCTGATCACAGGTGAGCCAGCGCACTGCGCCGCTCCCCTGGCGCGTCCGAAGATTCTAATAGCGCCGCACGAGCTCCCTGGTTCGCGCGGTTTAAGCCTGGCTTAAGGAGTTGCTACCACCTTGCTGCAGTATCTCGCCGTCGCCGTTCTCGCGATTTTCGGTTTCCATTTCTTCAGCTGGCCCGGCGCGGCTCTCGTCGTCGTCGCGTGGTTCGCCTTGAGTTACATCTACCGCAACAGGCAGTCGCAAAGCTCAACCGCCGCCGCGGTTCAGGTGATATCGAAGCCGCTCTCCGAGTCCGAAAAGCAGGTTTGGAGCGACATGCAAGACCGCGATCACCGCATGTCCGACCGAGAAGCGGCCAAGAAGAATATTCGCGCCCGCCGCTAGCTCTTCGCGGCCGGCGCCTTCTTCCACGCTCCGTGGAGCAGTCCTAATATCACCAGTCCGATCACTGCGTAGCCCGCATTGATCAGCCACAGCATCAAGGGCTTGCCCTCATAGAAATTGCCCTGGAGCATGAAGCTCGAGAGGAAAAAGACCCCGAAGAATACACCGAATTGCGCGCCGTGCGCGGCCGTGCGGTCGTCGTCGTGGCTGAGGGCGACGGCGACGCCGAACGACACCACGAGCGCCACGACGGCCGAAACGATGATCGGGGTGGCGCCGCCTGCCGCCATCTGGATGTTGCCTTCGAGCGCGACCCACTGCTTGCCGAACAGCAAGCCGTACCACAAGAATCCGAAGAAATAGAAAATAGCGGCGCCGACGATCACGGCCAGCCAATTGATCCGGTCGATAGGCATATGCGCCTCCTTTAGAACGAGACGTCACAGCCTTTGCCTCGGCGGCGCGCCGGCCCTACTGTGCGAGCGTCTGATTGAAGTCGAACGCGTTGTTCAGGCCGTCCGCGCGAGCGTCGCGCGTCCCGAGCGGCTTGAGATGCCAACGCGTCTCGATGAATTTCAGAATCGAGACGGTTTCATATTCCGAGTGATCGACGAACCCGCGCTTTGCGTACGGCGATATGATGATGGCCGGCACGCGCGTGCCCGGCCCCCACCGGTCGATCTTCGGCGGCGCGACATGATCCCAGCGCCCGCCGTTCTCATCGTAGGTGATGATGATCGCGGAGTCTTTCCAGTAGGCGCTGCCGCGAATCGCGCCGACGATCTTCGCCACATGCTCCTGGCCGCGCATCAAAGCCGCGTAGCCTGGATGTTCGTTGTCTGGACCGAGCGGCTTGATGAACACGACGTTCGGAAGCTGCCCGGTCTCGAGTGCCGCGAAGAATTCCGATTCGTCCTTGAGATGCTGGTATTTCGCGGCCGTGCCGTCAGCGTAATTCGCGAAATACACGAACGGTTGATGGTGGAACTGGAAGAGCTTGTCGGGGTGGCCCGCAAGCGCATCGTTCCAGCCGCCCGAGTACCAAGACCAGGAAATGCCGGCCGCGCTTAGGCGGTCGCCGATCGTCGCGTCCTTTAGATTGGGCACGAGCTGCGTCGCGTCGGTCACGTTCGCCAGGTGCGGCGCGTTCACGCTGAACGCCGTGTTGACGGCATAGCCGTCAGGCGTCACCTGTTTGTCGGCCAGGTTATTCGGATCGGGATTTGAGATGTACGCCGGCGGTGCGTTCGGCCACAGCGGAGCGCAAGCGCACACCAAGTACATGTGATTGAGGAACGAACCGCCGAACGCGCTGTGAAAGAAGTTGTCGGCGATCGTGAATTCTCGCGCGAGCTTCCCCTCCGGCATCGCCGATGCGTCGTAGTAGCTCAGCACGAGACCGCCGTTGTCGCTCCAGGTGATGAACTTGTCCATCTTCCCGCCGTCGATCTGCAACTGCTCGTGGTAGAAGCGATGGACGAGGTCGCCGGTCGTCTGGTCCGACTTGACGTACTGCGCCAAGTCGTACGCCGCGACTGGCATGCTGGCTGGGAAACGCGGATCGGGCGAGCCGCCGACGAGCGGCTGCGGCGCACTTGTCAGCGGCGCGCCGTTCTTGTCGAGTTGGACGATCGAGCCGGCGGAGGCCAGGTTGTTCGTGCCGGCAAGCGTGCCGTACAGGCTGTCGTAGCTCCAGTTCTCTTGATAGATGATGATGACGTGGTTGATCTTGTCGATGCCGCCGGATTGGTTCTGAGCGCCCGTCGCTGCGAGTTCGGCGGCTCCGAGATAGGCGGCCGCGATGACGACGGCGAGTGAGGCGAGCAGGCGGAATAGCCCGAAGAGCACGACGAACATGAGGACCTCCCGGAAGCGTTGTGCTAGACCGCTCGCAGGTTCGGCGCGTGCGTGTTATGGCCGCCTTATCATTTCGTTAAGGCTGCGAAGGATGGCATCTGACGCCGAGGGAAAGCGACGACAGGCGGGACGCGAGCGTTCGAATTACGGAACGCTCGATTTTCATGACTGCGCTGCGAGTGAATGATACAAGTCATCAAGACTGACTTCCCGGATGCCCGGATCTTCGTGCCCGACGTCTTTCCCGACCAGCGCGGCTTTTTCAAAGAGACGTACGCGAAGGAGAAGTACGCTCGACTCGGCATGCATGACGACTGGGTGCAAGATTCGGTATCGCGGTCGCGACGTAATGTCTTGCGCGGCATGCATTCGGACATGCGCATGGCGAAACTCGTGCAATGCCTCGAGGGGCGGATCTTCGACGTGATCGTCGACATCCGGCCGGAATCGCCCGCCTACAAGCGCTGGCAAGGCTTCGAACTCACCGCCGGCAATCATCATCAACTGTATGTGCCGCGCGGCTTCGCCCACGGTTTTCTCGCGCTCGAAGATTGCTTGGTCCACTACAAGCTGTCGGCGCACTTCGATCCCGCGCACGAGCGCGTGCTCAGCTGGAAAGATCCTTCGGTGGGGATCCGCTGGCCGCTGACCGGCGAGCCGATCCTGTCGGAAAAAGATGCGAAAGCTTAACGTCTGATGGGGCTTTTCGTCACCCGCTCGATCGACGCGCTCAACCGCGAAACCGAGGAGATCGAAGGCCCGCGGCTGCGCAAGGCGCTCGGTCCGTGGGCGCTCATCGCCTTCGGCCTCGGCAGCATGGTCGGGGGCGGCATCTTCGCCACGATCGGCCTGGGGGTGCACACGTATGCCGGGCCGTCGGTCGTCATCTCGTTCATCTTGGCGGGTCTGGCCTGTGTTTTCTCGGCGCTCGCGTACGCTGAGATCGCGTCGATGGTGCCGGTGGCCGGCAGCGCGTACACGTACACGTACGCCACGCTCGGCGAGTTCGTGGCCTGGATCGTGGGCTGGAACCTCATCCTCGAATATGCGCTCTCGGCCGCGCCGGATGCCAACATCTTCTCGGCCAACATGCAGCAGGCGCTGGCGAGCGTCAACGTGCACTTGCCGCTGTGGGCGACCGCGTTTTATTCGCCTGCGCAGCACACCTACTTCGACGTCACCGCCTTTTTGATCTGCGTGCTGATCGGCATCCTCGTGGCGATCGGCATTCGCGAGTCGGCCGGCACTAATTCCGTGCTCGTCGTGATCAAGATGGGTGTGCTCGTGCTGTTCGTGGTTGCGGCGATCCCGTTCTTCCATCCCTCCAATCTGCATCCGTTCGCGACGCACGGCGTACACGGGATCATCGGAGCGGCGTTCATCGTGTTCTTCGCATTTATCGGCTTCGACGCGATCACCGTCACGGCGGAAGAAGCGAACAACCCGCAACGCGATGTGCCGATCGCGATCCTGGGCTCTCTGGGCATTGGAACCCTGTTCTATATCGGCGTTGCGGTGGCGCTCACGAGCATCGTTCCGGCGACGGCGGTCAGTGAGAACACGCCGCTGGCGAGCGCTTGGGAAACGGTCGGGCTCGGAAGGTTTGCCGGGATCATGTGGTTCGGCGCATGGGTCGGTGCGGTGACGATCATCCTCACCGCTTTTATCGGGCAAGCGCGGATCTTCTATGTGATGGCGCGCGACGGGCTCTTGCCGAAAGCCGTCGCGAAGATTCACCCCGTGTTCCGTACCCCGGCGTTGACCACGATCATCATGAGCGTCGTCGTCGGCGCGTTTGCGTCAGTGTTCGACCTCAACACGTTGATCGATTTCGTCAACATCGGAACCCTCGCCGCCTTCATCTGCGTGTGTCTCGGCGTCATCGTCTTGCGCTACACGCAGCCCGACAGGCCGCGGCGTTTTAGATCGCCGTTCGTGCCGGTCTTCCCCGCGATCGGTGTGATCCTGTCGCTCGTGCTCGTCTTTTACGGGACCAATTGGATCGTGTGGATGCGCTTCGCGGTGTGGATGGCGATCGGGCTCGTCGTGTATGCGCTCTACGGCTACAGGCATTCCGAGGCCCGCAAAGCCGCTAAGATGTAGTCCCGGCCTCTTGAGGCCGGGCGCGCTCAAGAGCGCGCCACTACATACGCGCGAAGAAGAGGCTAGCGGGTGACGGGGGCGTCGATCGTGCCGGCGTCTTGGTGAGTCGAGGACGCGGCGATCGAGGCGGGGTCGAGCTCCAACACGTAGTGCTGCACGTCACCGACCGTTCCGACGCTGCGTTTGTGCGGGCCCGTGAGTTTCAATTGGTCGCGGACCTCGACGTCCATCGACAGCATGCGATGGTGGACATGGTCGTACTGGCCGCGGATCGTCACGTGCGCGACCCCGGTCGCGTAGCCGAGCGATTCGCCGTAATTCGAAACGACCGGCTCCTTCATCGGTGCGTCGCCTTCGGCGACGATTTCGAAGACGTCCAGTCCTAACATCAGGTGCTGCGCCGTGATCTCGTACATCATCTTCGGCCGTGCCGTCATGCCGTAGAGCTTCGTGCCGAGTTTGCCGGTCCAGCGCGCGCCGACGGCAAGATCCGCGCCCGCATTCATCACCTTGTCGCCCAAGAACGGTAACGGCAGCAGGAACACCCCGCCGAGATTGCCGGTATCGTGCGCGATCGAGCCGTTGTCAAGGACGACCGTCAGCCCGCGGCCGGCGCTTTTGACCGACTTGTCGGAGACCACCGCCACGATCTGGCCGGAGCGGTTCAGCGTGATGTCTTGATCGCTGACCTGCTGCACGGCGACGTGCTCGCTGCCTTGCAGTTCCGTCGGCGTGCCCGACTGGTTGACCGCTCCGAAGAGCGGGCTGCGAGCGCTGATCGCCTGCAGCATGCTGCCGTGAATCGTATAGTCGAAAGCGTCGCCGACGCGATGCGCCGCGACTTGTGTGCTGGCCGCGGCCATGCCGGCCGCAGACCCAGCGACGCCTGAAGAAGCAGCACCCGTGTCGGCAGCACCCGCCACAGACCCGCCCAAGGCGATCGAGAGGCCGGCAAATGCTGCGTAAAAGCGCTTCAAATCGAGTTCAAACCTCCGGCGGTCAACGTTACTAACTCGAAACGCTAAGACGTATTAAAAATAACTTGCCGGCTGTAGGGCCGTTCGGCGCCGCGCGCCGAGTCCCTCGCGGCATTTCTCTTCTTCTTATTATCGGCTGATCGCCCTACATGTTGACGTCGAGTCTGAAGCGCAGAAACGACGTGTGCGTGTCCAGTGAGGGCACGATGTTGAAGACCCGCACGTAATTGCCCTCGACGCCCGGTGCGAATTGCGGCGTGAGATGCCACGACAAGAGGCCGGTCAGCGTATCGGTGTATGCGCCGGAGGTCGTGCCGCGCGCATTGACGTTGGTGAGCACGAGTTTCATCTCGAAGTTGCGCGTCGCCGTGGACATGGGCACGCCGGTCGTGTTCGGCGGCGTGCGGCCGCCGAACGTGAAACCGTAGTTGAGCGACTCGGTGACGGTCGACGTCGGGCTCACGCTCGTCGTGTCGCTTGCGTTGAAGCCGGCGCCGAAGTTGTGAGGTCCGTTCGCGTACTGATAATTGAAGACGCCGGTGCGCGTCGTCGAGTAGTTCTCCGGCGCGAGTTTATCGTTCACGCCCGCCACGGTGCCGGTCACGGAGATGCTCGAGATGCCGCTCTTGGTGATCCCGAGATTGAACGTCTTGGTCGTGGTGTCGCTGCCGGGCGCCAGGGCGTCGTCGCGCTCGGCCGTCAGTGCAAATCCCGGCCATCTCGGCGGCGTGAGGTTGAACGCCACGACACCAATCGAAGTCGACGACACGACCGAGCGCACGAATTCATGGCCGTAGTTGAGCTGGAGAGTCGAGATCGGCGACAGTCCCAGACCCAAAGCCGCCGCGCCGCCGGCTCGATCGGTCAGCGCCGACGCGCCGCTGAGCGTGCCGAAGGCCGGGCCGGCGTTGTGATACTCGAGGTCGAGGTTCGTCGAGCCGAGGCCGTACGTGACGTCGAACTTGTCGACGCCGTCGTGCAGATTCGGACCAGACGCGTCCTCTTGTCTCGTCACCGATCCGCCGCCGGTCAGCAGCGCCCGGATATGGGGCGCGATCACGTCCGTGAACTCCGCCACTCCCGCGCTCACCGCAAGGGGGCCGGTGTTGCCCGTCTGCACGAATTTGTTGACGTTGTCTTGATTGTTCGAATACGCGACTCGGAACGAACCGTTCCCCCCGCTCCAACTTCGCGTCACGTCGACCAAGCCGCCCGTCCGCTCAGTAGTCGTCTGACTCGGCAACTGGAACCAGCCCGCGCCGCCTTGGAACTGCCATCCCGACATCAGCGCGTAGGTCCCGTCGAACCCACGGAGCGTTTCTTTACTCCCGATGACGGCCGGCAGCGAGGCATCCGTGCGGCCGGCGACGTTCTTGAATTGCAGGTTCGGCGTCGGCGCTGGAGTGGGCGCGGGTTGCGGCGCGGGCTGTGGCGCCGGTGCGGGCGCGGGCGCGGGCGGAACCTGCGGTGCCTCGGCCGGCGTGGCCGGCGGCGCAACGCTCGGCGTTGACGTGGCGTCGGCGGCCGGAAGCGATGCGCTACCCGGCATCATTGCGTTCCCGCTACGTTCTACTAGGGCTTTCGGAGGCGTCGGTTTGGGCGAAGGCGCGACTTGCGGCGACGCCTCGGCTGACGGCGTCGCTTGCGGCTTCGACGAGCTGATCGGCGCGGGCGACTCCGGCGGCGCGGGCGTGCCGAAGTTCTGTGGCGGCGGCGTCACCTTGCCGCTATCGACGTTGGTCGTCGACGCGTCGGGTGCGGTCGTCGCCGCGGGCGCCGTGATCGGGGCGGGCGTGGCGCTTTGCACGGTCACCAACGGATCGACGCGCTTTGAGACCGGGTCGAACGTGCCGGTCGCGAGCAGCTCCTCGTACGCCCATTGCACTGCAGTCGTGATGCCCAGATTGACGTTGTAACCGCCGCGCGTCGGCCCGGAATTGGTCAGCACGGCGCCGCTTGCGTGAAACGCGTTGCTGACTATGGGTGCGGGATCGGGACCGCCGACGATGACGATCGGCTGCGAGATCGCACGCGCCACCGTTCCGCCGTTTGCCGAGAGGATGTAGACGCGAATGAGATAGTCGCCGCCCGCCTCAGCCGGCACGGTATACGGGATCATCGCCGTCTGGATGCTGTTCACGCCGCCTTGCGTGAACGGCAGCGCGAACGGATCGCTGCGCTGCACGACCCGGCCCTTCATGTCCGCGAGCTCGACGATGGCCTGCAATGGGCTGACGCCGGAGGGGCCGATCGCAAACGGCGTGATGATGCGGAAGTTGAGCGCGATCGACGTGTTCTGCCCGGCCATGACCGGCGAGCCGAGCATGAACGACGAGTAGACCTGGCCGATCGGCACGTTCACCGGGTTGGTCGCCACGGCGACTTGTGTTTGCGCAAATGTATTGCCCTGGCCGGCGATCAGCAGCCGCGCCGTGAACAATGACGCGAATGAATAGCGGTGCACGAGATGCGTCACGTTTGTGGGCGCCGGGGCCGATGTGCCGTCGCCGAAATCGACGAACGCGCCCGGAATCGCGGCTCCGGTGACCGCGGTGAAGTTGACGGCCTGACCCGCGATAACGCTAGCCGGCGTGGCGGTGAGCGCAAATGCCGCCGGATCGATCACGCGGATCGTGATCTGAGCAACCGGTCCGGGAACGCCGACCGCCGTCAGTACGGCAGTGTACGTGCCCGCCACCGTGTACGCGTGCGGAGCGAGCACCACCGGGTACGGCGGATCGACGACGATATGGATGCCGTCGCCGAAGTCCAGGTTTCCGGCGGGCGGCGGGCCGGCCGTATCCGAGATGGCCACGGTGAACGTCACTGGCTGATTGGTGAGGACGATGGTCGCGTTCGCCGAGACGCTGCCCGCGATGACAGCGGGGTGGATGGTGCTTGCCGCCGCCGGCCGTGCGAGAGCGAACAGCATTGCGCCGATGACAAAGCACCAGCGCGCCGATGACAAGAAACGGCTCCCTCGATAGTTCATCGTAACTGGACCATGCGAGCCCCGTTTCGACGCGCGGCTAGCGTGCGAGCGTCCGGCGGACCGTCGCGAGTTCCTGCGGTTTTGGAGGGATTCCTTTCGCGAGGTGTAGTGTTCCGAGCGAGCGCAGCGAGCTCGGAGAGCTCGCTACGGGGCGGCTGATACGAACGAGACGAACGTCTGCGGCACGACGCCGAGCAGCAACACTCCGGCCGCGCCGACGACGATCGGAATCCATGACAGCGCCGAGTTGCCGGCGACGACCGGGCTCTCGCCTTCTTGCGGCGCGAACATCTGCCAGATCACTTTGAAGTATGCGTAGATCGAGACGATCGATCCGATGACGAGCGAAACGCCGAGCGCGATGCCCCACGAACCCGCCGAGAAGGACTGCTCGAGCAAGAGCACCTTGCCGAAGAAGCCGGCAGTTCCTGGGATGCCCGCCAGCGAGAACAAGAAGAGCGTCAGCGCGACGGCCGCCCACGGCCGGCGGTAGAACAGCGCGCGATAGGCGTCGAGATCCGCATATGCCTCATCGCCGTCGCCGAGCAGTGCGATCACCGCGAACGCGCCGAGATTCATGAACGCATACGCGGCGACGTAAAACAACAGCGCCGATAAACCATACTGCCCGACGCCGGCGAGCGCGGCAGCCATGAAACCGGCCTGTGCGATGCTCGAATATGCCAGCAGCCGTTTGAGGTTGCGCTGGCCGAGCGCGCCGAAGCTGCCGACGAGCATCGAAAGGATCGCAAGCCCCCACAGCGGCACTAGCGCGATGCTGTCGTGGCCGAATGCGGTGTACACGAAGCGCGCCAAAACCGCGAACGCCGCCGCCTTGACCGCCACCGTCATGAAACCGGTCATCGCGATCGGAGAGCCCTCGTACACGTCAGGCGTCCACAAGTGGAACGGCGCAAGCGCCAACTTGAACGCCAGCCCTACGAGCAGCAGCGCGAAGCCGATGACGAACAGCGGCGTGAGATGCGCGGCGGCTTCCGCGAGCGCGGCGATCGAGATGCTGCCGGACGCGCCGTAGAGCAGCGCGCTTCCGTAGATGAGAAAGCCGGATGCCAGCGATCCGAGGAGCAGGTACTTGAGCGAAGCTTCCTGTGACGCTTCTCGCGGGAAGCCGCTCCCGGCCAGCACGTACAGGCCGAGCGACAATTGTTCGATGCCCAAGAAGAGGCCGATGAGGTTGGTCGCCCCCGCCAAGATCAGTCCGCCGATCGTGCTGAAGATCAGCAGCGCAGCGTACGAGCCGGGGCTGCCCCCATCGTCGGCGTTGCGCAGCGTGGAGAGCAACAGCGTCACTGCCAGCGCGCCGACGAGGATCGCCGAGAAGCCCCACGAGAAGCGGTCGACGGCGAACACGCCGTTCATGGTGGTCGCGGTACGCCCAAACAGCTGCCACAACAACGCGAACGCGACGGCGCAGCCGGCGACGCCGATGCCGTACAGCAACCCGCGCGGCGTCTTCTTGCCGGCGAGATCGGCTAGTAGCACGAGCAATCCTGCCGTGCCGAGGGCGATGATCGGCCCGAGCACGGTGAAATCGATCGACACGCCTTGTATCGTCATGCGCGATCGTGCACGGCTGCTTGCGCGTCGATGTCGGTTTGGATTGGCACGCGATCGTTGAGCCACGCCGGCCAGATGCCCAGGAAGAAGATGATTGCGACCAGTGGCGCGAGCAGCGCCAACTCGCGCGGTTTGATATCGAACGGCGGGGTGTTTCCGTCCAACACGATTGGGTCGAGCGCGGAACGACCGGCCTTTGAATCGTCCGGCGCGCGCAGCGGCCCGTGCATGGCCCCCTGCAAGAGCCTCAGCGCGTACACCGCGGCGAGCACGACCGCGATGAGCGCGATCGCGGTGTAGACCGGCTGCGTTTGCCAGGCGCCGATCAAGATCAAGAATTCGCCCGCGAACCCGGAGAGGCCAGGCAGTCCGAGCGCAGCCATCGCGACGATCAGCATCAGCGCCGCCAGACGCGGCGCACCGGCCGCCAGACCGCCGAAGGCGCCGAGGTCGTTCGTGCCGGTTCGCTCTTCCACAAAGCCGAGGAGCAAGAACAGCGCGGCCACGATGACGCCGTGGCTGACGATCATGAGAATGCTCGCCGAGATCGAGGAGAAGCCGAACGCGAAGAGCGCGAGCAGGACGAAGCCCAGATGCGACAGCGACGAATAGCCGACCAAGGTCTTTGCGTTGGTCTGCGCGATCGCCGTCAGCGCACCGTACACGATGCTGACGACCGCGATCACCAGCATCGCGGGTGCGAAGTACTGCGCCGCTTGGATTGCAGGCGACACAGGATCTGCCTGATATCGGAACAGCGGAATCGCGAACACCAGCAAGCCGTACAGCCCCGCTTTGCTTTGCACGCCTGAGACGAGCGCCACCATCGAGGGCGGCAAGTAGGTGTACGTCGGCGGCATCCACGCATGGAACGGGAACGCCGGCGTCTTGATGAGGAACGCGAGCGCGAACGCTGCAAAGAGCCAGCGTGCCGCCGCCGGATCGAGCGTGTACGAATGGCCGAGCACCTCGAACGTGCCGGCGTTGACCACGATGCCGATCACGCCCGCGAGCAGCACCAGACCGCCAAACAAGTTGTAGATGAGGTAGAGCATCCCGGCGCGACGCGCCTGCGCCGTTCCGCTATAGCCGACGAGCGCGAGGAACACGGGGATGAGCATGAGATCCCAGTAGATGTAGAACAGCAGCAGGTTGCCGGCGGTGAACAGGCCGAGCAGCGTCCACTCGAACAGCAGCAGCAACGCAAGGTAGCCGCGCAAGCGGGTCGCATCAGCGTAGGTGAACGCCGCCCACACGGCGGGAACCGAGACGAGCGTCGTCAGCAGCACGAAGAACAGGCTAAGGCCGTCGACGCGCACGTGATACGCGGCTTCCAACGGCCCGGCGATCCAAGACACGGACTCCTGCTCCATGCCGCCGGGGAGGACGCCCAAGAGCGGCAGCGACAGCATAAGCGTCAAGAGAGCTGCCGCCAGCGCGATCGTCTTGAGCACGACGCTCTGCGACCTCGGCACGAGCATGAGCGCAAGTGCGGCGACAGCAGGCAGAAACACCATCTTGCTGATCATTGCACCGCCCCCGCGAACGCGCCACGCACGAGATAGAGGTATAGGATGAGCAGCAACGCCGCGGCGGCGACAAACGTCAATCCGTAGCGGCGCAGATAACCGTTCTCCCACGAGGTCGAGAGCCGCGCGAATCTGGTCGCAATGCCGGTCGCCAAACGGGGCAACGCGCCGATGGCGACAGGCTCGAAGAAACGCGCGCACGCGCCCGCCAGCGCATAGACCGGCCACTCGAAGAGCCAATGGTAAAGCACGTCGACATAGTATGCGTTGTACACGAACTTATGGATAGGCGCGAGCGCCGCGTTTGCGCTCAACGTGATCTTCGGCGCGATCTGATAGGCGAGCCACGCGAGCGCGATGCCGCCGGCCGCGATGACGAGCACCTCGAGCGACAGCGAGCCGTTGAACTCAGCCATGCTTTGCGGGTAAGGCGTTCCCACGAACGAACTGCGCAGCGCGATCGAGAGCTCGTCGTGATTCGGCAGCACGAGCCAGCCGCCGACGACCGACAACACCGCCAGGATGCCGACCGGGACCGTCATCGTGCTGTCCGTGTGGGTGTGGACTTTCTGTTCGCCGCGATACGCGCCGGAAAAGAACGTCAGGAACAGCAGCCGGAACATGTAGAACGCGGTCAGACCGGCGGCGGCGACCGCGAACCAGTACAGCCACACGTGCCGGTGCGCAAGGACTTGCTCGAGCACCGCGTCTTTGGAGAAGAAACCGGAGAACGGGAAGATGCCGGCGATCGCGACCGTGCCGATCAGGAACGTCCAATATGCGAACGGCAGCCGAACGGCCAGCCCGCCCATCTTGCGGATGTCTTGCTCGCCCGACAGCGCGTGGATGACGATGCCCGCGGACAGGAAGAGCAGCGCTTTGAAGAACGCGTGCGTCATGAAGTGAAACGCACCAGCCGCGTAGGCGCCGACGCCGACCGCCAAGATCATGTAGCCGATCTGGCTCATCGTCGAATACGCCAGCACGCGCTTGATGTCGTACTGGACGCAGCCGATCGTCGCCGCGAACAATGCGGTCGCGCCGCCGACCACCGCGACGATCTCGGCGGCGAGCGGCGCGTTATCGTAGATCGGATGCGCTCGCGCGATCAAGTAAACGCCGGCGGTGACCATGGTCGCGGCGTGGATGAGCGCGCTGACTGGCGTCGGCCCTTCCATCGCGTCCGGCAGCCATGTGTGCAACGGCAATTGCGCTGATTTGGCCACCGCGCCGAGCAAGAGCCAGATGCCGATCCACGTCAGCGTCGAGCGGCTCACCGCGCCGACGTTGCCGAACACGTCCTCGTACGACACGCTTCCGTAGTGCACGTACATCACGAAGATGGCGATCATGATGCCGACGTCGCCGATGACGTTCATGATGAGCGCTTTGCGCGCAGCCAGTACGGCGGCAGGCCGCCGGTAATGGAAGCCGATCAGCAAGTACGATGCGAGGCCGACCCCGGCCCAGCCGATGAGCAGCAGCAAGAAGTTGTCCGTCATCACGAGCAGCAGCATCGTGAACACGAACAGATTCATATACGAGAAGAACTGGCGGTAATTGCGTTCCGGCGCCATGTAGCCGACCGAGTACAGGTGGATGAGAAAACCGACGCCGGTGATGATCAGCATCCACAACAGCGCGAGCGGGTCGAGCAGCAGCCGGAATGGGATGGTCAGCAGCGGCGGCATGTGCGCCCAGTAGCCGATGGCGTGCGGGTGCGCGTACACGGCTTGCTGTTCCGGCGGCAGCCGAAAGACCGCGATCGCCAGCCCCGTGGTGAGCATGAACGGCAGCAGGATAGAGATGTTGCCGATGATCGCGCAGGTGGTGCGCTGCAGGAATTGACCGAAGAGCGCGATGACGACGGCGCCGAGCAGCGGCAGAAACAGAATGAGGGGCGCCAGCGCCAAGAAGATCTTTTCCAGTCGACTACCCTCTCATCACCGAGATGTCGTCGACGTCGGCATTGACGCGGTGGCGGAAGACCATCACGACGATGGCGAGCGCGATGGCGGCCTCCGCCGCCGCCACCGTGATGACCAAGAAGACGAAGATCTGACCGCTCATGTCGATGAAATTGCGCGCGAACGCTGCGAACGCGAGGTTGGCGGCATTCCACATCAATTCGATGGCCATGAGCATGGTGATCGGGTTGCGGCGCAGCAAGAAGCCCACCGCACCGACGACGAACAGCGCGGCGGACAAACCGACATACAAGTTCAACGGAATCTGCGGCATTCTAGAAACGCACTTCCTTGCGCCCGGCCATCATGATGACGCCGACGATCGCGATGAGCAGGATGAGCGCGGTGACTTCAAATGCGAAGACGTGCGTCGTCAGCAGTTCGGTGCCGAACGTGGCGACCGAGCCGAAGCCCGGTGTCATGCCTGACGCGGATTGCGACCACGATGCGAGGCGGACGCCGGCCCCCATCGCGAGCAGCGCGGCGAGGCCGGCCACGATCGAGGGCACGGCTTGGAATCGCAGCCTGCCTGCGCCTATCTCCACAGGCTGATCGCCGACGCTCAGCAACGCGATGACGAACAAGAAGAGCACCAAGATCGCGCCCGCATAGATGATGATCTGCATCATCGCCAAGAAGTCGGCCGACAGCGTGAGGAAGAGCACGGCGAGCGCCGCGAAGTTGACGATGAGCCCGATGACCGAGTGCACCGGCTGGCGGCTGCTGATCACCCACAGCCCCGATGCTAAGATCACCAACGCGCAAACCCAGAAGAGCGCGATCAAGGCTTCGCGATTCCCGGGTCGGTCTCGACGGCGGACTCCGTGTTCGCCAGATGCTGCGTGTAGGGGTCGCGCACGAGCAGCTTGTCTTTGCCGAACACGAGGCGCTGGCGCGTGAAGTCGGCGATGTCGAAGCGCGGCGTCAGCACGATAGCGTCGGTCGGGCACGCCTCTTCGCACCAGCCGCAGAAGATGCAGCGCAGCATGTCGATCTCGTAGCGGTAGCCGTAGCGCTCTCCCGGCGACACGGGTTTGGCAGGATCGTTCTCCGCGCCGATCACGGTGATGGCATTCGCCGGGCACGCGACCGCGCACAGCTCGCAGCCGATACAGCGCTCCATGCCGTCATCGTACTTGCGCAGTTCGTGCACGCCGCGGAAACGCTCCGGATGCGGGTACGCCTCGCGCGGATAGTCGACGGTCTCCTTCTTCGCGAACAAGTACTTGAGCGTGGTCAGGTGGCCCACGATGATGCCCCACGCAGCGCGCAGCGGATTGATCACGAGGCACCCCGGTACAGCGCCACCAACGCGGCCGTGACGAGCAGATTGAGCACCGCGACCGGCAGCAGCACCTTCCAGCCGAACGCCATCAGGCGGTCGTAGCGCAGGCGCGGCAACGTGGCGCGCAGCCAGATCAGCGCGAACAGCAGCAACCCGACCTTGACCAGGAACCACAGGATCGTCAGCCACGGCAGCTGCGCGACGAACGGGCCGTCGCCCCCGCCCAGGAACAGCATGGCCGCGATCGCCGACACGGTGATCATATTGATGTATTCCGCGACGAAGAACGTGCCGAAGCGCAGGCTCGAGTACTCCGTGTGGAAGCCGGCCACGAGTTCCGTCTCGGCCTCGGGCAGATCGAATGGGGCGCGATTGGTCTCGGCGGTCGCCGTGATGCCGTAGATCAAGAATCCGACGATTTGCGGCACGACGTACCACGCATGGTGCGCCGATTGCGCCGTGATGATGCCTTGCAGATCCGTCGTGCCGGCAAGTATGAGCACGCCGATGATGGACAGCCCCATCGCGAGTTCGTACGAGATCATCTGTGCGGTGGAGCGGATCGCGCCGAGCAGCGGCCACTTCGACTGCGACGACCAGCCGCCAAGCGTGATGCCGTAGACGCTGATCGCGCCCATCGCGAGCAGGAACAGTATGCCGACGTTGACGTTGGCGATCGAGATCGGCCTGCCGTCGGGAAGCGTGCCGAATGGTATGATCGCGTACGCCATGAGCGCCGTGAGCACGGCGAGCGCCGGCGCGATCTTATAGATGAAGCGATCGGCGGTCGCCGGCGTGAGGTCTTCCTTGAGCACGAGCTTGATCGCATCCGCCGCCGGCTGCAGCAGACCCCACGGGCCGGTCCAGATGGGCCCGACGCGCAGTTGGAACCACGCCAGGAGCTTGCGCTCGAACAGCATCAGGTACGCGAACGACGTCACCACGATGAAGATCAAGATGCCCGACTTGATCGCGATGACGAGCGCCAGCGCAGCCGCGTCGCTCACGCCGTCGCCTCCTCTTGTTTGACCAGCGTGACGCTGACGCGCCCGTGACCCTGCGCGTCAAGCAAACGGTTGACTGGAGTGTCCGGCATGTCGGCGCTGACCAGCACGATGCCGGGCGTCCCGCTTGCATTTACGTGCGCCGCCAGCGTGATCGATCCGCCGCGCCCGCGCAGCGTCACCATTCTGCCGTCGGCGATGCCAAGCAGTAAGGCGTCATCTTCGTGAAAGATCGCGCGAGGCAGCGGACGCATCGGCGCGATGCCTGGGTCGTGCGCGCTGGCGCCGCCGCCGGCGTACAAATGCGGTACCGCCACGACGGCTAGCGTCTTGTGCTGCGGATCGGCGGGTTCGCTTTGCGCCTCGCCGATTTCGTCGACTTTCGGGCGCGGCAACTCGCGCCCGCGTTTGCTCGACCCTTCCGCGGTTTCAAGCCGCGCGAACAGCCAGTCCGGATCGGCTTGTATCGCATGAGGCTTGCGCAGTTCTCGAGCAAGCGACGCGAGTATCTGCGCGTCGGTCGCCACGTGCACCGGCGCTTCGACCGCCTGGGCGAACGCTTGCCGCCGCCCCTCGAGATTGGTGACGTGGCCGCGCTTTTCGGCAAAGGACGCGGCAGCGAACACGACGTCTGCATACGACGCCGTTTCCGTGAGCACCTGATCCGAAACGACGAGCAGCGGCGTGCGCTCGAGCGCTCGTCGCGCGAGGAGGCCGTCCGGGAATGTCAGCGCTGGGTTAGCGCCCGCGATGAAGAGCGCCTCGAGCTTGCCGTCGGCCGCGGCGCGCAGCATTTCGCCTGTGGTCATGCCGGCGCGCGCAAGCGGATGATAACCCGGCCCGAGATTCGGCACGCATCCGGCGGCTTCGGCGCCGCGCGAATTGCCTTGGCTGCCGATGACGAGGATGCCGACTTGATGGTCGAAGCGCGAGAGCGTGTCGAGCAGGCGCTCGAGCGCGGCCGCCGCCGCCGGATTGCGCCCGTTGTGAATGGCGATAATCTTCTCCGCTTTGACGAACGACTGCGCGAGTTTGCCGACGAAGCCGCCGCCCGTTTCCTTGCCGTGCTCGACCGCTGCCGCGAGCTTTTCCATGAGATCGCCGATCGCGCCCGGCGCGTACTCGACGAATTCGAACGGCACAGCGAGCGCGGGCCGGTATGGACCCACGTAGATCAGCTTGGCCTTGCCGCGCGCGACCGCACGCCGCACGCGCAAGTCGAGGATCGGCGCCTGCTCTGGCGTCACCGCGCCGAACATCAGGATCAGCGACGCGTCGTCAAGATCCGCCAGGTACGCGCCCAAACGCGCCGGCGATGCGAACTTCTGCAAGTGCACGCGATGATCGATGTTGTTGGTTGCAAGCACCTCGCGTGCGAAGACCGACAGCGCGTACGCCTCTTCGTCTGATAGCCGCCCGCCGCCGAGGACTCCCACTTGGCCGCGCTTGGCGGCGGCTTGCAGGCGCTCGGCGGCAAAGGCGACGGCCTCGGCATACGTCGCCGGCTCGAGGTCGGCATCGCGGCGCAGCAGCGGACTGCGCAACCGCGCCGGCTCGTAGAGATAATTGAACGTGTAACGCCCGCGGTCGCAGATCCAGCCGCCGTCCACCTGGGGATTCTCACGCGTGTACGTGCGCATGATGCGCCCGAAGCGGGTGTCGATGCGGTAGTTGCAGCCGACCGGGCACTGCGTGCAGATCGAGTCCGCATGGCCGAGGTCCCAGGGGCGCGCGCGGAAGCGATATGCCTTGCTGGTGAGCGCACCGACCGGGCAGATCTCGGTCGTGTTGCCTGAGAAATACGACGCGTATTCGCCGCCGTCAATCGTGCCGATGAGCGACCCATGGCCGCGATCAACGACCACCAGGTTCCGCTCCTGCGCGATCTCGTCATCGAAGCGCGTGCAACGCCGGCACAAGATGCAGCGCTCTTCATCGAGCACGATCGTCGGCCCGAGGTCGACGCGTTTGGGCTTGTGCAGCTTTGGTTCGGTCAAGCGGCTGGCGCCGGGGCCGTACGACATCGTGTAATCTTGCAGATCGCACTCGCCGCCTTTGTCGCAAATGGGGCAATCGAGCGGATGGTTCAAAAGCAAGAACTCAAGGATGCCGCGGCGTCCCTCCACCACTTTGGGCGACGAGGTGTGCACGACCATGCCCTCGGCGACGCGCGTCGCGCACGCGATCTGCAGCTTGGGGATCTTCTCGATTTCGACCAGGCAGATGCGGCACAGCCCGGCGGGGTCCATCTTCGGATGGTAGCAATAGACCGGGATCTGCGTGCCGACGGTCTTGGCGGCTTCGACGACGAGCGTGCCGTCCGGCACGGCCACCTCTTGGCCGTCGATCAGCAGCTTGACCATCCTGCCGTCGCTCATGCGGCGCCTGCGACCGGCGCGCGCAGCGGGCAGCCGCCGAGCGCCACGTGAGCGGCGAACTCCTCGGGAAAACGCGCGAGCACGGAACCGAGGAACGGCATGATCGAATCACCGAGCGGGCACAGATTCGTACCGGTGATCGTGTTGTTGATGACGCCGAGCACCCGCAAGTCCTGTTCGGATCCTTCGCCGGCTTCGAGCCGGGCGACCATGCGCGCCACCCACTGCCCGCCCTCGCGGCACGGCGTGCACTGGCCGCACGACTCGTGTTCGAAGAAGCGCGTGAGCGTCTGCGCGCAGCGCACCATGCACGCGGTGTCGTCCATGACGACAAAGCCGCCCGAACCCAGCATCGTGCGTTTTGCGCCCAGCGAGTCGAAGTCGATGCCGACGTCGAGATCGTCGCTGAACAGCGCAGCCGAGGAAGCGCCGCCGGGCTGAAATGCTTTGAGCAAGCGCCCGGGCAGCAGGCCGCCCCCGTAGTCCTCGATCAGCTCGCGCGCGCTGATGCCGAGCGGGATCTCATAGTTGCCGGGCTTGCGAACGTGGCCGCTCACCGACATGATCTTGGGGCCTGGGCTGCGGGCAGGACCGATAGAGGCGAACCACTGCGCGCCGCGCTCGATGACGTGCTTGACGTAGCCCAGCGTCTCGACGTTGTTGACGACCGTCGGCATTCCGTACAGACCGCTGATCGCCGGGAAGGGCGGCTTGAGACGAGGCTCGCCGCGCTTGCCCTCAAGCGACTCGAGTTGCGCGGTCTCCTCGCCGCAGATGTATGCACCCGCGCCGCGGTGGATCACGACGTCGAGCGAGAAGTCCGTGCCGAGGATCTTCGGACCGGCGTAATGACGTTCGCGCGCGGCCGCGAGCGCTTGTTTGAAGATGCGAAAGCCGTTGAGAAACTCGCCGCGGATGTAGACGAACGCCGTCTTGGCGCCGATCGCGTACGCGCTGATGACAAGGCCCTCGATGATCTGCAGCGGCGTGCGTTCGAGCAGCATGCGATCCTTGAACGTGCCAGGTTCGGCTTCGTCGCAGTTGCAGACGAGATAGCGCGGCCGGCCGTCCTTGGGCAAGAAGCTCCACTTCTTGCCGGTCGGAAAACCCGCGCCGCCGCGGCCGCGCAAGTTCGAGGCGCTGACCTCGCCCTGGACCGCTTCGGGCGTCATCTCTTTGAGCGCCTTGCGCAACGCCGCGAATCCGCCGTTGCGCTCGTAGACGTCGATGTCGGCGAGGTCGAGCTCGCCGATGCCGCGCATGAGGACCGACTCAAAACGCGCCATCGTTATTCGGCGGGCATGGCGGGCGTAGGCGGGTTGGCGCGCCAGCGCTCGAGCAGCGAGTCGAAAGCGACTGGCGTCACGTCGTAGTGGAATTCGAGATTGTGCTGCAGGCAGGGCGCCCGATCGCACGCGGCCAGGCACTCGACTTCCTCGTAGTAGAACTGGCCATCGGCCGAGCTCTCGCGCTGCCCGATGCCGAGCTTGCGCTTGATGTGGTCCTGCAGTGCGTCGGCCCCGCGCAGCATGCACGACAAGGTCCGGCACACTTGGATGACGTGGCGGCCGACCGGCTGCCGGAAGAGCAGTGTATAAAAGGAAGCGATCGATTCGACCTCGCCGGGAGTAATGCCGACGATCTGCGCGGCGTCCTCGATCGCCCGAGGCGTCACATAGCCGTCTTGCTCCTGGCAGTACTGCAAGAATGGAATCAGTGCGGATTGCGCCTGCGGGTAGCCTGCTACGAGATCTTTGCCCCGGGCCAATCGCTCCGGCGTCATCTGTCAACCTCGCCGAAAACGGGGTCGAGGCTGCCGATGATGGCGACCACGTCTGCCACCAGGTTGCGCGGCGCCAACTTCCTGAGCGCTTGAAGATTGTAGAAGGAAGGCGGCCGCCAGCGAACGCGCCAGGGCTTGTTGCCGCCGGCGCTGGTCACGTACATGCCGAGCTCGCCGCGCGGACTCTCCACCGATTGATACACGTGGCCTTCCGGCACGTTGAAGCCCGAGGAGACGAGTTTGAAGTGATGGATCAGCGCTTCCATCGAGTGCTGGATCTCGGTCTTGGGCGGTGGGATGATCTTGCGGTCGGCGATCGCCACCGGGCCATCCGGAAATCGCTCGCACGCCTGCTTGATGATGCGCCAGGCTTGCTGCATTTCGTTGAGCCGCACGACGAAGCGCGCGTAGCAGTCGCCGCCGCTCGCGACGCACACGTCGAAATCGTACTGCTCGTAACCGCTGTACGGGTAGGCTTTGCGCACGTCGTAGGCGATGCCGCTGGCGCGCAAGTTCGGACCGGTCAGCCCCCAGGCGATGGCGTCGCTCGCACTGATCGCGCCGACGCCGACAAGCCGGTCCATGATGATGACGTTCTTCTCGAGGATCCGGCGCATGTCGGCGAGCCGCGTCGGAAAGCGCGCGATGAAGTCGTCCATCTTGGCAAGGAAGCCTTTAGGCACGTCGATCGCCAAGCCGCCGATGCGGAACCACGACTGGTGCATGCGCGCGCCGGTGACGAATTCCATGATGTCCAAGATGCGCTCGCGCATTTCGAACGCATACATGAAGATGGATTGCGCGCCTAGATCCATCGCGTGCGTTCCCAGCCACACGAGATGGCTGGCGATCCTGGTGAGCTCGGCGAACATGACGCGCAGCACTTGCGCGCGCGGCGGAACATCTTTGATGCCGAGCAGACGCTCCGCGGCGAGCACGTAGCACAAACCGTTCAAGAGCGGCGCGAGATAGTCGGCGCGCTCGACGACGGTGATCGCCTGCTGCCAGAACAGGTTTTCGCACTGCTTCTCGATGCCCGTATGCAGATAACCGATCTCCGGCTCGGCGGTCAGCACGGTCTCGCCGTCGAGCCGCAGCATGACACGCAGCACGCCGTGCGTGCTCGGATGCTGCGGGCCCATGGAAAGCACGAGCGTGTCGCGCTCGTCGACGGTTGCGGCCTCGGGATCCGGCGCCAGCGCGAAGATGCGAAGGTCGTCGCGCTTTCGAACTTCTTTCGCGGTCGAGTCCGTTCGACCGATCTCCGTGTCCTCGATCGTCACTTGGTGATCACCGGGGGGACCTCGCCGACGCGGCCGCCGGGGGTGAAGCGGCGGTCGAGCCCGCGCAACGGGTAGTCTTTGCGCAGCGGGTGGCCTGCCCAGTCGTCCGGCATGAGGATGCGGCGCAGGTCGGGGTGGCCGTCGAAACGCACGCCGAAGAAATCCCAGACCTCGCGCTCGGCCCAGTCGGCGCTCGGCCAAAGCTTCGCAAGGGAGGGCACGTGCGGATCGAGGTCGTCGGGGAAGACGCGCAACCTAAACCTGGCCGGAACCTGCGGAGCGGTCGAATTTATTCGACCGTCCGGCGCGTTGGTTTCGAGGTCGAACTTCAAGAAGTGATACGAGACCTCAAAACGGGGCGTGAGCGGCAAGTGGTCCGTGCACCCGATATCGAGCAGCATCGTGAAGCCGTTGGCGAGCAACAGTTCGGCCGCCGCCGGCAGGCCACCGGGCAGCATTGCGACCTCGTCCATGTCCTCGCTCGACACCGCTTCGAGAAAATCCGCGCCAAGGGTCTGGGTGAGCTGGGGGAGCAGCGCCGCGGTTTGCGCGCGCAGCGCGGTCGCGTCAGGCACGCGCGAGCACGTTGGCTTTGCCGCCGGCCTCGATTTCGCGGCGCAACTGCATGAGGGCGTAGATCAACGCGTCGGGGCTGGGCGGGCAGCCGGGGACGTAGACGTCGACCGGCAAGATCGAGTCGACGCCCGGCAGGATGGCGTAGTTGTCGAAAACGCCGCCCGATGATGCGCACGCGCCCATTGAGATGACCCACTTCGGGTCGGGCATCTGTTCGTAGAGCTGGCGCAGGATCGGCGCCATCTTGTTGGCGACTCGCCCGGAGACGATCATCAGGTCGCTCTGGCGCGGCGACGAGCGGAACACCTCGGAGCCGAAACGCGACACGTCGTAGCGCGGCGACACGATGCTCATCATCTCGATCGCGCAGCAGGCGAGCCCCATCGTCATCGGCCATACCGCTGACTCTTGCGCCCACTTGAGGAACTGATCCAGCCGCGTCGTGAAGAACGGCTGCTGCGGGCTCATCTCCACGAGAAGCCGCCCTTTTTCCAGACGTATGCATAGCCGATGCCGAGCACCACGATGAACGTCACCATTTCGATCAGCCCGAACGCGCCCAAATCGCGAAGACGCACCGCCCACGGGTAGAACGACGCGGCTTCGACGTCGAACACCACGAACAGCATCGCGACGAGATAGAAGCGCACGGGGAAACGACCGAGAAGCGGCGAGGTCGGCGGTACGCCGCACTCATACGGCTCGAGCTTCGCTGCAGTGGGGCGCTTTTTGGTGAAGATGCCAGGTACGATGGCGATGAGCGTCGCGACCACGATCGCGACGACAAGGTAGATCAGGACCGCATTCCACGCCGACTCAGGCACGTGTCGTAGTTTGTGAAAAACTTCACAAAGTCCCGTCGGGGCCGCAGCGCCCCCGCCCTCAAGAGGCTGGGACTACAAAAATTCGAGACCGGACGCGCTCGGGCTGACGCCGTTTTCCGCCAGCCACGCCTGATTGTAGAGCCGGGACATCGAGCGCGCGCCGCCGTCGCAGAGCACCGTGACCACGGTGCTGCCTTCAGGCAGGCCGCGAGCGAAGCGCGCGGCGGCGACGACGTTGAGCGCAGCGGAGCCGCCGACTAACAGCCCCTCTTCGCGCAGCAGGTAATGCGCCATCTCGACCATCGCGTTGTCGTCGACGCGGATCGCATCGTCGATCGGAGCCCCTTCGAAATTCTTGGTGATGCGCTTGATGCCGATCCCTTCTGTGAACGAATCGCCTTCGACGTCGAGCGTGCGGTGCTTGACGTAGGAATAGAGCGCTGAGCCGAGCGGATCGGCGAGCACCGCGCGCACCGAAGGCTTGCGCTCCTTCAGCGCCAGCGACACGCCTGCAAGCGTGCCGCCCGTGCCGCACGCGGCCACAAATGCATCCACCTTTCCGCCGGTCGCTGCCCAGATCTCAGGTCCGGTCGATTCATAGTGTCCGCGGCGATTCGCAAGGTTGTTGAACTGGTCCGCCCAGATCGCATTCGGCGTCTTCTCGGCGATGCGCCGCGCCACGTGATAGTAGTTGTTCTCGTCGGCGAACGGCACAGCGGGCACGATGCGGACGTCGGCGCCGAATGCGCGCAACAGGTCGAACTTTTCGGGCGATTGGTCGTCTGGAATGACGATGATAGCGCGGTAGCCGCGCGCGTTGCCGAGCAGCGCGAGCGCGATCCCGGTATTGCCGGCAGTGCCCTCGACGATGGTGCCGCCGGGCCCCAACCGCCCGGTGCGCTCCGCGTCTTCGATGATGTACTTGGCAGCGCGATCCTTGACGGAGCCGCCCGGGTTGAGATCTTCGCGCTTTCCCAAGATCGTGCGGCCGAGCGCCGCCGAAAGTTTCGGGATGCGCACGAGCGGCGTGTCGCCGACCGCAGCAAAGAGATCCGCCTTCACAGCGCTCATGTGAGCACAAAGGCTACCTAGCGGAACTAAGGAATACCTCCGTAGTTCCGGTATGCACCACAAAGTCATCATCATCGGGTCGGGGCCGGCCGGGCTCACCGCCGCGATTTACACGGCGCGCGCAAATCTTGCGCCCCTCGTGTTCGCAGGCGGTCAATATGGCGGCCAACTCATGCTCACAACCGACGTCGAGAATTATCCAGGATTTCCGGAAGGCGTGCTCGGGCCGGATTTGATGGAGAAATTCCGCGCCCAAGCCGAGCGATTCGGAGCGGATGTCCGCAATGAAGACGTCACCGAGGTTGATTTCTCGGCGCAGCCGCTGCGCGTGCGCGTCGGCGCGCAAGAGCACACTGCGCACTCGGTGATCGCAGCGACGGGAGCTTCGGCGAAATGGCTCGGCTTGCCGAATGAAACGAGGCTGCGCGGACGAGGTGTGTCGAGTTGCGCGACCTGCGACGGCGCCTTCTTCCGCGACAAGGACATCGTCGTGGTCGGCGGCGGTGATACTGCGTTAGAAGATGGATTGTTCCTCACGCGCTTCGGCCGCACGGTCACCGTGGTGCATCGGCGCGACGCCCTGCGCGCTTCGAAGATCATGCAGCAGCGCGCGTTCGCCCACCCGAAAATGTCGTTTGTCTGGAACACCGTCGTCGAGGACATCGAAGGCGATCGCGGCGTCACCGGCGTCGTCCTTCGCAGCCTCGAGACGGGCGAGCGGACGAGGCGAACTTGTTCCGCGATCTTCGTGGCGATCGGCCACGAGCCTAATACGGCGATCTTCAAAGGTCAGCTTGAGCTTGATGAGCGCGGTTATCTCGTGTCGCCGGATGGGGTACGTACGAAGGTGCCGGGCGTGTTCGTGGCAGGCGACGTGCAGGACACGCGCTACCGCCAGGCTGTCACAGCCGCGGGACTTGGCTGCCGGGCGGCTATCGAGGCCGAAAAATACCTCGAAGCCATCGAGGCATCGTCACTCGCGTCGGAGCGCAAGGCGGCCAGAGCCTAGGCTGCAAGTCCGGCTGCGGACCCGAGGGCGCTTTTGCCGATACTTTAATGTAGCCAAAAGCCAAGACGCTGTCCTCGATGAAAACGGGACGGATGCGTATTAGGATTGGAGCCCCGACAGCCCGATGAGTGAGTCGCAGCCTGGCCAAGTAGCGGCGAAGGCAATAGAGCAGGCTCGCGCTGAGATCAGCAGCGGCAACAGCGCAGCGGCGGTCGCACTCGTGCGCCAGGCGGTCGGGCGCGCAGACACGCAGCCGGACCAGCTCGCCGAAGCGGGCACGCTTGCGGCACATCTGGGCATGGAAGAAGCGTTCACCTGGCTCATGCGCGCCGGGCGGCTGCAGCTGGATGCGCGCAGTCTCGACGCCGCGCGGGAAACGCTGACCGCGGCGCGCACGCTCGACCAAAAGAATTACGAGCCGATCTTCGAGCTCGGGCGAGTCGAAATCGCGGCCGGCAACAAGGCCGAAGGGCTCGGCCGTTTTGCCGAAGTGTTGCGCAAGTCCAACTACACCTTCGTGCCTGCGCTGTTCGAAGCGGGCTGCGTTTACGAAGAAGAAGGCTCCACCGATCAGGCGATCCTGACGTTCAAGCGCATCGTCGAACGCGACAAGAATCACTCGCAAGCGCTCGCACACCTTGGCCGGTTGCACCGCGCGAAACAGATGGCGCCAGAAGCGACGTCGTACTTACTCACCGCGGCCGAGGCCGCGCGCAAAGTGATGGACTACACGCTCGCGCTGCAATGCGCGCGCGATATCCTTGAATTCGATCCGGCGAACGCGCGCGCGAGCGGGCTCGAGTCGGAGATGCTGCGCGTCGCTCCCGAGCCTCGTACACGCGCGAAGGCGCCTCCGCCGAAGGAGTCCAAGCCGGCGCCTGCGCCGCCGCCCGCGCCTCCGCCGGTTGCTCACCCGGCCGCCGCCCCCATCGTGCCGCCCGACTACAAGCTTATCGAAGAGCAGTCCAAGGCGACCCTCGAGCTGGCGCAAGTGACTGCCTCCGTCGCCGAAGCGTACAAGCAGCGGACCGAGATCCAGGAGCAGATGAAGCAGGCTCAGGCTGCGCTTGAGGCGGCCGCTTCCGCTCGTGCCAGCGCAGATGCGGAGATGACGGCGATCAGACAGCAGCTCGAAAGCGTGGCCAGGGCGCGCACGGCCGAAGAGGCTTCGCTTGCGGCGGTTTCCGCCAAGCTCGAGCATACGCGCTCGATGCTGGTCGCGCTCGAAGCGCTTCACGAGAACGTCAAGCAAGCAGACGGCCAGCGGCTCGGGGTGCTCAAGGCCATCGAACAGATGCGAGCCGACTCGGCCAACGCAAAGATACGGGCGGAGAAAGCGAAGTCCAGTTCTGAGGCCGTTGAAAAGCAGCTGGCGGAATTCAACGCGACCTTTGCGGCTGTGCGCAAAGAGACCGAAGCGGCAAAGGCTGCACTCGACGATGCCAAAGCGCGAGCCGATAAAGCGAAGGCCAACGCGTCGGCCGCTGACCACGCCGTCGACGAAGCTCGTGCGAGATTCGACGCGGCTCGGGCGCAATTCGAACTCGCCGAGAAGGATATCGCGCATGCCTCTGCGCGGGCGCGCGCATTGAGCAGTGACGCGAGCGCTGCGCTTTCCGGACTCGGCAGCGCGGAGCGGGAGATGGAGGCAGCACTGTCCGCGCAAGAGGGCATCGAAGATGCGATTTCCCAACTGCGCGCGCTCGCGAGCGCATTGACGGAACGCCGCAAGCAAACCGAAGCGGCGCTTTCGCAGATCCAAGGCATGGGCACACCGCAGCCCACTAAGGTCAGCGATGCAGAGATTTCGAAGCTCGAGGCCGGGCTAGCTGCAGCGATCGAGAAGGCAGCGGCGGCACGGCAGGCTGCACCGCGCGCACCTGCTCCGCCTCCGCCTCCGCCGCCACCGCCGCCGGCAGCGCCTGCGCCGGCAGCCGGCGCGACCGCGGCCACCAGGCCGAACGGCGCGCCTCCTGCGCCACCTGTCAGCGCGAAGCCGGGTAAAGGCGAAGGCGCGAAAGCCGCCGAGCAACCTGCCAAGGGTGACAAGTACGCCGAGGCGTACGCGCGCGCCGCTTCTTTGTTGGAAGGCAACAAGCCGAAGGACGCGCTCAAGCTCCTCGAATCATTGCAGGCGGTTCCGGAGTACGCGATCACAGCGCAGACGGCGATCGGCCGTTGCTACGCGCGCATGGGCAAGCTGGACGAAGCCGTGCAGCACTATTCAAAAGCCCTCGAGACGCCGGGCCATCCAGAGGAACAGTATCACGAAGCCCTCTATTTCATGGCCGACGCGCACGAAAGCCGCGACGACGCAGAGTCTCGCGAGCTCGCGCTGTGGTCCTTGGAAGAGATCGTGGCCGGCAATCCCGGTTACCGCGACGTCGCCGAACGCATCGAATCGCTAAAGGCGAGAGCCGGGAAGGCCCCGACCGGGCCTGCGTAGCGCGTGACGAACGCGAACCGCAAGCGACAGCTCGCTGTCGAGACCGCTGCGAAAGAAGGGCTGCGCGCGTCCGTGCCGCTCTACGTTGCGGCGGCAGAGGGCTTTGTCCAAGAAGATCGCCCCGCACAGGGCATCGAGTTGCTCGGCGAGTTGCTGCGCGCGAAGGAGAAGCGGCGCGGGCTTTTCGGCCGGGTTAACAAGAACCCCCTCGGGCCGGAGCGGTTGCGCGTCGCGACTAAATACGCCGAACTCGCGCGCTCGACGTCGCCGACCGAAGAGTCGCTCGAAGTGCTCGAGGACCTGTCGGTCGAGTTCGCAGACTCCGCCGTGATCCGCCGCGCGCACGCTGACGGCTTGCGCAACGCCGGCTACGGCGCGGATGCGATCGAAGAATACTTGCAGTGCGCAAAGCTTGAGCCCAATGAAGCGGATATCCCAGTGCGGCTCAGCGAGCTCAACGCCGCGCTCGGACGCACGGAAGAAGCGGTGGTCTTGCTGCGTCAAGGCATTGCACTGCACGCGCGTGCCTCAGAATACGAGCTAGTCGCCGATCGCGCGATGCGTTTTATCGATCTCAATCCGGGCGGCCTTGACGACGTTTTCCAATCACTTGAACTGATACCAGGTGACGTCTTGCGCAAGCATGTGCCCTCGCTCGATCACCTCGGCGTTCTCGTACGGCGCGATTCCTCGAGGCCTGATGAATGGCGCACGCGGCGCGAGCGGCGCTTAGTCGATCTCTACAAGCGCGTGCTCGAAGTCGATGGCCGTAACGGCGCCGCTCGCCGCGGCATCAACGTCCTTGGGCCGCAATATCTCATCGAAGTCGAGGCGCAGCTCAAAGCCGCGGGTGCCGCCCGCGCGGTCGCCGCACAAGGCCCGGCCGCAGCCCCCCAAGCGAGTGTTGCAGCGCCTGCGCCCGTTCGCAAACCAGTTGTGCCGGCGCCGCCGGAGCCACCCGAACTCGTCGAACGATCGCCGGGAGAACTCATCGCCGACGAAGCAGCGGAAGCCCGCGCGCATCCGGCAATGCCGTTAAGGCCGGTGCAACCGATTGCGCCGCCCAGAGCAGTCCCACCACCGCAAGCGCCAAAAGCCGCCCCGCCTCCCCCGCCGGCGCCGCGGCCTGCTCCCACACCACCGCCGCCACCGCGGCCCGCGCCGACACCACCGCCGCCACTGCGGCCTGCGCCGACACCGCCGCCGGCTACGCGACCTGTTCCCTCACCGCCGCCGGCTACGCGGCCCGCTCCCGCACCGCCGCCGACACCTCGGCCGGCGTCCGCGCCCGCGCAAGCCGCAAGTCCAGCGCAGCCGGCAACTACGCCTCCGGCCCCGGCGCCGCAAGCGCCGGCGCCACCGCCGCCGCAACCCAGACCGGCGGAGCCGGCTCAACCCGCCGTTGCTCAAGCGCGGCCCGCGCCGCCGCCACAACCGCGACCGGTAGCCGCACCCGCGCAGCCTGCGGCAGCCGCAGCGCAGCTGGTTCCGCCGCCACCAGAATCTCCGGTCGCGCAGCCCTTACCCGCCGGCGGCGATGCAAAACCTGCGGTACCTGCATCGGCACCGTCGCGTGCCCTGTATTCGTTCGCGTTGCGCAAGGCCCAAGAACAATTCGACGCCGGCAACTTCGACGAAGGCGCGCTTGCGTGCGAGCGCCTGCTCAAACGCGGTGAGATCGCGGAAGTGCTTGATTTGTACGTGCGCTGCTTGCTCAGACTCGATCGCAAGGCGGAAGCGAGTGCCGCCGGGCTGCGCTTCGCGGATGCTGCCGTTGCAGAAGATCCAGCGAAGGCGCTCGACGCCCTTACTGAATTGATCAAACAGCTGCCGGATCCGGCGTTGATCCTGCGCCGTTCGCAGCTGCTGTCGGCGTTACGTCAGGTCGAATTAACGCGCAAGACTACGGTGTAAACGCGTAGACGATCCGATACGTTTCGGTGGCGGGCTTGCCGTCGATTTTCGGCGGCAGAAACAAACTGTGCGCTGCAGCTGTGAGCGCTGCCTGATCCAACAGCGGATGGCCGGCGGACTTCTCCAAGCGTTGCGATATGACGTTGCCTTTGGGCCCCACCGTCACGAGCACGACGGCGGTGCCGGAGATGCCTTGCTCGCGCGCGATCTCAGGGTATTCGGGCTGCACGCGGCTTTCAAAACGCGCGTCCACGACGATCTGCGGCGCGTACACCTCTTCTGAAGGCGTCGGCGTCGGTTCGGCCGCGGCCGGCGTCGCCGCAGAGGTTAGCGCTTGTGTCGGGATCGGCGCGGGCGTCGGCGGTGAGTCGAAGGTGCTTTCTACTGGCGTGTAGATCGGTTTGGGTTTCGGAAGCACCGCTATGACTTTCGGTTTCGGCGTCTTCGGCGGTTTGGTAGGCGTCGCTGCGGGCAGCGGCGTGGGTGTCTCGGTCGCCGTAGCTGCGGGCGCCGCCGTGAAGGCTATTTCCGGCGTTGCGGTCGGCATGAGCGCATACTTAGGTCGCTTCGGCGGCCGAACCGTGCCAAACGGGTGCACCGCGACGGCTGGTTTGGGCGTCGGACGCTGCCAATTGCTGATGAACGCCGCGATGCCGGCTTGCGTATAAACAGCCCACGCGACCCCGGCGAGCACCACCAAGATCCCGATTTCGACCATGATGCGAGTGCGGGTTCTGGCCGCTTTGCGCTTTCGGCGCTCTTCGCGATCCTCTTTAAAGCTGCGCCGGGTCGGCGGGCCGGTAAAACTCACCGAGCAAAGACCTCCAAGGGGCCGCCGGCCCCTTATCCCCCTTATCGGTCTTGGAAGGTCCCTTGTTTACGAGCGCTGCGGGATTAAGGCTGCTACAGCCGGGCCGGCAGCGAAAGCGCCATGGCGCGCAAGGCGCGCACGCCGAACGGCAACGCGCTTTCATCGAGTCGAAACTCAGCCGAGTGCGTCATCGCTTGATCGCTCGCGCCGGGAAAGCCGACGCCAAGACGGAGGTAGCAGCCGGGCGCGAGTTGCGCGAAGTATGCGAAGTCTTCAGCGCCCATGGTCGGCTCGGGCAGATCGACGACCATCGAGCCTTCCTCGCGCAGCAGATCGACCACCTGATCGGTGAGCGCCGGATCGTTGAACACCGACGGGTAGCCGAATTCCCATTCGATTGACGCGGTGGCTCGATGCGCGGCGCAGATGCCTCGCACGATGCGCTCGAGCCGATCGGGAATGCCCGCGCGCACCTTTTCATCGAGACAGCGCACCGTGCCCTCGAGCAACGTCTCGTCGGCGATGATATTGCGCCGGTAGCCGCCGCGGATCACGCCGATCGACAACACGATCGGCTGCATCGGGTCGATCTCACGGCTCGGTATGCGTTGCAACGCGCCGACGATCTCCGCTGCGATCGGTATGGTGTCGACCGCGCCCTGCGGATACGCGGCGTGACCGCCGCGGCCGCGGACGACGAGCTTGAAATCGTCGCACGACGCCGACATGGCGCCGCGCCGCGTGCCGAACGTGCCGGCGGGCAACAATGGTGAGACGTGAAGCATCGCAACCGCGTCGACTTTCGGATCGCGCATCGCGCCGGCTTCGATCATCGGCAACGCGCCGCCGGGGCCTTCCTCGGCGGGTTGGAAGAAGAACTTGATGGTGCCGGCGAGCTGCTCGCGTTGTGGGGCGAGCGACACCGCCGTTCCGAGCAGCATAGCCGTATGCGCGTCGTGCCCGCAGGCATGCATCACGCCGGGGATCTTTGACGCGAACGGTTCGCCGCTGCGCTCGTCGAGCGGCAGCGCATCCATGTCAGCGCGCAAACAGAGCGTCTTGCCTGGGCGCGCGCCGACGAGCATGCCGATGACACCGGTCTTGGCAACGCGTTGTGTCTCGATGCCGGCGCCGCGCAGCGTTTCTTCGACCAGCGTGCTGGTCCGCACTTCGCTAAAACCTAGTTCGGGCCGTTCGTGGATCGCGCGCCGCCAGCGCACCACGTCGTCAAAGACATGCCGCAGCGCCGGCTCGTCTGCACCGCTCATTGTATCGGATGACCGAGCTTCCGCTCCGCGCCGCCCCGCCGTCACGCGAACAGCGGTTCTTTCGATTCGCGTCCTTGCGCGATCGCGCGCTCGATGTGAGCGACCTCTCTCGGGAGATCGCCGCTGAGGTTGTCGTGTCCGGAATCGGTGATGAGCACGTCATCTTCGATGCGCACGCCGATGCCGGCGAAGCGGCGATCGACGTCCAGGTCCGCGCCGATGTACAAACCTGGCTCGATCGTGACGACCATGCCGGCCTTCAGCGGCCGCCAGTCGCCGCCCGCGCGATACCAGCCGACATCGTGCGTGTCGAAGCCAAGAAAATGTCCGATGCGGTGCGGCAAGAACGGTTTGTGCGCGCCGCTCTCGACGATCGATTCCGGTGAGCCCGACACGAGCCCAAGCTCGCGTAAGCCATCGACCAGCACGCGCTGCGCCGAATCGTTGACGTCGCTGTTGAACTTGACGCCGGGCTTGCAGAGATCGACCGCCTCCTTGTGGGCTGCGAGGACGATGTCGTACACGGCGCGCTGCTCCGGCGTGAAGATCCCTGAAATCGGCCACGTGCGCGTGATGTCGGCGTTGTAGAAGTCCACCTGAGCACCGCCGTCGATGAGCACGAGCGCGTTGTCGGGGATGCGTTCGCGGTTGCTCCGATAGTGGAGCACGTTGGCGTTGGCGCCGCCGGCGACGATCGATTCGAACGCGAGCGATTCAGCGCCGCGGCTCTTGAAAGTGTACTCGAGGATCGCCTGCACTTCGTATTCGTGCATGCCGGGGCGCGCGTAGCGCATCGCCGCGAGATGCCCGGCAGCAGAGATCTCGACTGCACGGCGCAGGCCGGCGATGTCCGCCGCGCTCTTGATGACGCGCATCTCGTGCAGGATCGGACTGGGATCGAGCACGTTGATCGCCGCGCGGTCGGCACGCCGGCGCGCGATGCGAGCGGCGCGCACGTGCTCGCTGATGCGGCGCGCGAAGTCGTCGCCGCCGCCCAGGCCGTAGTAGAGATTGTCGGCCGTGTCGAGCAACTTGGGGAGCCGCTCGTCCAGTTCAGCGATTGAATACGCGGCGTCGAATCCCAGCTCGGGAGCCGCGCGCTCGACTCCCAGGCGCTGGCCATCCCATACCTCGCGTTCGCGGTCGCGCGGCTGCACGAAGATGACGCTCTTCGTGTCGGCGTTGGGCGCGAGCACGATCACGCTGTGCGGTTCTTTGAAACCGGACAAGAAGTAGAAATCCGCGTCCTGCTGATATGGGTAGGCGGTGTCATTGCTGCGGATGGCGACCGCGGCGCTGGGAAAAACGGCGACCGCATCTCCGATGGCCGCGTTGAAAGCGGCGCGGCGTCGTGCGAACTCGGTCATCGCTTAGAGCCCGCGCGCCTGGCGCAGGAACTCGACGGTGTCGCGGATGGTCTTCCCGTCGCCCGCGTCCGGCGAGCGACGCAAGTAAGTCTCGAGATCTTCAATCGCGCGGTCGTAGCGGTGCAGGCGCGCGAACAGGATGCCGCGATCGCGCAGCTCAGTCGGATCGTCAGGATCGATCGCCAACTGCAGTTCGATGGCGGAGAGAGCCGCGACGTAGTTCTTGGAGAGGCTGAGGCTGTTCTTGAGGTTGAGGAGCACGCGCTTGACGATCGCGCGGTGTGAGACCGGTTCGAGGTAGGCATCGCGCCAGGTGATGCGATTGCGGTAGAGTTTGTCGACGAGCGCGACGCAGTCGTAGACGTTGAGGATCCGGCCGCCGTTGAAGGCGTCGATGTAAAGGCGGCTCGTCTGATCGGGGAACCGCACCACGAAGTGCCCCGGCAGTCCGACGCCTTGCAGCGGGAGACCGACGCGGCGCGCGACCTCCATGAGGACGATCGAAAGCGTGATCGGGATGCCGATGCGGCGATCGAGCACGCGCGAGAGCAGGCTGTTGCCGGGCTCGTCAAACGACCCGCTGTTGGGGCGGAATCCGCCCTCGCCGAACAACGTCTTGATCACGCCGCTGATGCGCGCGTACGGATCGCTCGATCGTTTTGCCGCCGCCGCCGCTTTGCCGGCGAGCGCGTCGAGCTTGGTGCAGTAGCGATCGGGTTCGACACCGGAATCGAAGACCGCGGCCACCAGCAAGCACGCTTTGTCGAGCGGGAGTTCCTCGCCGGCCTCGTTGCAACGGGCGACGAGGTTAGCAAAGTGCTGAGCCGGTAAGAGCGGTCTCATCGGACGCCTTGTGTTCTCGCAGCTTCCCTTGCGACCCTAGCGGGTAGCAGCCAGCGCGAGAAGAAAGTCGTCACATATGGCGGTGATCACCGACGCGCTGCTGGCGCGCAGGCGCGATTTCCCGATTCTCTCGTCGTGCACGTACCTCATCAGCAATTCGCTGGGAGCGATGCCTGCCCGCACGCGCGAGCGGCTCGCCGAGTACGCCGACGCGTGGGCGCGTCGCGGCGCGCTCGTCTGGGATGAGTGGATCGCGCTGCAGGCACACGTCGGCGATCTCATCGGACGCTTGCTCAACGCGGGTCCGCGCGAGGTCACGATTCTCCAGAACGTCTCGGTCGCCGAGGCGACGCTCATCTCGTGCCTGGATTTTTCCGGTCCGCGCAACAAAGTGGTGTATTCGGAGCTTGAATTCCCCACGGTTCACTATTGTTGGCAGGCGCAAGCGGCGCGCGGCGCGCGCGTCGAAATGGTGCGCAGCCGCGACGGCATCAGCGTCGAGCCGCAAGCGCTGTGCGACGCCATCGACGAACGCACGCTGGTAGTGCCGATCTCACACGTGCTCTTCCGTTCCAGCGCGCTGTGCGACATCGCGTCGGTGGTCGAAAAAGCGCATCGCGTCGGCGCGTACGTCTTCCTCGACGTCTTCCAGTCTATCGGCGTGTTGCCGGTCGACGTCCAAGCGCTCAAGGTCGATGCGGCCGTGGGCGCCTGTCTCAAATGGCTGTGCGGTGGGCCCGGCGCCGCGTTTTTGTGGGTGCGTCCGGAGCTTTACGAGCGGCTGGTGCCCACCATGGTCGGCTGGTTTGGGCACAAGCGTCCGTTCGATTTCGATATGGGAGCCTTTGAATTCGCCGGCGACGCGTGGCGCTTCGCAGGCGGCACCTCAAACGTGCCGGCGTTGTACGCGGCGCTCTCCGGGCTCGAGATCATCAACGAGATCGGCGCGCGCGCGATTCGCGCGCGCAGCACCGAGCTGACCTCGCGCTTGATCGAGCGAGCCCTAGAAGAAGGCCTTGCGGTGCGCACGCCGCTCGACGCTGCCGCTCGCGGCGGTCATGTGACGGTCGACTTGCCGGATGCGCGCCGCGCGTGCGACGAGTTGATCAGACGCAAATTCCTGGTGGACTTCAGACCCAACGCCGGCATCAGGATCGCGCCGCATTTCTATAACACCCGCGACGAGGTCGATGCCGTTATCGCCGAACTAGCCTCCATTCGCGATGGCCGATGACGCGATGACGCCCGACCCCGCAATGACGCTATGACGCCGGATCGCGTAGCACTCGAGCGGAGCTCGAGGATCAACGACGCGTACGACGTCGTCGTCGTGGGTGCCGGACCCGCGGGCTCGGCTGCGGCGCACACACTTGCTCGCGCCGGCGCGAGCGTCGCGCTCCTCGAGAAAGCGCACTTTCCCCGCGATAAGAGCTGCGGCGACGGCATCACGGCGCACGCCGTTGAGATCGTTCGCGCGATGGGCGTCGAACTCGAATCGTTCGGCCGCAAGGCGACGCGCACGTTAGGCGGACTCATCGGCGGGCCGAGCGGCGACACATTTGCCGCCGAAGCGCCGCCGGACGCTCGCGGCAACCCGATCGAATGCTGGGTCGTGCCGCGCTTGGTGTTCGACGAGGCACTGGCACGCGCCGCCGCTGCCGCGGGCGCTACGTTGATGGAAGGCGCGACCTTCACCGGATTGATCAGAAGCGACGGGGCGATCAGCGGCGTCGAGTATTCCGATGCTTCGGGCGCGCGGCGTATCGCGTGCAAGGTCGTGATCGGCGCGGACGGCGCGCACTCGGCGGTCGCGCGCGCGTTGTCGGTGTCCGAGAACCCGGCGCCGCATCTCGGCTATGCGCTGCGCGGTTACTACTCGGGTGTCGAGGGCCTGAGCAACAAACTTGAGATCTATTACTACGACCGGCGCACGCTGCCGGGCTATGGTTGGATCTTTCCAGCGGGCGACAACCTCGCCAACGTCGGCATCGGCATTTACGTCGGCGAACTGCGGCGCTCCAAGAAGAAGCTGCGGGACTTGCTCGAGGATTTCTTGGCCGACACGCCGCTCGTGGCCGCGCGTTGCCGCGAAGCGCGGCCCGTCGGGCGTGTGATCGGCTGGCCGTTGCCTGTGTCGAGCGCGCGACGGCCGACCGTGTTCGACGGCGCGATGCTGAGCGGGGACGCCGCCTCGCTCATCGACGCGCTCACCGGGGAAGGCATCTACACCGCTCTGGTCTCCGGCCGGAGCGCGGCGCGCGCCGCGCTGCGCGGCATCGCGGCAGGCGATGTTTCGCAGGCGATGCTGCGTTCGCACGAAATCGAATGGCAGCGGCTTGCCGGCGGTTATCTTGCGTCCGGCAGACTGCTCAAGAACCTGGCGAAGAGCGCGCTGCTGCTCGACCTCATCGTGCGCCGGGCAGCCGAGAGCGCATATTACGCCAGTCGCGCGATCGGGTACGGACTAGGGACCATCGACCGGCGCCGCGCGCTGCGCTCGATCGTCATGAAGGCGATCTTCAATCCCTCGTTCTTCGCATTCTGGAGGCGGCCTGTAGTCCCGGCCTCTTGAGGCCGCGTGTAGTCCCGGCCTCTTGAGGCCGGGCGATACGTCTAAGCGAAACTAATCGTTCGTCCGACGACTATCTCAAGACAGACTCACGGAGGACACGTCATGGCAGGCCACACTCCCCCAACGCCGCCGCAAACCGGAGCTACGCCGCCTGCGCCGCAGTCCACTTCCGCACAGGTCGAGCGCGCTGCGCCCGATCGGCTTCAATCCGAAGCGCGCACTTGGGCGATGCTGACGCACATCACAGCACTGGCTGGCTTCATCGGCGTGCCCTTCGGCCACCTCATCGGCCCACTCATCATATGGGCGATCAAAAAAGATCAGTTCCCGCTCGTGGACGATCAGGGCAAAGAGTCGCTCAACTTCCAGCTGTCGATGACCATCTACGGAATCGTGGCCGTCGTTTTGTGCTTCGTGCTGATCGGCATCCCGCTACTCATCGCGATCGTGCTCTCAGATCTTATCCTTGTGGTCGTCGCGGCGGTCAATGCGAACGAAGGCCGGCTCTACCGTTACCCGATCACGATCCGCTTTTTCACGTAAGACTGTCAGCGGGCGCCCGAATGGACCTAGCGAACCGCTCGCTCAATCAAGGCAACCAAGCGGCGATCCATGTGGACTCCTATCGGTTCGCTGATCTTGCAGCGAGTGATAGCGGGGTGAAGCGGGTTCAACAACACGATGTCCTCGATCACATTCACTGCTGATGGCACGCAAAGCGTCAGCGTCTTCCCTGAGGCGGCCCACTCCGAACCGAAACGACTGCAGAACTCGTGCTTTGGTCGACGCCAGTCTCTAGGGAGACCGGTTTCGGTGATGCGTTTGACCGGCAGGTCATCCGGAATATCTATCGCCACGATGGCAAGGGCGCCCGTTTCAATACGAACTTGAACGAGTTGCTCGAGAATTGCGAGCGAGGATGTCGAGGCCGCATAGACCATCGCGGTCCCCGGCTGATTCCAGCGCGCGCCCCACTGCCTCGCTTTCTCCCCTTTGATGACGCGCGGCATCGTGGCATACCGACGCGGGCAGAGGCGCCATGCTCTCAAGGACCTATGCCGTCTTCGATGTGCGCGATCAACCGCAAGACTTCGGCGAACCCAATCGCTGTGTCGAGAAGATCGATTGGTCGCTTGCCTTCGAACACTGGATTCGGCGTGCGCAACCACTCAGCCCCAGAATTCGCGTTCTCGAAAAGCTCCGTCGCGGCTGCGAGCGCACTCGCTACACGAAAAACGCGGTCAGATTCGTCGGGCTTCAATCGAGCGCGGCTCGAACGGCGGCGATGGAGGGTTGCGCGCGATAATCCTATGACTCGGCCCAGTTCCTCGGCGGAGATATGCAAGAGTTTTGCGAGCCTATCAAGCGACGCGCTCTCGAGCCCGCGCCTCACGACGTCGATCGGATTGAGCTTCTGCTCGCGGCGCGGTGCCACCAAGCGCAGGGCGCTAATCGTCGGTATCATTTGAGCATAGTATACAATTCATCTGAGATAATCGTCAATGGCCCTGCTTCTTGTGGGCGCGCCGCTCGGCCCTGAGGAACTTTTTCGCGCTCGGGCAGAGATCGACCAGAATACAGCGGATGCACTCGGGATTGCGCGCGTGGCACACGCGTCTGCCGTGATGGATGAGCCAGTGGTGAGCGCGCGACCACTCGCTGCGCGGCACGACTCTCATGAGCTGTTGCTCGACCTGCGCCGGCGTCTTCGCGTGCGCGAGGCCGGTGCGATTGGCGACGCGGAAAACGTGAGTGTCGACGGCGATCGCATCGCCGCCGAAACCGACGGCGAGCATGACGTTCGCGGTCTTGCGCCCGACGCCGGGCAATTCGAGCAGGCCTTCCATCGTGTCAGGCATGCGGCCGCCGTAGCGCTCGACGATCATGCGGCTCGCGGCCACGAGATTTTTGGCCTTTGTGGTGAAGAGTCCGCACGTCCTGATGAATGATTCGACGTCGGCGGGCTCGGCGGCCGCCAGCGCCTCGGCGGTCGGATAGCGCGCGAAGAGCGCAGGCGTGACCATGTTGACGCGCGCGTCGGTGCATTGCGCCGAGAGAATCACCGCGACGAGCAGCTGAAAGGTGTTGTCGAATTCGAGCGCTGTTTCAGCGTGGGCGTACTCGCGCCGCAGCCGATCGAGAATCGCAGCGTTGCGCTCTGCCTTGGACTTTACGCGATCCGAGCGAGCATGCGCCGTCGGTCGAGCATGACGAGTCCCTCGCGCCGCAGGTCTTCGAGCAAGCCGAGCAGCCATGGCAGGTCGGTTGTGCTAAAGCCGTCCTTTACCTGCGGCCCTAGTTTTCGGACATGAACGCTGCGCGCGTTTGCGAGCGCACGTATCAAACGCCCCCGATGTTCGCGCCGCGAGCCTTTGTATGTAGCGGTCGAGTTTACTCGACCGTCCGACGCATCTCGTTTCGGCAAACGACATCTTGCGCGCAGAGCGGGCGTGAGCGCATCCCAACTGCAGACGCGCCGCATGGGGCAGGCCTCGCAGGCGGGATTGGCACGGCAGAAGAGCGCGCCGATATCCATGAGCGCGTGATGCCACTCGCCCGAGCGGCGCGGCACGGCTGCGTGCGCCGCTTTCCAAACGATCGCCCTCGTCGAGCGTTCGCTTCCCAGCAACGCGCGTGAAACCACCCGGCGCACGTTCGTATCCACCGCGACTTCGCGCGCACCAAACGCGAACACCGCGAGCGCCCCGGCGGTGTACCGGCCGATGCCGGGAAGGCGGCGGAGTTCGTCGACACCGGCGGGCAGACGACCGCCGTAGCACGCCACGACCGTGCGCGCGCATTCCCAAAGGCGCCGCGCACGCCCGTTGTACCCAAGCCCTGACCAGACGCGCAGCACGTCGCGCAACTCGGCGGCGGCGAGTTTTGCCCAGGTCGGAAATCGCGCCAGGAACTCGCGATACTTGGGGATCACGCGCGACACTTGGGTCTGCTGTAGCATGACCTCCGAGACCAGAATCGCGTACGGATCGATTGTACGCCGCCAGGGCAAGCCGCGCCCATGCCGCCGGTACCACGCCGACAAAGCTCGATTGAATGTGGCAGCGCGTTCTCTTGAACGCGCTGCTTCTCGCTTAGATATCGATCTCGCCCTTGAGATAGAGCGCGGCGCGTCCGGCGATGCCGGCGCGCTCGCCGCGATCTTCGCAGAACAGCTCGCCGCCGCGCGCTGAGATTTGACGCGCCCACAGTTTTGTTCGTCCTAAGCGCTTTGCCCAGTACGGCGTCAGCGTGCAGTGCGCGGAGCCCGTCACCGGATCTTC
>Ga0187846_10000037_pt1 | contig 73986 bp, 93 predicted proteins | sample TC_taG_FD_161473 | JGI IMG/M metagenome (GOLD analysis project Ga0187846, IMG submission 161473) | Biofilm microbial communities from the roof of an iron ore cave, State of Minas Gerais, Brazil - TC_06 Biofilm (v2) | ecosystem: Environmental > Terrestrial > Deep subsurface > Cave > Wall biofilm... | reverse complement strand
CCGCAGCTTTAGTAGTTTTTACAGCTTCAACAGCTTTTCTTGCATCTTCAATAGCTTTCCTTGCAGTCTCAACAGACTCTCTAGTTCCTAACTTCTTTGCATCCTCCACAGCTACTTCTGCTGTTTCGACAGACTTCCTTGTAGACTCAATAGGTTCCGCAGCTTTAGTAGTAGCAGGTTCCACAGCCTCAGATAATAAATCGCGCTCCTTCTTATCCCTCTCTACCCCTTTCTGAGCTTTGCGAAGACCACTTACTACATCCAAAAGAGCCCCAACAGTTGTACCAGTAACACCACCTATTGTTCCTCTAAGGGAATCAGCCACCTTAAGAATGTCATCAAACGGTGACTTTCCCTTTTCTCCATATTCCTTTTTATAAGCAGCTCTGACTTGGGCACGTTTACGTTCAGCCTCACGTCTCTTACGTGCCTCTTTACGTGGGTCAAAAACTGGCAAGGCTTCAGGAAGCGCCTCTTCTTCTTCCTTCTGTCGCTTCCGAAGCGCTTTAAGTGCGGCCTGTGCCTCAATCTCAACTAGCTTCCTCTCTTTATCTTCTAATTCTATTTCAGCTTTAACAGCACGTTGAGCTGCTGCCAGTTGCAGTTCATAAAGTTCCTTGTCTCCTTTTTCCTTCTTTCGTATCACGTCTAAAGTTGCTTTAGCTTCTAACTCTAGAAGCTTCTCTTCTCTCTTCTCCTGAGCAGCTGCGGCTGTCTGCTGCTTTTGAGTTACTTGTAGAGCGGCTTTAGCTTCAGCAACTAGGTAGTCATCAGGAGCTGGAGGCTGTGTAGAAGTGCTTGGGGCTATCGGTTCTTTTAGCCGACCAATTTCCGATGGGGTCTCTCTCGACGGTCCTATACGACCGCCCTCTTCGACTACAATACGGAGTACAGCTTCATCAGCCATTTATCTGCTAAGTTGTAGTAAATGATAGGTTTACTGTTAGACTTCCGACAACTGCGGAGTAAGGAAGTAATATCATCTCGAATGGTGCTTCCCTTACTTTGCTAGTCATTAAGTATTCAACATTCGACTGTGGCGCTATAACTGCACCATTAGCGGTAAAAGTCTGTACAAAAGTTGGTGGGTTTCCAAGTATCGCAGTCAATACGAGTGGCTGAGTATATTTGCTAAATCTATCACCTATATTTGCAAGTATTGGTGTGAATGTAGTCGAAGGTGCTCCAGTTGAACCAAAAGCTTGTATAGCAGATAAAATACCTGTCCTATTAAACTCAAGTCCTCTAAAGCGTATACGCCAGTTAATCCCACGCCAAATAGCCTCTACTAGCGTCATACCATAGGCATCAGAGGCGGCAACTTCTTGTCCTTGAAATGCCCCAGCAAGGATATAACCATCATCATTCTGAGTTCCAAGAGTGAAAGCGTTCCATGTAGCGGTATATGGCCCTGACACTGGAATAACTAAACCTGTAACAGCAATAGGTCACCTCTCTTACTTTAGGAACTTCTCCATCATTTCCTTGTGCTCTTTTGACTCCTTGCACTTTAAGCAAGTCACGGCTCTGGGGTCATCTGTACGAGGAGTTATAACAACTATATTCCCCTTCACAACTGGAGTAGGAAGACGCTTCCCGTCACAGGCTAGTCGTCCCCGAGTTGGTTTGCAAGATACCATCTGCTTCACCTGTTCGCCACTCTCAAAGACTGGATGCACTGCGTGTGGTTCTTCAAATGGTCCATGTTCATCTTGGACGAATAGGTGAATACACACTCGTCCAGTCCCATCAAGTGGCTCGCCAGGAAGGACTTTTATACTAATAATCCGCTTCTTTCTATGTTTCATAGTGTGCTACCTCCTAAATGTATTATTCAAGCCTTCTAAGTGCATTATCCAACTCGTCCTTATGTTTCTTAAATATAGGTGTCTGTTCACAAGCTAAACAGTTTACAGCACGTACATCATTAGTACGTTGATAGTTCGGATGATACTGAGTCTGACAAAACTCTATTGCATTTGGCATACAAGCAATCCTCCACTCTTCATCTGTATCTGGTAAGCAATAAGTAAAGTGCACTAAGGTAGTCATACCACCCATATCAAGTACTTGATCCAAAGTTCACCTCATACAAATGGTCCAACTGGTAAAGTCTGTGGTTGAAAGCGTTCAGCGCCGTCATATTGAAGTTCACACACTATACCAACTTCGTCAGACTCTGGATCTTCAGCAGCGAACCAAGCAGCACCCTCCAGTCGAGGGATAGTCTCACCCTGATAAGCAGCTGGTATAAAAAAGCCATAAACAGTTCCAGTTGCCCATGCTGATATATTGTCATTAGCACTAGCTGGAGTCTGGCCAGTGAGTACTGTTATACCCCAATTCATGTGCAAATACCCACGTAGTTGCTCCACCTTAGCATTGAAACCCTGTCTTAACCCTAATGGTACTAACGCCAAGTTACGAGCTATCTGCTGGTCACCTACCCGGTCAAGTGGCACTGTTATCCGCATAGTCAAGGTTACAGAGAAGCCAAATAGTTCGTGAAGGTTCCGTCCATTAGCACTCCCTGGCTTTGATCTTCCACTGTGTACTGAGACAAAAAAGTTTCCACATCGTGGTGGTGGCTTACCGTTATCCATAATCTCACAGGATGCCTTGTCATAACCAAACCCAGCGCTGCGGATTCCATCTCTCACAGCATATAGAAGAGTATCTATCACACTATTGGACCCATGTACCCTGGACGATATACAACAGTGTCAACCGTCTGCTCCACTGTGTTACACTTTACTGCACTTATAGCTTCTGCCATCTCCTTAATAGTGAGATGACCACTTACAACAGCGTCTAATAGCACAGCTGCATGGTTAATAGATACTCCTAACTCATTAGTAATCCCTACTAACATGTAATATGCAGTTACAGGGTCACATTTCCCCTTTACTTTCATCAGGCATCCCGCAAACCCTTTGAGGGAAAGAGGTATAAGCGACTCTAAAAACCTTGCACGGTGGTTATCTGTGCCAAGGCGCTGAAGAAGAATCATTATCTCCTTGCGGGTGTCTAAGCCGTCAAAGCTCTCAAGTTCTGTCTTCATAAGCTAGTCGTCAGTCCCGTTTGGTAACCACTTTCCATTTAATAAGCCCTTACAGTAAAACCCCTGCACACAACCGCTCCCACCCTCGCTGTGATGCACCCTTTTGAGCCACTTCTTGAGAGTATCCAGCTTCAAGTAACAGGTTATAGAATTGGATCATATCGAGTTTACTACAGTAGTCTGAGTCATTAAGCTTCTCCCATGCCTGCACTTTTGGCATAGTTATCTGAAGGACTAATTCCTCGAAGTCGCTGAGTCCTCCTCCGAGAATCGAAGCTCCAAGTGAGCCTCCTCCGAAGTATCGAGCAAGCCGCGCTCTTCCAACGATTTGGGTCGAAAAAAAAGGGCAAGCTCATCATATTGTTCACGTAGGCGAGCAAGAAAGTCAAGTGCTTCAGCCTTACTAACTTCGTCTCCACTTAATTCCCTCACAAAGCCTATTGCAGCCTCATGGTACTCAGGCATCCTTTCTTTAGGTATTAACCTATTACCTTCCTCATCAATTTCCGCAGGTCGGAACTCGTCGTCAATGTTAATCCAACGCTGAAAGGCTTCAACTATATCTACCTCGAAAGGTTCACCATCGTCTCCAAAGGCAAACTTCTTTCTACCCTTCCGGTTAATCCTGATGATACTGTTGCTCCTACTCATCTTCTTGCACTCCTTATAAGTTGTGCTGTGATAGCTACTAAGCCGTCACGCGCTTGCTCGACTATATTAAGCCACCAGTTTGATGGCCACTTACTTGGAGGTGGCCATAATCGACGCTGTGGCACGTGTCCCTTACCTTCATGGTGTGTTGAGCATCCTTTACGGTTTGTGCCTACTATAACTTCTCCTTGTCCTATCTGGAATATCTGCTCCTCGACTTTAGTGCCAGGAGAGAGGCTATTAAGCAATAGACCAGTATCTCGGAGAATGTCTATTTGACGCCCACTGTACTTCTCAAACAAAGTCGTAGCTCCCTGCTTCTTTAGGACAAACCAAGCAGTAGCAGCAGCGTGGGCCTTATCACCTCTATACTTAGCTAAGGCTCTACGATAGACTTCCCACCAACGTTCCCGTTGCATTTTTGTTAGGGCTTGGGACGGTCTAGAGGGTCTAGCTTTTTCTGTCTTAGTCCTTCCACCTTCTCCACGCTTTCGTGTCTTGCTGTATGCAATAGTCTTAGGCGAGAGTGGCGTCCATCTATCACCGGCTTCATCAGTTCCGCCACGTGCCTTAGTTATAAAAGCCTTGTGTATAAATCCAAGCGCTGCAAGTCCACAGCGCTCCATCATCCTGTCTGCTGTCGCACCACCAGACCTAGCTGCCTCAGGGATTTTTGCGATCACCTCCCTAAGTGCAGCACGTGTGGTTCTGACGTGTATAGTGTTTTCTATCATATCTCAACCAGAGAGACACAGAAGTCAAGTGGAAGCCTTCTAATAGTAGTTAGTTCACGTCCAATGTTGTGAAGTCTTCCGTTCTTCATCTTCACTAACTCCCCCTCAGACCAGAAGGTACTAAGTGAAGGATCTTTGTTGTCTGCAAGTTTCTCACCGCATACACAGCATCGCTGAACGAATCTATGTTCTATCTTTGCTATTACTCCGGCCACATGAGTTACGGTATCAGTTATTACCATAATTATCTTGGTGTCATCAGTTTGCATGTAATACTAGCCAACACTTGAGCAGTTGTTCCGGCCACGCTACTACTACCACCTGTTGAGGTAGCTTTCCCAACAAACTGAACTCGCCCACCAAGTGGTATTGCATTAGAACCGTTTGACTGTGGGGTCGGAGGTTGTCCTACAGTACGTGACTGCTGGATAACTGTGTTCCATATACCTAACCCACCAGCGGCTATTACAAATGTAGCTGTGCCTTGCGATAGAGTAGATACTATCCAAGCAACGTCAATCCAGTTACCATCACCCATATCTGTTTGAAGCACCACATAAGTAAGATTTCCAGTAAGAAGTCCGTTAACCGTGAACCTTACCACTGCTTCAATAACTTGTCCATACTCAACAGCAATGGGGTCAGGACTCTTTATCAAGTCACCAAGGTGTGCCTCTGTAGTAGTAAGAGGCACATTGGTGCAGTAAGGAATCCCATCTGACCCAGCTGTTGGTACTATGTTTGCAAGCGCCATGTTACCCTGGGAACGAGTCAGAGAACCGGGCGTTGATACTCACAGCATTAGCACCAGTTCCAACAACTTGGATATTCATTGCATTGCCAGGAGTTCCTTGAATCCCTTGAATACCCTGTGGACTCCTTGGGAGTGGAATGTCTTGGATGACACCAACACTACTTCCGAGACCAGCAACTCCCGGAAGTGCAGTAGCTCCTCCACCTCCAGCACCAGGCGCACTAAGGAAAGCAGCATAAATTACATTCCCACCAACTGCACCGTCGTAAATAGTTACCTTAGCGCTTGCCCCCACTGTTGGACCTGCCTGACTAATCTGGAGTGATGTCAGATTCCAAGTTGTGTTTGGTGCTGCGGGTGCAGTTGCAGTGGTAATACCAGTGGTTGACTGGGCATTAACATAGGCAATGCTCATTATTGCTCCTTGTTAGAACTCTATCCAAGCCGCACTATTCCAGTCGATGAACTGGTTGTACGCTGTTGGTGTCTGCTCACTCATGTTTGGTTCGACTCTGGCACGCTGGAAGTCATACGCTGGGTTTACTGTAATGTTCACCACCGTTGGCCAATCCACTCCACGAGTGCCTATATCTTCAATACTAAGAACTCCAGACTGTACCATCTGGAGTTCTTCAGTATCCTCTTTATATTCTTCGGCAATACTCTTTGGACACCCCTGAGCACGTCTACCACAGAGAAACTTTGCTGCGGCTATTGTTGCCCAATCAAGTACTGTACCAGATAGTTTAAGCTGGCTATCATCATATCGTTGGTTACAGTACAGCTTAACCCTTGAGGTTCCTTTACGACAAGCTACATTAAGGCGGTTTCCTGTTGCCACATTAACTCCGCTATCTCGTGCCTGGGCACCATTATTCACTTGTGTAGTTAGTGCCACAGTACTTATACTTACATCATTTATGTTGCCAACTGCACTTAATGTTACTGTCACTGGGACAGGCATTTGAGCGCCATCAAATGTAAGTTGAGTGCCTCGGAGTAACGGAGCAGTAAGCCCTTGTACTGCAATACTCGTTGCACCTATCAGGGCATCAGCAGTTGTTGATATTACTGACCCTGTAGCAAGATTATGGTCATCTTGTCTAAGGTCTACACCTTCAACACTTAAGACGTCCCAAATGTCTTGTGGTGTAGTAAATAGGGTAGTATAGGTAATTGGCATTTATTAACTCTTGGCTTTATTCATAGTTCGATCAATAAATAACTCGTTGCTTTTGTTAATAGTGTTTATCATTTGCTCACGGTCAGCACGGGCAGCAGTCCGAATCTCACTCAGCTCTTTAGCAAATGCCTCACGAGTCTCGTGTGACTCCTGTGTGCAGTTGGTGGCTATACGTTCTATTGTCTGCTGGAATACTATTCCAGTTCTCTCTTGAGCTTCACGGGCCATTTTCTCCACTCCTGGTAGCGTAGTGTCTAGTAGTCTCTTAATGACCCATACCATTAGACCGGTCATTAAAGTAAATCCAGCAACTAAGGCTCCTAGCATAGTAGTCTGATTGGATACTTCCGTCTGACCCAAAACCACTATAACACCTGATGCTATACCTAGAGTTATTTGGACGACCAGTAATGAGACTGGAAAAGTTCGCAGCATCACCATTATCACCATTCTATTTAGAACCCAGCTACAGTTGCAAACGCAATACTCTTTGGGACATACAGCAAAGGAATTGCGTTCATAAGAGCAATTAACTCAATGCACGATGGTTGAGTGACCCACTCCTTCCAGAACGTATATCCACGCTTCAAGGTCATAGGTTGGCCAGCATTCTCACTAACATACTCGGCTCCTTGATATAGTTCAGTCCAGTCAGGAGATGGGTCAGGTGCTATAATCATTGTATTGTCTGGACAGACCTTAACAGTTGTAGTTCCGGAGGAACTCTGCCAAATCGGGTCAATATCGCCACCAGTAACTATGACGTCATCTGCAATATGCCAAGTTACCCAGGGTAAACCACGTAGAATAGCGCTGAACTCAGGCATTGGCATTCCATCATAAGCGTTCTCAGTTACTCGCTCGTACTCAGCAAACGGTGTGTTTGCACTTCCGGCAGTATTACGTACCTCCGCATTAAGAAGGACGTTATACCACATAATTGAGTTCATCCAGAAGTGACGTGGTTGATACCCACTAAGTTGGGTCATACCGGCTTGAACCTGGAGGCAGTTCTTAATGAGTGCTGCTCCAGTATTCTGCCAACCGACTTGGATGATGTTACCACTTCCTGTCAAGTTGAGCTGGTTCTTGTTTCCCGCTGGAATCTGGAACGGTATCTGTATGCCGATAGCGGGTGACACTGGAGCGCCAATAACTGGTAGCAGGTTATCACCGCTAAGCTGAAAGTACAGGTTGTCTTGAAACATACCAGTCGTCATCAGCTCAACAGTATTATTGTACTTCTCAGCTAAGTGAACAGTTTGCCGAGCAATATAGGACTGGCCACCAGTGTCAATTTGAGAGTTCGGTCCAAGAATGGGACTCAAGTTCCCAAGAAACTCACCAAGAAGTCTGGCCTTCTCGTGGAATCGAGCACAGGACACTCGCACGTCACCAACTGGGTTGACAGCAACTGAAGCTGGTCCTGTTCCTGGTGCTCTACCTTTCGATACGACACGAGTCACGTCGTCAAGTCTGAAGGTTGCAAAGCGCGTATCTCCATACCGAACATTCGGTCCTTCCAGTGAGACATTATCGGGGTTAAATCTATTAGGTTGAAACCCAACCCATCGTCCAAGGCGGCCTTGGAACTTTCGGATGCGAGACACGGCCTTCAGAATAACCTGAGGTGTAAGTAGTGAATGTAGGCTAACAGTCATCGTTACTCTCCTTTTGAGGAACTACTAGCAATCGCTTGTTTTAATGTTATCTACATTGGAGCTTTTCTAATATAAACCACTCTGCCCCCAGCACGCTACAACCAATAGGATAAGCAACTAACACATCACTCAACCAGTGCTCGCCGAGGTATACACGGGACAGAGCCACGACCACACCTAAGACCAGAACACAGCTAAGCAAATAGCTCTTAACACTCCATTCTTGACCACTGTCTGGTAGCCACACCATTAGCAATGACCCCCACAGGACTAATGTGTTAACCACATGTCCACTAGGCATACAGGGCAGGTGAGGTGGCGCGAACTCTGGAGACGCTGGGTAAAACGGACCAGAGGTTGGTGGACATGGCACACCAATTAGCAACTTTAGAGCGGACACTAGAACTGACGAGCCGAGCACGAAGCCAAGAAAGGTCCAGGCTTCCCGTTCCTGTCCCAACAGGAAGAAGTCTGGTACTGTTGCTGCAAGTACAGCGCAGGTCACAGTCATACCTCCAAGGCTGGTTACATCGCGCATCGGCCCGTCAGTCCAGGTGTTGTGGTGGTTCTGGAACCACCTCCACACAGCATAGTCGATTTCGTGAATGGTCAATCTTTTCTCCCTATATGACCCTTTGACCTATCCACTCTTGCTCTCGCCTTCTAAAGCCATAGACGAGATACGTATTAGGTTTGATACCTAACTGCGCTCTTATCTGTATCTCACCAGCGGTGGTGCACCTACTAGGAACCTAAGCGTCTGTCGTACTGGGGCGAACGCACGCACCGGTACCGCTCCGTAACCCCCGTAGCCACGACGGAACGCCACCCTACCGACTACTGGGGTGTAGGGACTGGCGACCGCAACGGTCAAGGGGTAACGGGCAACTCGTACCGCTGCGAAAGGCACGACCATTGGCACTTGCTGGAACGTTACCGTCTTCCGCAGGATCACCGTGTTCGGTGTGCGGATAGTAGTGCCGGGGATAACGATGGTTCGGGGCGGAGTCACAATGGTCTGGCCAGGAATAATCTGTTTTTCAACCGTTACCTGAGGAGCAGACTGGACCGTCACTGGCGGGTTAGCCGTTAGGGCTGACGGTAGTAGAGCGATCAGAGTAATGGGGAGAAGGAGTTTACGCATGTCGAACCTCACTTTCATTAGGTAGTCAAGTTTCACCGTTGCACCTTTACAACTTCACAATCATTACCGCCTCCGTCCCAATAGCCGCCGACTGCCACTACCATAGCTATAGCCTCCACGACTACCATAATGGTAACTGCCTGAACGAGCCTGACGATCACTCGTCCGTACTCCTGGGCTATATCGGCTAACACTAGCTGAGCGGTCCATAAGTGGTAAGTCACCGGTGGTCAGCCCAACCAATGCTCCTGACAGTGACGCCGGATCAACCGGCCGTTGAGACGTGGTCGCTTCCGGTTCCTTGTCCGTCGTTGGGCTTGAAGGGACCGGAGCCAGCTGTCTCTGCACACTTGGCACAGTCCGCGTGGTGAGGAGCGGCATCGTGTGCACACTGAGTTTAACATCTCTTACTCCTAATTGAGCGAACGAGCTTCCAGCAGCTCTGGACACGCCAGAGCAAGCGCCGCCCTTTCAGGCGCCCTTGAAGTCGAGATTCTTCATGGCGGCGATTAAGCCGCCAGCCAAGGCGACAATCAATAGAACTTTCATCTCTGCTCCTCCAGATACGGATAGTGTCCAGCGTCAAACCTCTGCACAAATTCTGAGACGGCAGCAGGTAGAGAGTAGTCCAGTTTATTACAGCCGATATGAGCGTGTGCTTGATACCAATATGTCTGGTAAAACCCAGGCAGGAAGGACATAAAATACCTGGCCAGTGGGCAACCATCTGCACTTCCTCGATAGCCTTTATAACCAGCAGTCAGCAGCGACTTAGCAATCTGGTCCGGGTTATCACCCAAATCAGTTAGTCTGCTTTTGATGTAGCTGCCAATCACCTGTACCTTACAATACTTGACACACATAACTAGGACTCCGTAGTAGTAACCGACTGAATGCTAACCTCATATATCTTACCAACTATACAATCAGCCAGTGCTGGTCCCATCACCATCAAAAACCCAGGCTGATAGTCACCAACGCGCTCAAAAAGTATGATGGGGGACATCGAGCTGTCAATGTCATTGGGCTCCACTTTCTTGCAGACGTATCTAGAACAGACCATCGCCACCACCTCCGATGTAGCCTGCGACTGTTTCAGTTGTATAAACTCCCTATCCACCTCTGGCAAAGCCCGTTTCATAAATCGCAAGTCTCGACGCGATAGAACGCTCATTCTTCACCTCTACCCCCCTCCGAAAAATAGAACTACCACTCTTCTGGTATTAGAAGTTTCAGTCCCTTCCATCTTGCCGTCACCTTCGTCGAAGCTAGGGCTTGTTGGGCAAGCAGGCGGCACTGCTCCATAACTACGACTGGGGCAGTGCCACCCTCACTCAACAGTTTAATGATCTCCACTAGCGCCCGACGCAGTGGGTCATCCTGAGCAGTTATCTTCAAACAGCCCCCTATGCTATCACCAAGACCGGCAACCACGCCATGTGCTCATTACGGTTATTCCTTTGCTTCCACCACCCGAACCACACAAGTGCTCATAGGTGTCTGCACAGCCTCACCGTTGATAATGACTGCTGAGTAGCCAACCACCGGGTACTCACCTAGCTTTCTGGAGCTAACGTGCAAGGTTTTATCATCCACTACTTCAGCATTAAGACCGTCTGGCTTCTGCCACGATATTCGCTTCCCAGCAGTCTCACCCTGGAGAGTGCCGATGGCCCCCACTTCCACCTCTATTTTACCTGGCAAGGTTACTGTCGCCTCTAACTGCTGACCAGAGTAAGCCCCACGGAGAGCAAGCTGCTGACTATACCAGTGACCCCACCAGCCAGCAGCGGCTGCGCCCACTACTACAGCAGTAAACAGCAAGGCATCGCGGACGGAGTGACCGGCCTTGGTCATGGCCTGACTGAGCTGGCCCGGCTCACGAACGACAAAAATGGGTCTGGCATCGTAGGGTTCCATACGTGTTGAAGCCGAGGTGGTAGTTCCACCTGTCAAGGATCGGTTGACTTCTTCGGTCATCTTAGTTGCTCACTTTCTGCAAGTTCCATTACTTCCACTCCTTCAACAACCCAGCTTCTACCAACCGCCTACTCAACTTCACCGGGGGAATATTAAAGCTCGATGCCTCAAATGGGTGGAAACTGAATATACCGTCGCTTCCTCTGAGTCGCCATCTAGCGTCACCGTCCAGGTTAACCACTCTCCCAGCGGATTCGTGACAGCGCATACAGCTCTGGTCGTTAACTGGCACGAACGCGGCCGTAAAGCCCACGGGGACCACGGAATAATGCGTGGAGGTAGCAGTCGGAATCCCATCACTAAACTCCTTGCCTCTGCTCGGCTGGAACGGTGTGTCGTCCAGCAGCTTGGACACTATAGCAGCTGGCAGCGGATTGAGCGGGGCCAACCAGGCGTCAGCAACGAAGCCGTTAGCCCGATGTCCACTGTCCAAGTGGCGGAAGAAAGCGCGCATGTTGCCAGTGTCCAGACCGTGCTTACTTAGCGCTTTGTCGAGGTCTTGACGAGTCGGGAACGGGCGGTACGCTTGCATCGTCCACATACCGTCGCCTTTCTTCTCACGTGTCCGCACTTCAAAGGTATGGTCCAGCCCCTGGGGACTGGAGACCAGCAAAACCTCGCCAAAGATCGTGCCCTCTGGATACCGCCACTTGAAAGCAGCGAAGCTGCCATTCTCTCTTACCCCTCTCCACCATAGAATCGGCTTATCGGTCAGCTTGACAAATCGCAGGGTCTTTACGTTTGACCCTTGAGCCACGCCAGCCGGATTTCTCCAAGGGAACTCGTTGTTAGCAGTGTCTCCAGCAGCACCAACATGGCTAAACCCCCCAGCCAGGCCACGGTCCCACACCTGATACACGGCAGGAATGGACTCATCATCGTACCAGTGCACTCGCCCCTTGAGTCCAGCAAGACGGTTGCCAGTACTTTTTGGCCAGAATTGGTTATACAGTTTTGCTCTATCCTCACTAATAAACATCTGTTGAAAGTGAGCCGGAGCAGCCCCACGTCTGGTGTCCGCAGTCGTGTCCAGCCGCTGCTCCGGCTCATCTACCGCACAAATCCCAGCGGGGTCCAGTTTGGATCGAGAACCAAGTTTCCGTAATGGGTCAGATTTCATCACCTCCTTTGTGAGCGACTTAGTAGAGTGACGATAAACGGTCTGCTGGTGTGGCTGGATGTCAGGCAGGCAACCAGTTATAACTAGAGGAACAGTAAACAAAACTTGCCTCACGCTTCTATCTCTCCTCTCCAAAATGTTTAGCAAAGAGGGAGCAAGTCACATCCACCACTGCCTGACCAAACTCATATCCAGCACGATACAGACGACGACACGGTTTCTTCGGTACTGGTGGTGACGGGGCTGGTGACGGCGAGGGCTGAGGATTTTGAGGAATGGCGTTTACTACCCAGAAGTCCGAAGCGTACTGGCTAGTAGCATAGTTATAGCTAATATACCCACAGTCGTTGTCCCCCCACCAACCATTATTGGGTCCAGCCCAGTGGTTCCTAAACTTAAAGCAGCCTCCTTGTATCCTACCACCAAAGCCGTTGTCGTCATAAGCGAATATAGTTACATCGTGGCCACCAGCTACCATCCCACCTGGATCGGGAACGATACCTGTTTGTGCTACTAAATCAGAGAGCATTGAGTCGAACACGTCGAAGCCAAATATGAAGGGACGACCCGTGACTAAGCAACCCTTCATCTGGGATAATGACTGAATTACTGCCGCGTAATTGTCAATCTTGTTGCCACTGGCCTCATCATAGGCTGCCTGAGGTGGCTTAGTCTTGAACTGTGCTATAGTGTATGGCCAAGTCGTCTCAGCACAAAAACCATATTGATTCAGCGCCTTCAGCATCGACCGATTATCAACTCCAGAGTCTTGGTTAATGGTCCCCATTATAGCTCTGGTGTTATAATAGGTAAACAACCGACTTGAACCAACGGAAAGGCTTTCTGCTTTCTGGTCGTAGGCAATACACTCATCAGCTGTATTAGGACCACACGAGCCAAGGCTACCTTGGTCTAAATTCGGTCCCATATTTGCTGACAGGTCAATAGACGGTGGCAGCACATCAGTAATAGACTTTGGAACCACAAACCTGTAGTCTCGGTGGTCTAGGGGTTGCCGTCTCCAACCTGCAATAAATGGTGTAGTCATAACTAGCCTTGACCCCTACAAAGCAAGAACTGGCGCAGGTGGATTAACACCTAGAGCTGCCAGAATCGCTAAGATCAATGGCGCTCCATAGAGCAATGCCAAGTTGATGAGATCAGCATAGTTCTTGGTCAGGATGTCCTGGACCACGCCCAGGACCAACGGCAAGCCATACTGCTCAATTGCAGCTAATAAAGCTTGCCAGTCAATGCCGACGGCCTCAACTTGAGCCTTAGTAAACGGCAGGTTGAACTGAAGTGTAGTCACTCCACTACCACCTGTCGACGCCCCAATAACTTTGCACTTCAGAGTCATATGTTTCACCTCTTAACGACCTAGTTTTCTATGCCACAGTTAGTGTGTTGCTACCAATCTGTTCCACGATCCACTTCGTTGCGGCTGGGTTTGTATAGATACGAAAAGTTCCACCAATACGTGAGCCAGGAGTCGCGTAGGATACCTGGTTTCCAACAGCATTGTTGAACGTAACTATGTTAGCGCCTTCATTTGATATAGCCTTAAACGTTTGGTCCACCATACAGGTGAATCCAAAGTAGTAACCGTTTGCAATTGGTGGAAGTGTAATGTCTACCTCAGCGCTTGCACCAAGGTTGTCGAAGTGGTTGTAGTTATCAGTTGCTATGATACTATAGTTTGCAGTCTTCGTTTGGAACCTCTTAAACGGATACCAGTGACCACCTGGCATATCTGTTAATCGGAGTGAGGTATCAAAGATAAACTTGTCCATCTGCTGGATAGCATTAAGGTCTAAGCCTAGCAGCTTTGAAGCTTGGACTGGTCCACCCACCAAGACCGCATAGAAGCGGTCAACGTTGTTGCCACTAAAGTCTTGCATACGTAGGGCTTCGATCAAGACACCAGTAGCAACTTCGGTTCCGTCTGTATTGCCTGCTGCATAAGGTTTGAACTTACCTGTAGTAAGGTTCTGCCCTAGCAAGAGACCAGGCCGAAGCTCAAAGGTCGGTGAGTTCCCAACGTCAAGTGAGGAGCCATCAATCAAGGCGTTAGTAAATACACCTTGAAACTGAGAACCCCACCGAAACTCTGCTTCATAGGTTTCGCGCGAAGTTGTCAAGCCTGGGACTATGCCATAACTGTCGGTCATCAAAATGGGACACACTCCTACTCTGAATAGAGTTTTAGATAGTTTATGGCACTTTTAAGAAGTTCTGGTGAGTCACCAAAACTACCAAGGCCACTATTACACTTATGACACAGAAGTCCACGAACTTTTCCCGTTTTATGGTCGTGATCAACCGCCAAGTTGCCCCGTTTCGACGTCTCCTTCTTTCCGCATATTGCACATACCCAATTTTGATATGCAGCAAGTTCTTCATACTCACTGCCGGTTAATCCATAAAGCCTTAGTGTCCATGCCCTCTTTCTTCTTTTCCCACACTTATCACAGTGTTGGACACTTTTGTCTTCCCTTGGTCCTCCACACGCTCTACATAGTCCTTGTTGTATATAATTCTTAGCACATACTTTTGTGTGAAGTTTTTGTCTTTCTCTTCGTCTCGCTTTCTTCTCTTCGTTTTTCTTCTCCCAATATGCAGCTAATTGTTTCCGCCGCTGCTCTTTTGTGATATCATCAGATTCAGACATTGCAACCTTCCTTTCAGGTTGTAGTGTTAGGGCGGGTGAGGTGTTATCAGCATCTCACTCGCCTGCCTACTTACGAGGCTTTCTTCTTCTCAACTTTCTCAGGTGGATACCCCATTCTTCGAGACAAGTCATCAGCAAGTTCGTTCTCTCGTTCCTGGGTGAGCATGTCATCGTCAGTTGGCTGCGCAGATACAGACAACGCTGTAGTGTCCACAGTTAAGAGTCGAGGTAGGTCTGAAAGTCCTTTTTCAAGAACCGCTAAAACTTGTGCCATTGGGTCGACTACTGCACCAGCTTCACCCATACTAAGCGCCATTGAAGGTAGAGCAAGCATTGCGTCAAGGTCTGCCTTGACCTTTGGAGACAACTTGCTTAGTAGAGCCACTCGTGTTGACCGTATGGCTCCGGCCTCCTTCAACTTTGCGTCTCGGAGGGAGGCAGTTACCTTTGCATTTGCATCTAACTCAGCTCGAAGCTTAACATTCTCGTTGTACATTGAGAGTGCAACACTCTTCATAGTTGGGTCAGTAATCTTGTTGATGTCTTCAAGTGACATATACATCGGTTGCTGCTCCTGCTGAATAAGTGGGTTGTTTGGATTGTTTCCAGCCGGTGACGTAGTATTAGCTCTTGTTGCTTGGGCACTAGCATCAGTCTGCGCTTGAGCTTTAGAAGTGAGTTCATATATCTTTGACATTGCGGCTTCATACAAAGCTCTCTTGAACTCTCCCTCTCCAACCCCTTGGGGCATCATAACACCAAGAGCGCATAAAAGGTCACAGAGCAACTCTTCCATACCCACGTCACCATGCTTATCTTGTAGTGGGTTCATTAACCCACTTATGTCTGCACTTCTATCATCGTCGTCTGAAGTGTACTCTCCATCATCGTCTAGCTCTCTATTGTCGTAGTCATCCTCCTGGCTATCTTGTTTACCTTTCTTCCCACCTTTACTGCCTTTACCTTGGGAACTTGGACTGAAGGCGTCGGCAAAGACTTTACTTCCACTGTACAACGAGAAAGCCATCGGATACTGGGGACAGAGTTTCTGGTCCTTTTTGCGTACTACCAGTCTCCCAGCTTTCGAGACGCAGAAGCCCTCCTTCGGTATGTCTTTAACGTCTAGTGGAGTTGCTAAAGAGAGGGCTACTGCGATTGACTCAAATGGTGCTTGCTTCACTACGCGAGGTCTTGTAGTCAACGCAAGATGAGCAATCACGTTGTTCCACTGTCGACCGGTCCCGTCTGTAAAGGAGCTAATCCAAGGCGAGGTCCATCGAATAGACTTACCAACTTTCTTCCTAACCTCTTCATCTTGGACGTCAACTACACTCCAAAGGGTGTCACCTTTTAGCCGGTACTCTTTTACCTCTCCGGCATTATTAAGTAATTTCTCCTTTGGAGTCATTGGATGTGCATTAAAGTCGTGCTCGAACGGAACTGGAATGGGAAGGCCAAGCGCTACCATCTCGTTGCCGTCTTTATGCAACTGCCTCGTAATCTCTGGTGTAACATCCCACTTACGTGGAAGTCCTGTCTTTTCGTCCACGTACCAGTATGTACCTGGACTAATAATTTCTTTCTCTATAAGCATAGAGGTCTCCTACAAGTCCTCTGCAAGTCTCCTATGACTTTCTACCCTTACCTGCTTTATGCAGAGCAATAGCAACGGCTTGTTTTCGTGGCTTACCAGCCTTTATCTCTGTCCTTATGTTCCTACTGATCGTAGCTTTACTGCGACCTTTTTTGAGTGGCATGGTTTACTCCAGTTAGCGCCAATATTTCATTGTGCCACCTTAACATAGGAGCGGTTAACCTGTCAATACCAACATTGGGGGATTTATCTATGTCACGTTCAATAGAAAATGATGAAGGGTATGAAGGACACTTGAAACGGTGGAAACCAGTGGGCTCTGGCCGTAAGCGGCACGTACCTCCGCTCAAGCGCCGGACACTTAGTTTAACTGACGAGCAAGCTAGTCTACTTCGGAAGTGGGGGAGGGGGGATATGTCTGCTGGACTAAGGTGGCTAATTACTGTAGCAGCGCCCTTTATCTATCGAGCGGAGAAAAGTTAGACCTTTGGTATCCTTCCAAATAGAACTTGTACATTCATTAGGATATAGCCTAGCATCGAGTAGACTGGAGCTAGCCAAGAGTCCTTGAAGTCAAAGCTTGCTGGGGTGTTGTGTGCATATACTAAGTGACTGCTCCATGCAAGCCCGTAGGAAATGACCGGTACAGCAACAAGAGCTAACCATAAACCTTCAGCTATAGCAACTGTTATCACAGCAACACATAGCCAGAAGCCTAGCACGTGCATTAAGAGGCAATGGTAGTTATCGTGTCTAGGCAAGTAGACTTGCCCGTAGAACTCCTTGAAGGACATATGTTACTCCGCTTCCAGAGCTTCTAACTCCTTTGCCTTAGCTTCATCGAACTCACGACGAGCGCGGAAAGCCGCCTTTCGCAAATCTGAGTTAGGTATCTTTCGCAACTCCTCAACAGGAGTCGGTGGAAGAGATGGAAGCTTTATCAACTGCTCATAAGGTAGCTGTGGCCAACCGGCGGAGTCAAGCGTTCTCCAGTCTACACGTTCAGCATCAAGCGCAGCTATCACTTGAGTGTGTGTAGCAAGATCAGCTCTGTCACCTAGCTTGTCATCATACTTCGGAGGAGTAAGAGCAAACTTAACTTCTTTGTTGTTGATAACAGCACCTTTTATCGGTCTTCCGTGTTGATCAGACACTTTGGCTGTTCCATCGAGGAAGAAGGTAATAGACTTTGGAACTGGCTCTCCCCAGAGCCATCCCTGTACCCCAAACACGAAACCAGCTGGAGACTGAACCTGTCCTTGTTCTAGTGTTTCTGCCATTGTACACCCTCTTTTCTAGTTATGTTACTTTCACTGTCCGAGTTCCTGTAAACTTGAACGGGCCAGCTGTCACCTGCTGCTTGACTGAGGTTGGATTTGTCCAAGTTACTGCGTTTAATGGGTCGTTGACTGAGCAGGTATCTCCATCTATTGTCGAGTTTGTAATAGTTAAGGAGCGAGCATCTTGACTCTTGTCTATTGAAGAGCTGGTGGTCATTGTTAGAGTTGTAATAGTTCCACCAGCAAGCCATACAAGTGAGGAGCCTCCTTGCATGTTAATTGCGGGCCAAGTCAAAGCGTCTTTAGCAACAGTACCTTGTGCCCCGTTGTTCATAGTTAAAGTTGCAGGAGCTGCGTTTATGATGGTTGATCCACCATACATAGTAAGAGTAGACGCAGCAGTCCAAGTAACACCAGAGCCAATCCCTACAGTTGCGCTACCATCTATAGTACAGCTGGCGAGATTAGCAGTCTCTCCAGGTAACATTGCAATTCCAAGGCTTGTACCTCCTAGTATAGTAAAGGTGTTCGCAGTGTGTACTCCCTTCCATCTTACTCCGTATTCATCTGCCGCTTGACCCGTTGCCAAAATAGTAAGAGTTACAGGTTGTGATCCAGTGTCATATCTCTCGCGTGATGGACCTAACCCACTACCTGTGTTCTCACCCAAGATCATTAAGAGTCCACCAGCTGGGACAGACCCTTGGGGACCAACAAACTTGAAATAGGTTGCTCTCCACTCAGTATAGCCGTTGGGGTTATTCTCAGGTAGTCCTATTGTTCCAGTAAACGATTGCCAGCGCCTATACGTATTAAACTGGACGGCTGCAAGCTGATCTAAGTTCCAAAGTAGTGGAACTGAGCTGTTTGCTACTAATACGTCGTCTGTATTCTGAGGTAGTTGTCGCACACCAGGTGCGGGAGGTGTTACACGGAGCCAATTCTGAGGGTCATTTGCGTCACTTGGCGATGCGTTTGCAGTTGTATGTGCTGTAGTTATACCGTTTGCAAGTCCGTTGCCAGTGGATAGTACAAGTCCTGAACTTGATCCACCAGATAGGTTAGCAAAAGGTGTCCCTGCAACCTTAGCAGTTGCTGTTATGACTCCGCTACTTGGGTTTGCAAATGAAATCTCGGTAAGTTCGGCGGCTATTCCTGTTGATATATTTAGAAGGTTAAACAGTCCTGTTGCAACAGTCGCTGCTGTATCTCCACTTATTGAGCTGTATATGACCGACTTGCTGTTGATCGTAGCAATATAGGTGTTACCAACACTATTAGGTGCAGCAAAGGTATAAGTCTCAATCTGAGCAACTGCTGCTTGGTTAGGAGACCAAAAAGCTGTGGTTGACATGCCTAATTTACCCTTTAATTTTTTCTGACCTACCTACTTTATCCCTATCCCTATTTACCCTTTGAGGAATACTGCTTTTAATCTTTAGAAGTCTTAGAAGCAAGTTGCTCTCTAAGTCTGCCATTCTCAGCAGTAAGGTGTTTTGCGAGATCTATTAAGTCTGCAACTGCTTTTTCCGCTGAGAGTGTTAACAGTCCTTCACAATCTACAGTCCTTATGCCAGCAAGAGAGTCTACGGTTTGACTCCAACGGAAGCGAAGTCCAGAGATGGAGGGTACTATGTCTATTGGAAGTTTCATTTGCCTTCTTGATGTCCTCTAAGGATTCCACGCTTCTCTGCGGGTATCAATTCAGCGCTCGCTCTTCTAAGTGCTAACTTTTCCAAGTCTAACTCAGTCTGTAAGTCAGTTTCCAAAGCTTTCAACTCATCCAGCATATGTTGTAAACGAGTTATATTTATTTCGAGCGATGCCTTATGTAGCTTCCATTGCTTTTTACTAGCCCTCTTAAGCATCCTACACCTTATCAGTCCTCTTTAGTGTTCCACACCTTACCATTCTCCACTGAATCCTATTGAGCCGAGTACAGGTTCTTGTTCTTCTTGATCTTCGCCAGGTGCAAACTCGTTAGCTAGGCGACCTAGTATACCAAAGCAGTCTGCAATATCATCCTCTTCACCCTCTTCGCCTGTGAATGCAGCTAACTGGTCCGTCATCTCTTCTTCCCACTCATAGACTATGCTAGGCAGTAGAAACATGTGATTTTGACTCCGTATTATACTAGCCTGCGCTCGGTTAATTTTGGATTTAGATTTTATGGCAAGGAGCTTGATAGGGGGTATAGCACGAAACCTTTTGCACTCGACCATCATGGCGTCTGAGAGCATGTCGTCGTCGGAGCACACGATAGTGTCCATAGGGTCCCCAGCAAAGTTAGCAAATAACTTGCATACTTCATTTAGCGCTGGAGCGTTCTCTTCATAGCGGAGTAGCTTGTTGAGGACGCTGAGCACTAGAATCTTACCATCTGGAGTCAATGCACCTGTAACTATAGCGGTCTTATTTGACTTCTTCTTTCCGCTCTGTGCCCAGTCTACAGCATGAAGGATAGTACACTCAAGCTTTCTATAGTGGTCCCAGTTAATTCCAGCGTGGACACGCCAAGCGTCTCCTACATCAGTATAACGTGGCCACTCTTTTGGTTGGAAGTGGACACCAGTCTCACCCTCAGACTCACCCTGCCAACAGACGCGGAACCAACGAGGTCTAGCCTTCTTAATCTTTTCAAGTCTATCTAGAGGCACCCTTTCAGGCCATAAAGCCTCACCTATCTTTCTACCTAGCAAGTCTCCTTCTGTGGCTATCGCTTTGAAGGTAAGAGTCTCGAACTTATCACCACCTACTTTACCTTCCGCCTCAATTCTACTGAATAAGTCATGTGGCCCCCATCGTGTACCTATTATGACTATAGGAGCAGTTGGACCAAGGCGACTATAGGCCACTGTGCAATACCAGTCCCATAGGTTCTCCAAGATAGTAGGCGACTGAGCTTCCTCACTATTCTTTATACAGTCATCTATAATAAGTAGGTCAGCAGGTCTTCCAGTTAGTGCACCGCCTCTGCCCTTACAGACCATACCACCTTCATAGCTGTCTATAATCCATTCACCTTTAGCGTTGGTGTCATCTCGTAAGTTGATACCGAATGCAGGTCCGTAACGGTTGACTATGTCACGCACCTTAGCTCCGAAGCTGCAAGCAAACGTTTCCTCATAACTTGCTAGAGCTATACGAGTCTCAGGCCACAGGAGTAACACCCACGCTGGGAAGTAGATAGAGCATCTACGAGAGTTATGAGTTGGAGTTAGGTTCTCACCGACTAAATAAAGTCCTCCTTCTACTTCTATACAACGTCCTGGTTTCGGAGTGCATCTCTCGATCTTTGTTATCGCAACACGACAAGGTTCAGAGAGTCCTATAGTTTGCTTTCGTGGTAACCGACAGGGTATCGCTCTCGTTGGTGAAAAAGCAATTACATAAACTCTTTCCTTACCTACTATACCCGATGTAGTTGTTGTAGGTTCGTACTCTTGTATAGAGGGCTTGAATCCAAGTGTTCTAACTAGGAAGGCTACTTGGTCAATAAGGCGCTTGTTTGTATTAGTAAACCTATACTGTCCACCGCCACCAAACTCTTCCCTCTTCTCTGGTGAATAATTGCCATCCGTGTCTATTAAGCCAGCCAGTAGCTCCATCCTTTGTTCGTCAGAAGCGAATAGATAGTCTTCAGGTATGTGCTTATTACCAAGCAGACAGTATCCAACCAATCCAGCCATCATTCCGTTGAATACACTATAGTAGGATTCCCCTAACTCATTTCGCATCAGAGTCCGTCTTGTACACTTATATCCACAAGCTATTATCCCATTTACTACTTCCCAGTCATCTCCTCCGTGTGATAACCAAGGATAGTCAGAGTTTCCATCTCCAAGCCAAGCTCCTAGTGCGTATGGGTGTAGAGCTAGTGCTTGTGATGGCATTATGAGTGGTAGTATTCTCGGTACACTAAACACAAAGTGTGTATCTGCTTTTAGTTTTCTCCCAGCAATGTACTGTGTTTCGGCAATTATAAATCTCTGGTTACCTCTATCATAGACATACCACTCATGTCTGCTATGACATTGTATTTTTGATCCATCAGAGAAGTGTACTAAGTAATCAGACTTACCGTCTTCGGACAGTGCTAATACTTTAACGGGTAGGCCACTTGGGGAGAATACATAGTCACCAACTTTCAGTTCCCCGTGTGTTTTCCACCCACACTCTGTGAGTATAGGAGTGTCGTGAGTAAGCTGTTTCCCATGTTGGAATGGGAGGATGACAGCGGTCCTTGAGTTTGGAGTTCGCCAAGCCTTGACTAGCATCTCAGTCAACTTCTGCAAGTGAGGAGGGTTCTTCTCTTTGCCACCTGTGTCGGCTATAGCAAGATGAGCGGGGGATAGGAGGTGGGGGCATCTGTTGAGTATGTCGTTCGTTGTGTTCATAGAGCTGTTCCGGTCATTGGTAAAGCGTGTTTTGCGCTAGGAATACCTATAGGTAGTATCTGTATAGATAAGTGCATAACTTAGGACTCTATAGCTTTAAGCGCTAACGGATTTCAATAGCGCTTAATCCTCACTAATGATGTCCCTATTAAACAGAAGGCTAAGTGGCAAGACAATAAGAACCCCAAAGAGTAAGTAGCCTAATAGTAACGCCCAATCCCACCATTGAACCCATTCTGGTTCAGGTACACGTGCCCATATCCTCTTCTTCATTCTAGGCTCCAGTTCTTTAATACAACTTCGTCATGGAAGCCACACTCGCATTGCACGGAGGGTGTGACTACCCCATCACCAGTTCCGATCAAAGCTATCTGGTGGTCGTTCAGATCCCCTAATCCTCCACAGGCAGGACAAGTCACTTTTACCTCGGCAAGTTGGTTTAGAAACCATTGACCTCTTATGAGTGGGTTACCTCGTTGTTTTCTCTGTAATATATACATAACCTTAAAGTCTCCACTCTTGCAGTCTTGCCTCTATAGTAGTAGTAGTAGTAGTAGTAGTAGAGTATCGCACAGTTATTGCATTGATGTCTTTTTCTTCTCTTTTGCACTTTTCTAAGCCGGTTTCACTTAGTCGACATATTAGCGAACTTAAGTGTCCTGCGGTTGCAATTGAGCCTACGTCTAGTATAACTCGGTTAGGAGCGCTGGGTTAAGAAAAAATTTTTTTTTTTGAGTTGCTATATACTAACTTAAACGGTGCTGTGGCTGCAATACTACTCTTTCCTCAAAGAGTTTAATGGGGGTAGGGTTATAACTCTACAGCGCTGCTACTGTGATGTGTTATAACTTAGGAGTAGTGTGTTTAGTTATAACTTAGAGGGGTGTAGGTGTGTTGAGTGTAGAAGTAGTTTTCGTTATAACTCTATAGACGGGAGATATGTTGAGTGTAAAAGTAGGCGGGTCCCATACACCCCCTTGACTCTCCGCACAACACGCTTCGGGCGCACTAGGCAGACCGGGTGACTGCATGGGTAGGAGGTATGGGTAGGGATTAGGCTAGGCTAGGCGAACTAGAAGACTTAGTGCTGTCTAGCTAGAGGAGTTAGGTGACCCTATAGACATGGGTAGGTAGAGGCGGGCGTAGCGGCTAGGTACGCGGCCAGGCATGGCCACGGATCGGTCTGGCACGGCCGCTAGGCCGCATGGGTGGCATGGTTGGTACATGGGTAGCCTGGCATGGCCAGGACGCGGCATTCGCAATCGTGGACGCATTACGGGCATGGCATAGTCAATGGTACATGGGTGCATGGTCATGGATGGGTGTGCATTGTAGCAGAAATGATACGCTATACAAACGTGGGGAGTAGCGAAATGCTACGGGAAATGCAAAATCATACGGAGCGCCTGACGTGGTATGCTACACTCGCATGGGCGGCATGGTAGGGGGCTAGATCCCCAAGGTTAAAAAACCGCATCAGGAATGCGGTATCCTCGCCATGCCAATGGATTGGCATGGGCGTTGCATATGGTATTGGCAATGCGGCGGAGGGAACAGGCGAATGCCTAGCCCCACCGCAATACCGGGCTATGGTGGACGTGGGACTAGCAGCACAGCACAGGGTCACAGGCTGTGATGGGCTGGGGTACAGCATCCCCAACGGGTTCGACCCCCAAAGTCCCCCTTGAACTTGATTACCCGATAGACATGGGGAGTGCAATCGGCCCAATCGCCCCGTGCTCGTGTAGGGTAATCCCGGTCTATGACCGGATGGTGGCTCTTTGACAATTTAGGTACGCTCCATTAGTCCAGACTGGCTAACACCTAGTCTCGCACAATGGAACGATACGCACGCTAGAACCAATGGTCGCGGGAAGTGGCTCCACTAGAATGGAGACTTCCATTGAGTCCCTAGAAGTCTAACCCCTTACAAAATGGAGAACCCCCAATGCCACACCCTGGAAACGCATGGATCTCCTCATTGTGGATGGGCAAAACTGTACGACGCATCCACACAGATGATCCGCAGAATGGCATGACTGGCATCGTCGTGGACACCATGTACGATGCAAACGATGCACTCTACTGTCTAGTACACAGCAAGAGTTTTAAGAGCGCATGGATTCCCGCTCCTCGCCTTGAAATCCGAGACTAGACGCACCTTACTAGAATAAAAACTTCTTACAAGTCGAGCCACTTCCCCTGCCCATTGGTTCTAAACATTTCTGTGGATGCAAAACCGTGTGATACCTCTCGCACTTTCGCGTGTAGGCACTGCACGGTCGAGCAGATATTCGGAGACTGTGTCATGGCTAAGAAAGCTCCAGTCAAGTCGGCAGAACCAGTTCAACCGACTGAACCAGTTCAGCCGGCAGAACCAGTTCAGTTGGTAGAGAACGACGTGGAGACTGCACCAGAAAACTGCACTGGTCTGGTTGGTACCGGCAAATTTGGGGGTACAAAATACCCTTGGGACGAGTGGTTTGCCAAAGCCAGCAACTCGGTTGGCATCATTCTCAGACGGTCCGAGGGACCAGAGAACGACAAGGGGAGCGTGCTTGACGGCAAAGAGACTGTCAAACGGCACTACAATGTCCCGGTTGATGGAATGCCGCCGAAGATCCGCACTGCCCTGCGGCGTCGCTACCTTTTCGGTAAAATTTTCCGCAAGGACGAAAATGGGAACAAGTTCCCTAAAGGGGGCTTGGTGGTCCGTGACGTCCGCCCAATGACCGACGAGGAAAAACTCGCCGAGAACATCCGGAGGGCCGAGGAGAAGGAAGCTCTCAAGAACAGCAAAAAGAGTGTTACCACACCTAGTACGGATGAGCAAGACGCTGTGTAGCATCACGAACCCTGCCTAGTATACCACTAGGCAGGGTTTTTTTCTGTCCACCACTTCTATCAGAAGGAGACTGCAATGTACCATCCCCGAGAACTTGGACTGCTAGAGACTGGGATCGCACCAAGGCATGGATTCAGTGACCGCCACACCGCAGACTGCGAAATGCAACGGAGCCCACAAATGATCTGGCCTGATAGAGCACCCTACCGAGTTTGGTGGTGTGCCACGCACGGCCAATGGTGTAATGAAACTCCAGTCAAACAGACATGGACGTTTGAAGACGGGGAGTGTATTGAGCGAGCTATGTAACCACATAACCCCACCAGACTTAAAAACCTGGTGGGGTTTTTTCGTTTCTATCACTTCCTATTACTCTCTCGCTTGGCCCGGACGCCGGCTCCACCACTTTCCTCAGTTCGCCCTCTTTACAACTCAGCGCAGGTGGGTATGACCCACTGGCACCACACATACGACACATCCAACTGCCAAACCAATTACTAGCCATAGCTATTGTTAAACCTGGCCGACCACACGCCGGACACAAAAACGATGTCACATTACACTGTGTTGTTTTAATCATGTACAGTCTCTCCTTTCAAGTGTTCTACCACCCCTCCCAGTTCCCCCTTCTCTATCATCCCCCGTAGCACTAGCGCAGCTTGTATGTTGTTATTAACCGATATACTTCCGCCACCCCTAGCTTTTGCTGCCAGTTCAGGATGATCTCGCTCGAACTGCGTCTGGTCTAGCATCTTTAATGTTCTGGCAAGTTCTATCAATAGAGTCCTACTAGGTGCCACTCTTACCTGGTTTCCATCCTTATCCAACACTATATCATTGGAGAAGAATGGCTCTAACAGCGCCCCTATTATCCCTGGCTTAGCACTATCTGGCACTGCCCAACACTCTTTCAGAGCTTGACGTATCAACTCTGGCAGTTGCTGGCACCCTTGTAGACGAGGGTCTACAACTTCATTCCGAGCGGCCCCCTGCGGCGTAGTCTCTATCACTCCTGCCAGCTGTGCGTCTTCGCGTATCCTAGCATACTGTGCCTTGAGTTTCTGCCTCAAGTTTCTACGCTGGCTATGTGATAGACCCTCTAAGTTACCTCTACTAGACTCCGCCGTGCTACCACTCGTCCCAAGTGTGTCATCCTGCCTTGAGCTGCTTCCTCGGCCTCCGCTCTCTTCGCGGTTGTAGTTTGACACTGGCATGGCTCTGTATTACTCCTCCTATCAATTGTAGGTCTTCCTCTTCTTTGGCACGCTGCTTCTTAAGTCTCTGCTGTTGTCTCCTGTGCCTACTTCTTGACACTGACATAGTTACCTCCAATTCAGTATAGTTGGGCTGGCTCTGCATACCCTCACAGCAGAGCACTACACCGAACCCACTACAAAGTGGGCACGGTTGATACTGTATACAGTTCTCCATCACTCCACGTCCATAACACTGAGGGCATATCATGTTATCACCCTTTTCTTCTTCATCGCGGTGCACTCACCTCCGAAAAGGTTAATAGGTGTCTCTCTCTCTCAATCCGTTCTTTTAAGCCACGTATTATCTTATCTCTATCTAAGTTTGGATGTGTACCAAGCGGCTCATACCTACAGTTAAGTGGGTTGTACATTCCCAGGTCGAACCTGCCATCTTGGCGGTTCGTAATCACCACGCGGCACTCTAGTTGTTTCGTCATTAGTATCCTCCCTGTTTCTAACCTATCTGTTCTACCCTAGCAGTAAAAAAAGCGCTAGGGAAGATAATTCCTTACCTAACGCTTCAATTGTACAGTCGGTCAATCCCTACAACTTCGCTAGTCGCGGTCATAATCGTGTTCTGTTCAAGTCAGCAAAACTACCTGGGCATGGTGGTAAGACACCATATATAGCCTTTATACGGTTCATACACTCCTCTGGGTCAAGGTGGCAGTCGACCAACCAGTCGTATATATTCTCCAGCTGCTCCCTACTCAGTGCTTGGAGCCATTTTGTAAAGAACTCTGGTATTGTATCTGCCGCCCTGTTTAACGGCCAGAAGCCGTAGTCTGCACCATCTCCCTCAAGTGCTCCAAAGTAGCAATGTGGTGGAGCATAGTTATTAAGCTCATCATAGAGGGTTTGTAGATCAGAGTCCGCATATATTGATTCAAAGTAACCCTCACACAACCATGCAGTCTTGATCTCCCGAGTTCTTAGACACTCTCCACCGAGAATTGCCTCCAACTCTTCCACGAATGCAGGAATGAGGTCTTTATTCTGCATTGTTCCACTTAATACAGTTCCGAGCTTTACAGCCCGACCATGACGCATGTTGCCTTCAACCTTCATACTTCACCTCTTTCTTTGAGTTTTGGGCGACTTGTAGTAGGTTCCTAAAAATCATTTTGCCGCAGGAATACATCAATTGCAGCACGAACTAATTGACTTATATTCGGCTTTATAATTTGAGAGGCCGTGAACCTTTCCATGCGCTTCTCCAGGCTATCACCCAGAGCAATTCCTATCTGTTTTCTACCAACACTTCTCAGTGTTCTAGGTCTTTCTCTAGTTGCACTTTTTTCATTAACACTCATCTCAGTCTCCCTTCTTTATAAGTTCGAGTGTGATTTCTTGCTACGTCGTAGCAACTCATTACGTATCAGTTTCTCTACATCAGTGCTACCAGCTCTCCTAACTAATTGCCTCCATATCTCATCCACTTCTTGAGTAAAATATGGTGCTGTAGAGAGGTCCACCAAGTCGATAAGGACTGTAACTAGAGTTTCTATACGGAGACAATCCCACATAGTCATAAAACCCCTCTAGTGTTGAATCCATACCTGCTGATATCTACGACTTAATGTAGTCAGAACGGCTGACCCGTCTTGGAAGTGGTATACGTGAAACATGTTGTCTTGGATCTCATGTATCACTGTCTTGTCTATGTGCCTTGCAACTTGATACAGCGACCACTTGCGTCCTTGTCTATGTAGTCTTGTGTGTAAGGCTAGACACACTCTTGCCATCACCATGCTGTCATTAAAGTGATAGACTGGATATAGTTTCGGCATTTTCTCAGTCTCCCTTCTTTGCAAGTTCGAGTTAGAAGGTCCTATCTACTCGATCAAGCCTAATTCACATGACTCCTCCTCCAAGTACAAGTCTGACACCTCCTGTCCTGAAAGAGCAAGTACAGTGGCTCCGTCACCCACAATGAGTTTTGCATTGTAGATAAAGTGTTCACTGTGGAACTCGTCGAGTTCAAAGAACACAAAAGGCGCGTTCTTCGGAAGCGACTTCAAAAACTCTAGAAGCTTTCCGACCGTCATAACGTTGTTCATCAAGTATTCTCCGCAATCTTAACTGTCTCACCAATCATAGCAAGGAGGTCTGAAAGTTTAACCCATGCTGTGATAGTCGTACCATCATACGCACTGATGTGTACGCCAAATGGTGCGTCGAGACCGTTCTGATCGAAGATGATCAAATCAACTTCAACCCCGTCTTGGAAAGTCTTCTCATCCTGTCCATGACGCATGTTGCCCTCAACCTTCATACTACACCCCTTTCTGGAGCATTGACGATAGCATTAAACGCGTCACACGAGAAACCAATACTCTGCTAGGCACGCCAGTTAATAAGTTCTTTCACTCGACTACCATCTGAGAAGTCCAGAATGATGTAGTCTTTTTCTACTCCAATATAGCACTGAAGCTTATTGAACTGGTCTGCCTGACTAAGTTCTTGGCTCATTGGACATCCATCTCCATGCTTCTCCCCCTGCATGACTTTGGCATGACAGAAGCCGCACGGTCCATTGATAATGGAATCACACAGCTGGGAGTACTCCGACTCATCAGCCTTATTCACTTTCTCATTCATACCAGTCTCCCCTTTTTGTAGGTTTAGGCAACTCTGTATCATTCCGCTACATGCGGAATGCCAATTAGGTAGATCATGCAAATCCCGTGCCAATCAGAATAAAGTTTTACATCTAGTGCTTGTCATGGAACTCCCAGTTGTACCCTAGAATCGCCTACGATTGATTCTGCCGCTAGCTATCCAGCCCCGGTAGGGTAGCCCTACCTACCCCGCCAGGACGCGGCTACGGGCGACGTGGGCGGGCTGGCGGCCATCCCTGCAAGCGGCTAGGACGTCCCAGAAGGTTGTTTCTTATACCGATTGTTCGTGCTAATGTCTATAGGTCTATGCTTCGGCAATCTTCCACCATGAGACCTCACGAACTCTTTATAAGCAGCTACCCCTTTAGCAGTTGCCCTGTAGTTGATCTCTTTTACACCTTCAATATCGAGAACAACTTCCTCCACCATCTTCATCGCAAGCAACCCAATCTGTGGATTACCAGAGCTACTACCGGGTTTGATCCCGTTCAGCGCTCTCGTGATACTCCCACTAACAGCAGTATATCCAGCTTTAACGTGTAGTTGTGCTCTAGTAACTAGAGGACACTCATGCTCTGCGGATAAGTCCATACCCTCTATAATGAGAGCTGCCATCACACGAGCTTGAGGTGTTCGCAACCTAGCATAAGCATGATTTGAAGTGGGCATAGTTCTTACATCTCCTTTCTAAAGTCCTCTAAACCTCTTTGTTGACATAACCGACTTCACTGGATGTTGCACTTTAGTAGGAAGTGCTGGGAACTCCTTATCTCCTCTCTTCTCCAATGACAGTTTAAGTCTACCTATAGCTTTGTCGGCATAGCTTTGTAACTGTTCTATACCGACGAAGTGCACGTCTTCTTCTATTGCAGCACAGCCTGTGCTTCCTGAACCCATAAATGGGTCTAGTATTATAGTGCCAGGAAGGCAGACCAGTTTGACCAAGTAGCGCATTAGATCAAGTGGCTTTACTGCTGGATGTGAGTCTATTCTGCCATGTGGTCTATCACTCCCTCCTGCTTTCGCTGAGTAGAAGAACCTTGCAATCTCATCAGGTAAACACCCGTCATGTATTAAATTAGCAGGGTAGCGCCCATCCTTTGTGAATTTAGCTAAGCTCCCGTGCATCGAGGTATCCCCTTCTCTATTGAAGCAATAAATACCTGAGCCTGAGCTTTTCCTAGCAGTCTCACCATTTCTCTCAATAACCGCTCCTGTTGTTCCGACTCTACAAGTGTCTACGTTCATACCACCACAATGGTTCTCTATCGAGTTGTATGCTACATTCTTAATAAGTTCCTTCCTAGCAACAACTATAGGTTCCCATGCAGGTTTAAGCGCTGTATTCCACCCCTGCCATCTTTGGGCGTCTTCTGTTACAGGAATGTCATATCTAATTCCACTTCTAGCCTTAGCTTCTACTCCACTTATCTGCTCCATATTTCCGAATGGGTTAAACCTCATAGCTTTCCCGTCTTGTATCTGTCTAGTCTGTGAAGACTCTGATTGAACAGTTCCAGTAATCTCTCTTTTAACTCCGTACTCCTTGTCAATATCCTTTGATACATCTGTCCCCTTTGGAAAGCCTGTAGAGCATAACCACATTAGGCAGTCTCTAATCTTAAATCCAGTGTCTTCTATAGCACAAGTCATACGATGCCACGTCCTAGTACCACCAAATGACAGTAAATGTGCTCCAGGCTTAGCCACTCTAAGCATCTCATCAGTCCGCTCCTTAAACCACTTTTGAAAGAGATGAGGGTCTTTATAAGAGTCCCAGTCTTTACCCATAAACGAAAGGTTGTATGGAGGGTCTGTAATTATGGCGTGGAACTGATTAGGTTCTAAATGTGCCATAACATCTAGACAGTCCCCTATATACACCACAGCACAGCCACACTCAGATTTCCAGTAGGGCGTTAAGCAGTCTCTTACGTTCCTTTTCGAGGAAATTGGCATAGTTTTTTAACCTCCCTATCTCCTTTTTGACTTCTCTTAACTCATCCCACAGCACTTTACAGTTCTTACAACCTACTGTAGTAGTATCCATTACTCCAGAGTCTACCTTCCTGTCTTCACTCACTTTATCACCCTCAAGTAGAGACTATACACCCGATCTGTAAGCAACCATGTCCCGTCTGTCTGCCTAACTTGCTCCCACTTTAGCACATCTATCTTGCGCAGGAACGCTAAGTAGCGCTGAAGTCTCTCGTTTGACATACCAGTCCACATCTCTAGTGTCCGAATCATTAGTCCACCTGTCTCCTGATATAGTCTATATCCAGCCTTCGGGTTCGGGGAGCAAAGCCACTTTACTATATTAAGACTATGTCCCATAGCTGTATCTAATGCTATCTTACGGATGATAGAAAGTATATTAGTACTTATGGTCCCTTTGTTGAGTACTACTGCGAGACAGCCTGCTAGCCGTATGTTCTGGCGTGCCAATCTAGTTGGTAGCTCCTTACACTCATATATATTGTGCTTTCTACTATCTTCATTAGGTCTCGCACGTAGATCAGCAGACAGCTCTGCCAAGTCTATGCAGTAGTCTTCAACGTCTTCTGTTATATCTATTAGACCTAATTTCTCCTCAGTGTTAGACCTTAGCCAGTCTACATATCCACCTGTAAGTGTATAGGCTAGTCTAGTCTTAGCGTCTAACACTGATCCAGCCGTACCGTTTGAGCGGTCAACCATTGCCATTCTTTCAGACCTTAGTGCTCTCCGGACTATATCCCGCTTTTCGTTCTCTGGTGGGTCCGCTATAACAAAGCGCAGAAACCTGTCCCCTAGATGTGACTGGTCGTGATCCATCATTGCCGGTGTTAGAGCCATAATCCAAGGTGTTCTAAGACCGGCATACACTATATCCTTATCTGTATTCTTAAAGGTTGTCCCACTCTTTCCATCAAATATACGCCGCTGTTGACTCATAATCTCTTTGAACCTGGGTGACGACATCATCACATCACCCTCAGGTGTTATTAGAGTCTTACCATTGATACGAGCTATGAGTGAGCAGTCTTTACCTTGATCGTTTGCCAATCTCCAACCGCTATGGAATCCAGTTAAGTGCTCTAGATTGTGGCAGTGTTGGGATACTAACAACCCGTCACACATAGTCGACTTACCTGAGCCAGCAGAGCCTACCAAGTGGAGGAAGAGCTGATTCCCACCTTGTTGCGTTGAAGCACATACAGCAAATAGAGTCGCCAGGGCATCCGACAAGTCCTGTCGCCATTGCATTGCACCCTGCCAAGCCTCTAGACACTTAGTCCATGTGCTACAAGGCTTAGACTCTAAACCTCCCTGATGTAGTTGCCCATTAGACGATATGTTAGTATTAGGACTAAACCAGTCTTTAGGTACTTCCTGTATCATGTCGAATAGGCTTCTAAGAGCTGGCGTTCTATCTGTCCCTGTAACAGCGCTTAGGTGGTCTCGTACATCCCATCCACTTGGCTTCTCAGGATCATACCCGTCTTGTCCCCATACTAAGTAACGAAGTGAGGAGGCCACTCCACTTATCTTGTTTGCTACTCTCTTCATTCCGTCATATCCAGCTCTAGACTTGGACTTGCCATTTATTCTTGGATGATCTGAGTCGAATAGAAGTGTAACACACTTCTTACGACATAGACCTGTCCAGTCATCACGCCAGATATTACACCCCGGTACACCTATTATATTAGTAGTCTTATCCAATCTATTCCACACTTCCCAAAGCGCCATTGCATCCCACGGTCCCTCACATATAACTAGATTAGGTCTGTTAGGATCGAAGTCTGTTGGCACTAGGTAGAGTGCATGAACTTTACCCTCCGGCCATATTCCAGGTGTAGGTAGTAGTCTCCACACCCACTGATCTCTTTCTTGTATCTTCATTCTACGATAGACTTGATCCAACTTTCCATCTACCCCATACCCAGGCACTAACCAAGAGCCTTCACCGTCCTTACAGATCCCCCAAGCTGCTACAGTTGCAGGGGATATAAGTCTGCGGTCCTTAGCAACAGCAGTATGGAATGCTCCTGCGTCAGATTTTGACTCAGCTGCCTTCTCATAAAGCAATCTAGTGAATACCAGTCCGTTACCTTTTGTGTTACAAACGAAGCACTGCCAGACTCCAGTCTCCACCTCTACTGAGAGCTTTCCCTCTCGTCCACAGGATAGACAATCTCCAGTTGCATGACTCCCACGCACGTTCAGGTCAAGTCCGTGGAACATGAACGGGCGCAGTCTATCTGGAGTGGTCTGCCGCTGTTGTCTATTAGCGACTGGCATTAGACTCCAACTCCTTCAGCCCAAGTTCTACTGTGATACTCCACCGACACTGGTGTAGGTATCCTTGGAAGTAAGTCCTCACCACTCTGCTCCATTAACCCTTTAAGAACTAGAGCACGGTCCATATTCTTACCTGGTCCATCTCCACCAGGGAAGTCAAATATGATCTCGTCGTGAATCTCAAGCGCTATATGACCGTCAAAGTCCTCACTCTCGCGCCACTGTCTAAGTCGATCCGAACACCTTATAAGTGCCTGATTTTTACACCAACAGGCTGTTCCTGACACGTGATAGTTAAAAGGGGTTGTACTAAGTATTCTATTATCTTCAGTCCTACTTGCGAGTATAGGATACCCACGTTGAGAGTCTACAGTTCTATCTGGCAGCGTCTCTACATACCCAGTCTTCTCTGCTTTTAGAAGGTAGTAAGCTTGGAGTGATGCCAACTTAGGAAGTCCTTGATCCACAAGGTCAAACGCTCCAGCCTTTCGAGCAGTAGCATCACCCTTCCTTTTACCACAACCATACTGTTTAGCAAAGTTGAAGTTCTTAATCCATTGATAGAGAGTTGCCTTATACTTCTTCTTAAATCCGTCTCTTGTTAGATGCAAGTCTCTTTCAAAGTATTCTATAGAGTAAACTATACTTGCTATCAAGTTGTGATAAGAACCCCAGTATGGTGGTTCATTAGGCTTCTCAAACACCTCAACCATTGACTTTTCACCAGACTCATAGCCTGGAATACGTAGCTCTATGTTTTGGAAGTCCATCGACCACCATTCGCGTCCTGGCGCTGGACCAAAACAATTGCGAACCGATAGACGCCATTCATCCTCTTGCTTACCTACGTTTTGTAGGTTAGGGTTGTTACTAGCCCAACGAAGGTGGTCCGTTGCACATGGGTTTAGACTTGCATGTATACGATAGTGACCTGGCGATCCAACTACAGGAACCCAAAAGCGCTGGTATGCCTTCATATAACTTAAATCAGTCTCGTGCTTACGTTTATCGGTAAGTAGCCTAACGAAGTCAGGAGCTTGTCCGTCTAGTGTAGTCAAGTACTCTTGCATTGCGTCTTTGTCTAATGAAGCATTTCCTGTTTTACTACCGTATATTATAGGCAGTTTTAAGTTATCCCTTCTAGTTGTCCCTAATCGTCGTCTTGATGATCCCTTCTTACGACTTAGGCACTTAGGACACACTTCTCCATTCGCTTCTTCACCGTTCCAATGTTTAATCCTTTTAGTATAGTTACAGTATGTACACGATTGAGTAACTGAGCCATAGAAGAAATCACGCATATTGTCGTTGGTTGCAGGTCCATCTGCCAGTTCTAAGTGGTGTCCATACTCAGCAGCGATAGAAACTAACTCCGCTTCTGATTCAGCACTATACTCACTATACTGCTGAATTGTAGATTCTGTATAGTCTCCTATAGCTGTCAAGCCATAACATTCCATCTCAGAAGCTATACGTGGAAGATTTATTCTATGTTCATATATCTTCCAAAGTCCTCTTTGAGCTATATATTTCTCCATCTCTAAACCAAGATAAAGGGTATACTCTGAGTCAGCATTGGCATATTTAGAGCAAGCGTCAAGCCAATCAGGGTTAGTTACCTTCCAGTCAGTTAGCCTTATATATGCTCTTGGAAGCCACATATCATTCTTCCAAGGCTTGTCTCCATCTCGCTTTGAACTTTCTTTTACTGACGGCATACCGTTTGCACCCTCTTTAGCAATAAGCCAAGTAGGGTAATCAGACTTAGCTATTGATCGAGCAGCTTGTGTTATCTCTTTAACTTTTAACTCAAACGGCTCGATGTCTACACCAAGATACTCAAGACACATATCAGTTAAGTTGTGTCGGTGGTTAGAGGCTAATAGGTGTCCCATCACTAAAGTATCACGAACCTTATCCCAAGGGACTTGTAGTCCTATAGACAGCAGCGCTCTTATATCATACTTAGAGTTCTGAAAGTAGATTAGGTCCGCTGCGTCGATTAGCTCTGCAATGTCAGAAATGTCTTCACTAGGTATGTCAGGCTTGCGGGTTAGTGGGTCTACATCCCACTCCCAAAATCTAATGGTCCCGTCGTTTGCACACGTAGTCACAAGAAATGGCATCGCCCCATGTGCGAAGTCAAGACCAGTACACTCTGTATCGAGTGATATAATCACCTTAGTTTATCCTTGTCTGTAACCTTCTATGCTCACTGGTCTCAGTGCATACTACACAGTCTCCACCCTTACTATTCTTCCCAGTTCCATCACATGCGATACACTGTTTATGTTCTAACTGTCTCTCCTTATACCTCTCTGGAAATAATGTTTGACTCAGTAGTAACTTTGTCCTATTTGAAACCGGCATAGTTAACTCCTTACCTTGCAAGCTGATGGCCCAGACCAAGTTTTGTAACCCAATCTTATAGTACACTCTCCATGTACTACTTCTTACACCGGTGTCTTCCTTGGTTGTCCTACTCTATTTGAGGCTGGCATAGTAGGCACTGCTGGGGTCGAACCAGCGACCAAGAGACTATGAGTCTCCTGCTCTACCTCTGAGCTAAGCGCCTAGAGCCAGGGTGATTACACGCTAGGGAAAGCGCCCTGTTCCTTACGGTTACAGGCACCCTGGGATGGCAACTACTCAAGCCACTCAAACTTTACCTGCGTTGGCTTCTTAGTGCGAATGTCAACCACCTCCTTACCATCCCTGTCGGACCTAAGTATGCAAGTCCTTGCAGCGGCGTCCACAGCTATGACTGTCACACTCTGCGGAGGGAACTCTTTTCCATTAGAGTCCTTCAACTTCTCCCCTGTTGTGGTGCGCTTAGCAAACTTATACTTCATTCCAACCACAGGAACCCCAACAGGTGTGACGACAGGAGCAGTCGTCGGAGTAGCTTCAGGTGTAGAGTTTGCTGGTGGAGGATTCAGTGCCAAGTCTCCAACCGCTGCCCAGTCTATTGCAGCGGCAGTCTGCTTCTGTGTCCACCCAACTGCCCAAGCCAACTCCTCAAGTTGAGTAGATGCACTAGCCCCGTTCTCTGTTGCACCTTGAGGGTCACTCATTGCAATCTCAACAAGTGCTGCAATCAACTCAGCCCTATCCTCTGGCTCCTGTGGCGACGAAGGAATTTGTGGTAACTGACTCTGTCCAGGGGGTACAGTCATTGGCTCAGGCTGAGTTGTCGTTACTGCTGCTGTAGGATCAACTTGACCATTCCATTGTGCACGACCAGTCCATGTCTCAAACACCATCTCTTGTGGATTCGGATTAGTTGGTGACCTTGGAGGAGTGTAGGCACGTGTCTCAAACAAAATGTACAAGGGGTTACCAGACTTTGCACTCTCATTAAGAGTTTTCATAGCGGCCATGAAGTAGGCTTCAGTACGTGCTCCAGTTGGGTCGGTTGCTAGTGTCTCCTGACAAGGGGCTACACCAAGCATTCCAAACACGCTCCTAAAGTCATCCCAATTCTCCACAAATGTTTTGTTCTTCCCAATACCGAGAAACCGACGATACCCCTCAGGGGTATCACAAAGTGGTATTATTCCCTGGGTTACCAACCCTGAAATCTTATTCCCACCATGTGTTTCATCAAGTTGTCCATTTACTATCCTACCCAACACAGTTGCACTCACTCGGAAGAATGTTTCACCCAATGGAATCTTCTTTTTGTCCTCTGTTTGTTTCTTCGTGTAAAGCGCCGAAATCTTTGCAAGTCCCATTTTGATACCAGGTGGGAGTTGTCGGCTTCCTGTGTTGATAGGTTTGTTTGCTGTCTCCTGATTTGCTTGAGAGACTCGACCACCAAGTCTTTCAGCAAACGAACTCATCTGCTGCTGAACTGGCATAGTCAAACTCCTAACTGCGAGAAAAGGTGGGAGAGTTAACAGGCTTAAAAATTTTATGGCAGTGTACACACTTTTCTGCCAACCTGCCCCCTCCCACTTACTACGACCGGGTGGATTTGAACCACCGACCTCCTGGTTATGGGCCAGGCGAGCTAGGCCGCTGCTCTACGGTCGTTATCCAAGACGATCTCCCGGAGTGGAACCACTGGGCGATGTCAATAAAGGTAAGGGTCAACAGCCCCCTGTAAACTGTTTTGCCGACCCCCAAAGTCGGCTGACCCTTACCGTCGAAGACACCTTTATTATGCCTCAAGCGCCGGTATATACTTTGCTAACACTAAGTAAAGTTCTCTTGGCGTCGGTGCTGTCACGAACTCAGGTAAATTCTCGTCGTATTGCCACTTACCACCAGCCGCAAAGTTCGGGTGATATAGTAACCGCAAATGGCGCTGACGCTTATCCGTACCAACTTTCTGCACTACCGGAGTCATAGGCTTTCCGTGAGCATCCGTTCGAGGGGTTACTACATCTTGTGTAGTCTCATCCTCATATAACTGTATCACGTAAGTGCTAGCGTCTTGTAGCCATTGGGCGTTGGTGGCACCGAGTGCTGGCGCCCAAAAGGAACCCATCTGCATTGTGTGCAAGAGCTTATTCTTACCACCACGGTCCTCAACTGGGTTGTGATCCTTCTCCTGAGCTAAGACAATTACATTGCAGTTAGTAAGGTCCAACAAAGGTCTAATAGTCTCTCTTAGCTTCGATGCACGCTGTTGATATAGGCCGTCGGGCACAGTCCCCCAAGTTAACATCTCAGGAACTTTTGATAGTCCCTGAAGCTCGACCGAAACAATGTCTTGGAGAGATGTCGCTGTTTTAAGTACTACTGTCCTAAATGGGTTACTAACAGCCAACTCACGTGCAATAACAACCACTTTAGCACTTCCGCTTACGTTCTCCCCCTTGATCTTATGTGAAGAGACCTTAATCAGAGATATACCCTCTATGTTAGCCACACTATCCATACCACCATTGTTCTCCGGTTCACAGGAAATAAATAGTATAGGTTTCCTAAACTGGGCGGCTAAAGTAGTTTTCCCTGATCTATTACGTCCATAGATACATAGTTTAATATACTTCTGTGTTAGAGAAGTTACGGGTATTGCAGTTGACAACACTCCATTAGTAATAATAGGTGTAGTCTTAGGAGGTGCTTGTCTCGTTGTCGCTGGCATTATTGTAACTCCGGGAACATCGTTTCAACTCGTTGTAGTCCAGCCTCACTACCTGTTTCAAGGTAAGCATCATACTCTGTTGCACCACCTTCTTCTAGAGAGCTATATACACCGAAGGGAGTACGGTAGTTCATAGGAGGGGGTGCATCATCAATACGCCGTGTTCTAGCGTTAGTTACTTGCTCATACCACCAACATATAGTCTCCAGTAGTGGATCAAAACAAGTATCCTTAAACACCTGTATATCTTTCTTACTCACCTCAGACCTTACACGAAAGAACCAGTATGCGGGATCATCAGCAATATAGTCATGTCTCAAGCGCTCATAGAACTCCTCGTCCGTTTCAGCTTGAGTGATAGTGCTCCTAGTGGCCTTACCCTTATGTGGTCTGATATTGCCAACTCCACCTGAAAGCGGTCGGCGAATCACATTGTAGCGGACTCCTAAGATTGGGGCTTCTGATCCGTAGTCAATACATGCCACTCTTTCCAGAGCAATCAAGTAAAGCATTGTCTGTAAGTCAAACTTTAACTGTCGCTCTACTTGAAGCTTATCTATGTCCCCCTTCGTCTTATTCTCTTGGAGATAAATACCACCATCTGGTCCTGTAACTTTGTCAGTAATAAGGTCTACTGAGTCAAACTTTCCACGTAGTCTTACCATTCGTCCTGATGGCAAAATATAGCCTACATCAAACACACTCTCTCGCATAAGAGGTGTGCGATTTTTTACGTCTGGATGCTCCTTCCAATACTTAGCATACTCTGGAAATTGGACTAAGCAGACATTATACCACTTTACAATGTCTGCTTCCTGCGTTCTATATTTTCTAATTAGCTCTTGAGTATGACAGAGCAGAGGTGTTTCATACTCCTCTTGACCTGCATGAAACTGCTCACATATATGCCACATGTTACCATATCCTATACGGTGATTCCACTTACCGTATAGATCGAGTCCAAGAATGTATCTCAGTCTAAAGCGCTCTCGGCATGAGAGAAAGCGGACAATCATTGACTGGGTAATTCCACCAAGCGGACCTTTTCCACACGGTCCTTGCCACAGTGGGTTATTGTTGTCATGACGCTGTGGCACACTTGCAATGTTTAACGCTAACTTAGAAGTTGGCATATTTAGTACAAGAGTCTCAGAGTTGTCAATCGACTGAGTAATACTACCAAGTGGACTTACGGGTGGCTCAGTCCATATCAACTTAGAATGGGATGTCGTCATAGTCTGCATAAGCGTCTTTGAGTTGTTGTCTATTGTGGACTTGCGACGTGAGACTGGCATTTTTGCTCCCTCCGTTTGTAATGTTCTCACCACTTGAGTTTACCATAAACTCGATAGCGTCCCGTAGAACAATTATAGATTTCAAGACCGCCATGTTCTTCTGAGCTAGAGGCATCCGTAGTATAGCAGCTGGGTGGACTATCTTACAAAACTCTAAGCATCTACCATCTGGTATCCACTCTGGCTGCTCAGAAGTGAAGTCCAGTCGAAATTGCGCTGCCCCATATATGTGGTCTTGTGCAAGTCTACCGACTAACACTATCAACTTTGGCTTACACAGATGCACGAACTCAACTAAGCGAGGGAAGCACTCCTGTATTTCACTCTCCTCCGGTTCATTGTCTCCACGTCCTTTAGCTTCACGTGGGAAGCAAGCAACAAGGTTGGTTATAGCCCAAGACGGTGTACCAGCGTTAGTCAAAGGATTATACTGGTCAATAACCTTCTTAAGTATATCATCAAAAAGTGTGCCTGCTTGTCCCCAAAACGGTTTTCCTGTTGCATCCTCTGACGCTCCAGGTGCCTCACCTATAAAGACTATATCAGCTGGCACTTGTCCACGTGCCAGGCAGATATTGTCGCGTTGTTGGCACAGTGGACATTTAGTACAGTCCTTCCAGCGCTGTACGTGGTTGGTCCATATGTCTCGTCTTGCTATTGGCATGGTTTTGCGCCCTCTTTCCGATCTATAAAGTCGAATACCTTGGCGACAAGGCTCCGACCAAACTTCTTAATTAGTGTCTTCCGTATATCCTCGTCAATATAACGAGTGATATTTTTGTGAGCTGCAAACTCTAAGAGGATGTCACGACTGAACTGTTCAACATTCACATCAACTAAACACTTCATCTTTATCTCCTTCCGTCAAAGGGTTTGCCATCTGTTCGTTCTACAAGCACAGCCCAGTCATTATCGTCATACCCTCCATCTAAGTCACGACGACGGTGAGCAGAGTAACCCATCCTGCGAAGCTGTCGAAGCACCTCAAGCAGAGTCTTCCAAGACACGTTCTCACTTGGCACAGTTAGACCTTCTTGACGAGTGTATGCTTGAAGGTCTGCGTCCCAAGTACCTATACTATAAAGCGCTTCAGTCTCCACTAGATATACTCCCAACCATTACTGTGGTACTGGGCACACCACAGTAAGGTCACGTTAGGGGGAAGGTAACTTCATAGCTGAGGCTCAGTTTCATCGCCGAGCCAGTATATCTCAACAACATGCCCATTCTGTTCCATAAAGTTGCAGAAGTCAGCAGCTTGGCTTAGGTCATCAAACCTAAGCAAGTGATTCTCTCCAGTCGACTGCCAGTAGACACCGATCACAGGTCACTCCTCTCGGTAAGAGTTAGGTCATAGGTCCGCAGAACCTTCATAATCACCTGAGCAGTAGGATGCTCTCCCTTGGCGGCGCAGTTTAGTAACTCAGTAAGTGCTTCATTTTTAGACCGAAGCAACTCAACCCGTGGGCGAAGGGTTGCCAACTCCCTAGCTAGTGGTCCCGTTTTGGCTGCAACCTGACTACGCAGGTCGCAAATCAATTCCCGCGCCCAAACTGGTAATCTAAGTTCACGTTCATCTACCACAGACATGGTTCACCCCTTTCAATGTTTACACTTAGTAGTCTAACTCTTGTTGTTACCTCTCCGCCTATCATCAGCAGCAATAACAGCACTCAACTGCTGTCGTAGAGAGAACTCATGCGCCTCCATGCCATCTGGATCTTCGAGAAACGTTAGTAAGTCGCGGGTCATAGGCATATTCATGTGTAGCACTACTGACCCACCGACCAAGGATACATTGAAGCAAGGAACTTCAGGCATCTTTTGACCCCTTTTTATTGGCACTGTTTAAGTGGGGTGCTTAGCATTTCTCTGCAAACACCCTCCACTGCTCATAAGTTATTTCTAATGCAGAATAGTCGCGAGTAACTTGAAAGTCATACTCTTGTTGCTGCTTAGAAAGGTCATCAGGGTACATCCACTCAGCAATACACTGAGCTATGTGGTCTCGCATTACTTCTCCTTGTGCTAGGAACAGGTTACTCAACCGAATATAGCCGCACACCAACAACTCTCATCAGAGGCTGGTACCTGGCCGCTGGCTCGCCGCCAGGAATACCATTTGCCGGCCCCCTGGCTGCCCTGTAGACGCGTCCCAGCGGCCGTCCCCGGCCCGTGTGGGCGAACGTAGGGGCAGGGGGAGGCCGGCACCGTAGTCAATCCACCATGTAGTCTGGGATTGACTTGAGCACTGCATCTGTTAGCAACTCTGCCAGCATTACAGCTGCAAAAACAAGTTACTTAATTGAGTATAGATGCACACCGTCTTCATGGTTAGTATACACTGACTTATCAACGGTTTTGAAGTCCTTCTGACCACTCCTTTTTGTAACTACTACAACCTGTCCTGGTTGTAGATCACCACCAGAGCGAATACCCCATGCACCACTATACAGCTTTGTATAGGTAATGGGTCTCCCGTTCACCAGCTCAACTGGAGCCGACTGTGCTGTCTGAGCAATAACAGGTTCCTTCCTCTCTTCTTTGTTATGTCCACCCTTCCCACTTTCCTCTCTTTGAAAGTAAGCAGCCAGTTCATCTTCATCTGGCATGGGTTTAGTATATAGGACCTTTAGACCGGGAACCCACGCACGGTCTCCACTCTTCTCATACCCACCACAGAACGGCGGACACTCGGTAATGTCTAGTTGGTATTTACCACGAGTAGCAGCAACATAGAGCAGCCGGCGCTCTTCGTCATTCATGCGGTTCTCGAGTGGAAAGTCCTGCCCTAGTTTAACATTGTCCCATTCACGTCCTTTAGACTTGTGGGCAGTAATTACGGCAAAGTCTGCGTCCCTCTCATCAGGCATGTTCTTTAGTGCATCTCGTATCTTCTCGGCACCAAAGTCCTCAACTAACTTAACCATCAGTTGAAAATCCTTCCCCTCATCTGTCTTAGCATACTCAACAACTTCTTTCCAGTCGCTGAAGCAGGCCAACTCTTGAAAGCGTGTACCACGTTTCGCCTTCAAGTCTATAGTAGCTTGACACCATAGGGTTAGATCACTAATATACTCTTTACCACCAACCAAGCAAGGCTTCTTGTCTTCAGTGGTAGCGGTCATAAGCCTACCGACTGCACCAGCATTAGTGCGGTAGATATAGCACTTTACATCCTCCTCTGATATCGGCACAACTCTTGAAGGAATGGAGGGCATACCACGCATAACCAACTTAGTTGGTAAGTCTAACGTAGCTAATATAGTGTTGGCAACGTCAGCTACAGATTGACCAAATCGGTAGGACTGACTTAGCATCCGACGTGGTGCATCAGGAAAGTAGTCTCCTGCATTTACAGCGCCACGCCACTCATAGATACGTTGGTTGTCATCACCAACCATCACCAAGAGTGCATGGGTCTGCTGCCTAATGACATCTAAGAACACTTCTGCGGTGTCTTGGTACTCATCCAGCAAGATATAGTCTGCTTGGATAAGTGGTCTATTTTCACCCTCCTGGAGCTGCCATATCTTAACATAGCAGTCATGGCTAAAGGGTAATTGACCATTAGGGTCTACAATGTCTGCCCAAGCCTTCTGACAGAATGGAACAAGGTAGTTCTTAACAGTGTCGTTGTTCTCACGGCCACGCTGTTTATAGGTCTTCCCGTACTCGTTCGTCTGTTCAGTGAAGGCGTCAATACCCTCAACATACCCAATATGTTTGGAGCTAATCTCCTTGTCTGCACTCTGGCAAAACTTACGGATAGCTACTAACACTTGGCCAGCAAGAAACTCGGCAGTTATAATCTTTGTCTTGTCCGTAGGCTTTCCATCTACGTCTGGGTCTCCCATTCCCTTCAATATAACCGTAAATGGTTGGATATTAAGCATCTTAGCAATCTGCCAACTCTTCACGCGTTCTCTATTGAGACGGAGCTGATATTTCATACCAACTTGCTGGTAGGCAAGCCCATGTTGTGTACTGCACCTAGCCTTTTTGAACTTTGTCTTAGCTTCATCCACTAGAGGTCTGGAGAAGCAGGTATACAGACCCCTACCCTGAAGCACCTCCTCCAGCATCTTGCAAGTAGCTGTCTTACCACTCCCAGCGCCTGCACCCACTACTAAGACCTTTAGACCTTGTTCAATTGCTAGAGCAAGTATGGACTCTTGCTCCCCATTAGGAGTCATACCAGCAACGGGTGATCCAACTTGGCGACCAATACTGTTAGCCGCGATCTTTGCAGCCAAAGATTTCAATGTTCCATTCTCCGTGGACTGGGCAACTGAGGTCGTTGCAGTTGAAAATTGTCCCAGTTTTTGGGTCTGTTGAGCACTCATAGGGTCCGAGCACTGCTCATCCTCCTTAGACGAGTCCACCGAGGGGACCGATTCTGAGACCTGTGTGGTAGGGTTTTGGAGGTCTGCATCTGTGACAGCGACACCTTCCTGTAACAAGACTTGGCTGGTAGCTGTTGTATGGACAGCTATGGAGCTGTCCAGTTGCTGAGGGTTTACGGGTTGTTCCGTTCTCAGTTCGTTTTCATTAGTAAGCGCTGTCGCATGTTCCTGCTCATAAGGCTTTACTGACTTTGTCTCACACCGAAACTTTGCAGCGCTATAGAAAGTGAGTCTACGTCTTGTAGAAAGGTTTGTCACAATAAAGCGTGGATGTACTATTCTCTCCACCCGTACTGTTGTAATCCTCCCTGACACCTTTGCCAAGTACAACCCACCCACCTTGATCTCGTGCTGTCTCATGGTCTACCTCTTTCGTCGGTAAGTCCGCAGCTTTCAGGTTGCTGCTTCCCCAAGGTCTAAACTGGCCTCGTCAGGCACTGAACTACAGTGCTACAGGACAGAGATGGTCAATTAGTCCGCCGGTATGTAGAGACTGCAAGCAGCTCTTTTCCCTTCGAGAGTAAAGACCACCTCCATCCACGTTTCGGCCTTGTGTGAGTTATAGGATCACGTTATCCACTGTCTTATATGCAAGCCTAGTCAGTGCCTGCTCTGGCGTGAAGTCGTCTGTTTCCACTAAAACAGTCTCCGCTGTAAGTAGGTTCTTTAGACCTCTAAACTTTCTAGCCCTCGCAGTATAACTCCCTAGTGAGTTCTTAAAGAGTGAGACAGTCCAACCTACGTCAAGTAACTGCGTTACCTTTGCCATGTCTACTAAAGTGGTACTCATCCTACTTCTCCTTCTTCCCTAAGTGCCTTCTGATCTGAACCTCTTGTAGTCCCTTCTCAATCTGTTCTGGTGTTGGTGGCTCTGGCATCGGAGGAGCGTCCCTGTTGGTCTTCCCTGAACCCTCTCTCGGACAGTCAATACCATAGAAGTCAGCAATATCAAGCAGCTTTATCTGACCATTAGGGAGAGTTTTTCCATCGTCACCAAAGTTACTGTAGCTTAAGCAAAGAGCGCCGTCTGGTCCTAAATCCTCCTCACTGAATGGCGGTCCTGCGGTTGTAGGATGGTCTTTAAAGACCTCCCACGCTTTTGCAATAACTGCTACTTTTTCATCTTTTCGTCCTCCCAGTCCTTGATTCTCCTCACTGTATACCTTCGAGTCCATCAGCCTACCAAGTGCTGCTCTTACTGGTATAAAGTCCCTACCTACAGCCAACTGGGTCCAGAACTCTTTGGCCTTATCCAAGTAAGAGAAGTCTAAGTTTTTCTGGCTTGGTGGGTTCTCATTGCGATAGATGTCGCCATCCGTCTGTGGTCCACTACTTACCATCAAAAACATCCATGCTGCACTCTGACCTGGGCTAAGGTTGAGTTTACTGATCCTTCGACCGGCTTCAGCGCTGTTCTCTTTGAAGAGAAAGAGAACATAGTCTAGCAACTTCAAGTGTCGATCCAGGAAAGCAACTATTTCCGGGTGAGTCTTATAACCGCGAGTAGCTGTACGAGACCAGCTTTCGTCAGCTGCTGCTGCAAGCATACGACATAGCTCTTTACGTTTTACACCTTTATTCTCTTTGAACACTGGACTTGTGTAAAATACATCAGCCGTAGTACGTGGCTTAACATAGTCCACAGTCATTAAGACTCGTGGGTCTTGTGACATTCCAGTAATAAGGATGGTCTCTGTAAAGACTTCTTGCTGACCTTTCCAGGCTGGATACTTCTCGTCAGCAGCAGCAGTTCCAAGGTCTTTTTGGTCTTTCTTAAGTTTTTCATCTGCTAAGATACAGGCAGTGCCAGTATGTTGACCAGATAGTACAAGTCCGTACTTTGATACACGAACGGTCTCACCATTGACCGTCTCACCAGGAATTGTGTATGGTCCTGCCCATTGTCCAGACAGGTGAGTGTGAATAAGGTCATCACACCAATCTTTATCAAATGATCGGTTGTAAGAGTTACGAAGGCATCGAACCTTTTCCCCTGCAAGGTTCTTGCAGTGGTATTCTTCACCAAAGACAAAGTGTTCTGGTTTGCTACCAGGGATTGCTACTACCATCCTCTGCTGGAACTCTTTTTCGGTCACCCAGTCGAGGATCTCCTTCCAGTCACTAGCTGTAATAGGTCCACTCTGAGACGTAGTACTACACTCAGTAATCTCAAACTTGTCATAGATCACTGGTAGGTCCAACTCCGGAGCCTTTACCGATTCACTGTTAGTGGGTTCCTCTACAGGAGAGGTTGGAGTAATCGGTTGGACTGGTAGTTTCTTCACCGTTTTTGGCATGGTCTTCACCCTCTTTTACAGTAGACAGCTATATGGCTGTCTGATGGTTTTCCGTACTCATCCCTCTTCAGGATTCGGCATGTCAAACCTCTAGTCTTCACCTCCCTCTTGACTTTTAGGATCATTAAGTGCAAACTAATGTCAAAGTCTCCCTTCTTAACTATGTTCTTGTCTTCGTCAAAAGTGGAGCGCTCTAACAGAAAGTCCCCTAAGGCAAACCACTCTTTCCAAGGGTATGCAAACTTTGCTCCAAACTCTTGAGTCAAGAAGCCACTTGCATTAACACGAGCCGTAAAGACTTCGAGTCTTTCACCTGTAGTTGGTAGCATACTACCCTCCACTCTTATGTTTGCGGATCACACGGCGACCACCACCGCAGCGTTGGAAGTGAATCCCACAGTAGTCATTGTCTAGAGCCGGTGAAACGGCTCTGTGAATAAGTGTGGAATTGGGTAGCACTTCAATGTATCGACACTTTGAACGGTCAGGGATTGGATATGAGTCTATCGCGTCTTGAACTTCTGTTAAGCTTCCGTAAGGAACTAAACAAGTTGTGCCATCAGGTTGCACGAGATAGAACATGGTCAACTCCCTTGTTTGTAATAGCGGTGGAGGTATGAACTTGGGCAGCTCTAAATCCAGCATAAACGCTGAACCTCTGTAGCTTTATTCATACTTTCTTTAACCAGGTAAACTCCACCAAGTTTGGGTCAATGGGCCTTAGTACCTGCCTACCATTCATTATAACGGAATGGCCGGGAGTGTCAAGCAACATTCCGAAAACATTCCGAAAACATTCCGACGGCTTTTAGTCTGCTATAATAGGTAGGGAGCATAGAGGAGTGCAAGCAATGGCTAGGCCGAGAAAGTATGACTGGGACAAATGGCTATACCAACCATGCACAGTTCTGATACGTGGGATTCACTACCATTGCTCCCAATCAACAATGGCGAGCGTAATACGCAATAGCGCCTCTCAGCGCAGGATCGCTGTCAAGGTTGTTGACACTGGAATTGGAATAACCATAGAGATAAACGGAGTCAAGAATGCGGTTCAACATACCACTTAAGTTACCCTCACTGGTAAATACATTTAAGAACTGGCGATCACATATCGCTTTGAAGAAGAAGCAGAAACTTACAACTCAGCGCTATATCAAAAAGGTTGAGACCTTTCCAAGTCCTCCACTGTTGATAACTATTACAAGGGTTGGACCTAAAAAGTTAGACGACGATAACTTAGCTATATCTTGCAAGTATGTTAGAGACGAGATCGCAAGGACTGTTGGTATAGACGATGGAAGCCCTTTATATACTTGGATATACAAGCAGAGAGCAGGAAAGTACGGGGTTGAAGTAGAGATTACTAAGAGGTAGACATTTCAAGGTCTTGCTCAACCTCACTTGGCAATGGTGGTCGGTTGTGAGGGTGTTGAACATATACCCTACCTGCGCTGTGGGCGATGATAGCGGCTTCCCTTAGTGTAAAACCATAGGCTAATGCGAGTGTTAAGTGTGCAGCGAAGCAGTCTCCTGCACCGACGTGGTTAATACACTCAACCGGTTTTCCATCAGAGAATCCATCCGTACCTTTTCCAGTCTCAAAGAAGTAAGGAGCCTTTGGTCCTCTTGTTACCACCAGTGCTTTACTACCTTCTGGTGGTATACCCCTACTCAAATGGTTCTCCCAATACTGATGATTGCACTTTATAACAGCTCCACTATATATCTTGGGTATTCGTTTCACGTCAGCAACGCACGGGATGTTACGCCAATTACATATACTAATCACCTCACGAATAAACTCTGGTGTCAAAAACCCTTTGTCATAGTCACTTAACAAGACACCACTAGCACACCTACACATCCTCAATGTGCTATCGTACACTGGTTTATACCCTATTCGGTCCACTTCTAATGAAGGAGTTTCATAATCCCACCGAAGTGTAAACTTACTATCATCCCCAACAAATCGTACCTTAACTGGTTGATGACTTCCTGAGAAACTATATAGCTGAGTCTTTATCTTCCAGTGTCTAATACTCTCACAAGCATTGCCAGCTCCACCACGCGATGTATAACGGGCGTTCTCAACCAACTTTTGACACTGGTCTTGACATGGTTCAAGAGTTCCATAAACCCATACGTCTAGTATAGCGTCACCAATAACAATAACCCGCTTTTTATCTTTACTAATTCTGTTAAGCAGCTGTCTGACCAAGTTCATTACAGCATTCTCCTTAACCACTGAGTAACAATGGAAACTGGGTCTCCAACGTACTTTAGCACATTATAATTCTCCTCGAACCAGTTGATTACACCTACATCGTTACATACTGGGTCTAGTCCATGATAACCTATTGGGACTATATGTGTTGTATTCGGTGCAGGGTCGTGAAACGGTGCAGGGTGGTGACCAGTCCATATTACTGCTGCTGGAGTATTTGTAGCGCTTGCACACTTAGATGGTCCACTGTCAATACCAACAAAAGCTTTACACTGAGAGATAACTGCACACACCGTCTCAGCGTTACCTCCCCACTTCTCAGGTGACTGAAGTTTACAACATTCTAATGTAGATCGACGTCTCCAGTCAAGAATAAGTGGAGAATATCCAAGTTTATCAATCTCTACACATATCCTAGCAGCCTGGTCAGTGTTAAGATTTTTCTTCGCCTGTGAACTGTCACCTTCATAGTGAATAGCGATAAAGTCACGACTTCCAAACGCTTTCAGTCTCCACCTTACTAAGTCCAGAGCTTTCTGTGAGACGCTAATATGATAACGTCCATACTCTGGCTTCCAGCCTAAACCAAATTGTTCATGCAAGCACGAGCATACCCTAGTGTTAGGGCGGTCTCCCCAGTTAGCCCATGTGTCATAAAGGCGTATTTGGACCTCAGCGTCATAGTGGTCTCTTGGGTATGGTTCACCATAAGCGAAGACCTTATCAACGATACCACTTCCCACCCACTGCTTTCCATCCTCGGCTTGAAAATCTGTTACCCAGTGAGAACGTGCTGCAACTGCGTGACGGAGTACAGTGCTCATCTGTACTGCATCACCAAGTCCATATCCCTTGTGAAGAGATATAAGTATATTTATCTTGTCTATACTCACGGTTGCTGCCCCTTTAAGCCCCTAACTATATCACCTAATTTGTTCCCCGGTTCTAAAACGTCATACACTTGTGTATCAGGTACAACCCCCTCTTTAGTTGCAATATACCTTATTGCTTCTCGTGCAGCATCAGCATATACCTTACTAATTCTCCAGTCGTCACACTGACCAGAACGGTATGCTGCCCGAATTAGTTTGCGCAAAGCTTCTGGTAGACTAAACCAGTGCTTTCTGCACATAAAGAGTTCTGGTCGTACCACTTCGATACATCCAGTTGCATGACAAGTATGAGGCATATAACTTTCTCCTTTCTACAAACTATACAAAGTTTATGTGTTCAATAAACTGAGTAGGTGCTGGTGTCTCAGCACCATTGACCACACCCTCAAGTATCTCATTCGACCTCGTGAACACACAACCAGGACATGTATTTGCTGGGTTGTCAATTAGAGACTCTATAGGCTCACTATATAGTATTCCAATGTCTGTCCAGTGACACACCCGCCAAGGGTTAGAAAACTGATGACCAGCGGCTTCATTGAGGACGCAACTATCACACGGGTATACATACCCATCACAGTTTAACACCGGATGGATATAACCTAGATAGCAAGCATGTGGAGCCTTTGGTGGCTTATATTGAACGAACACTACTTCTTTACCCACGTTAAAGTTAATAATATCAGCCATCTTATTAAGTTGTTTACAGCGGCGTAGTATTAGCTCTGGCTCTAGGCAGTTTGGAAGTATCCGAACATATTTAGGCTTATAAGTTTTAGTATAGTGAGTGATCTGTTCTGTTAACTCACTAATACGTTCCTCAAAGTATAAGTCTGGTTTACGGTCCTTATCACCAATCAAGTCGACAGGTCTTGATACCTTGCCATGATGTGGGTCGGCTGGCTCAATATAAATATCATGTGCAACATAACTAAATCCAAGTATAGTCTTTTTAGGGTCTATATCAGGAACATATACCTCATGTTCATCATGGTCGAGACCTGCCATGCTTATTCTAATCCATGTACACTTATCAAGTGTTTCTGGACGAATGGTCCCCCAAGATTCTCGTAGCAAATAACTTTTAGGTGCATCACCACCATAAAAGCTTCTCAGCGGCATACCATTTGTAATGAGACCAATTTCCAGACCTCTCTTATAAATCGCCTCTACTATATCATTAAAGTTGAGACCAGTCTCTTTGCACCTATAAAGTATTGGATTACCACCACCAGAAAGGATTACAGCCTTAAGTCCATAACCTTTGAGTATGTCAAGATATTTAGTAACATGATTAAATGGAAGCGAGTCTCCAGCTCTTGCCTGTACAGAGCAGAAAGCGCAGGTGTGGTTGCATACATCCGTCAACATAACGTGTGTAACTATTGGCTGTCCCTTACCATTACGGAGCTTAGTCATTGCCTCTTGGTGAGCAAAAAACTTTGTGCCGGTGCTAGTGAATGTATCAATCACTATAGAAACTCCTCTACAGCACTATGTGGTTTAGACATTAGATATTCCTGCCACGGTCTCATACTACTCCTCCAATGTAAACCACCGGACTATACTACCGTCTGCAATGAATGGGAGCATTTGACCTCTAATCTCTACAAGTGCAAATTTCTTTATGGTTGCAATCTGACTGTTTGGCATCCTCACCTTAACGTTGTCAATCTCGTGAGGAACCCTCAAAGATATGCTAATATTAGTATGTATACAGTCAGTTAGACCACTAAGCACATCAGGAAGTTCTATCTCAACTGTGCAATATGGAAGTATAAGTTTCATAGGGTCTCCTAAATATAACCAAAGATTCCACTCCACCAAAGGGTCCAGTTGTATCAACTATCTCAGCGTTTGGCCATACATGCTTTATTCTATCCCTACTTTCGTGAACACCATCCCACTCCTCGACTACATATAACCCACCTGGCTTAACAAACGGCCACATCCAGTATAGAGTTAGAAGTGTATGGTCCAAGTGGTGGGTAGCGTCCTCTACTATAAGGTCAAATTGACGGTCTGCTGCTGCGTTCTCACAGTCACGTTGTATACGTTGGTCACCACGTCTAAACTCAATCCGGTCTCCGTGTGCCTTGTCACTATGATGGATGTCCATTCCTACTATAAGCGCGTTTGGGAATATATCTCGCCAAGCGAGCAGACAGCTACCATCTGCAACACCAATCTCCATCATTAGCTTAACACTGTTACGGTCCGAGAATAGTGACTCATAAGCGTCACCATAGTTATGATTAGACTGTTTATCAGTCCCGTTAACATGTTTTCCATCAACTATAACAGCATAGGACCGGAAGATGTCTCGTATAGGTATCATAGTTTCCCCCCTATAATCTCACAGTAAATTGTTATCTCACCAACTAACACCCCCTACCTTATAACACTCCCTAACATACTCAGTAGCCTCTTTATCCCTGTCACTTACAAATGGGCTTCCTTGTCCTGTAGTGTGCCACCCATACTTACGAATAAGTTCTAGTGTTTGCTTCTGGACGTGTAATGGTACTACTTCCCTCCAGAATCTTGCCTCTCTAGCAAGCCAGTTAGGAGTATTACTCTTAACAAACCGACAAGTTATATCGTGTTTGATAATATCAAGTGCCCGAGTTCCACCCCATAAGTGAACGGTTTCTGCGTTACCAAATAACTCAACTGCTTCAAGTTGACGAAGTGGATCACTCATCAAAGCGCCATATATACTTTGGAGAGGAAGGCCAGTAGCATCCTTAGTAGTCAAGGTTGGGCATACAGTATACGTCCATCCCTCTTCAACCGCCCAATGGTGAAGTTGCTGTCCAGGTTCATACCATCCTGGACCTTTAAGTTGTCCACTTGGAGTCTCTTTTAGCACTGTTCCTGTGGGCCACCCGCGCTTCTCTGCAAACGGACCAGCTATCCATGACTTAAGATCAACGAGTGCAGCGTTACCGGTAAGCTGCACATTTAGGTTTGGGTCAAGCGGTGAAGACTCAAAGAAATTCTCGCCCCATCTTAACCTGTCTTGAGGGGCACCGTCCCAACACCACTTCTGCATCTTACGAAGTGCATCGCCACGATAAAGAGTACAACTTGGATTTATAAACTGCTCATGGTGCCACATACCAACTGCAAAGTCAGTCTCCTTCATCTGGTCCACAAACCACTGCAACCAAGTTGGTCTTAGAGCAAGTACGTCTGTTTCTAGCGCCATTAAGTAATCAAAGTCAAACTTCTCTACTACACAATCAAGTCCACTGGCATGGAACTTATTTGACTTCACGTTCGGTATAATATGAAGCCAGTCGACACTTCCTAAGTCTGTACAGCGAATACCTTTTATCGCTGGACTCCACGGAGAGTTGTCTACAATAACAACTTTCACACTATAATCATCAGCCACTGGAGGATTACGTTGGAGCGAGGCAATACAGGTCTGAGTCCAGAACCAAGTGTGACTGTGAGGAATTGCAACTATAAGCTTCTTCACCACCTTAGCCTCCTCTACAGAACTGCCAACACCCCCCAAGGCATTCTGTTAAATATCTCAATGTGTACTTCATGCACCTTTGGTAGTTTACAACTTAGTGCTGAATAGTCGGCTACACACTCATCCCAAGTTAACCAGTGGCTCCAAGTGCTTGGAGTTAAACGCTGCTGTCCTTCAACAAGATTAGTATACATAGCTCCAACAACCAACGCTAAACCCCCATCGTGGTCATATACAAGCACTGATTTATAACGCTGCATCATCCCCTTGAGGAACAGTACTACAGCGCAGTAGTCAATTACTTCGTTTCCTGGTCCATTTATAAGTCCCATATGTATATACTTTACACCTCTACTTGCCAACTTCATCATTAGAGGTCGGGTGCTACTATCACAACCAAATTGGGATAGATCATGTGCTACATTAAATATAGCATTGACATTTACAGACTGAGCTAACTTTAGAGAGTGTGAGTCTCCAACCCATAAGTCTGGGCCTAGAGTTAGTCTTATCATGTTAGGATGCTCCTTCCTAACTGTAACATTTGCTTTGGCTCTCTATCATTTCTATCATAGTTGAAGCAATTATCGCAGACAGCATTAAGCGGCCGTTGCTTTAACCTTTGTGTCTCTCTCTGTACCTCATAGAACTTAGACGTTTGCTCAAACATATCAGACGGATTATCTTCTAGCACGTTCCCTATTATTATCTCTTCCTCAAGGTCCAAGCAGCACGCGATAATGTTTCCTGTAGCACCAAAGAACCAGTGACCAAAGTCTCCATAAGGGCATCCATTAAACTTAGTTGTTCCCTCTTCCTTAATACGTCCGGTCCAAGGGTTAATATGAACATTACAGTGTACTGTTATTGGGTACCCTAACCAAGTTTGTTTCCATGCTTGCTGCATGTCCTCCGAGACCCACTTAGACTTATGTGACACAGTAATAAACTCTACATTCCTCGGTAGTCCTGAACTGTGGAACATTTTCTTGAGATACGTAACAACAGGTTCATAGTTGTTAATACTATTATCATGGTTATATGGGTGATATGACATCATGTATCGCACTGGATTACTCAGTGTTGATAAGAACTGAAAGAAGTCCCTTCTACCCTTCTCCCATTTTGGTAGCATCAGACCATGACTATAAATGTCAATGTGCATATCAGGACACATGTTAGATACGTCGATTAACCTATCGGGAAGTTTCTTGCTAAGAAGTGGCTCCCCATCTTTATGACCTATAAATGTTGGTGGGCAGAACGAGTTTTTATCCTTGTATGGAATTATATAGTCGAACAGTATTCGAGTCCATATCTCGTCAGACATAAATGCCCGCTTACGCTTCATACCCTTGTTTGGACAGTAGCCACATGTAAGATTGCAATAGCTAGTAAGCTCAACTTGAAAGTTCATCTGTCTTCTCTATACTAGATCACTTGTATGTGGTTCTTTTCCAGGTCTACGCCCTACAGCAGTTGTAATTCCACTTTCCTGAAGCTCAACCTGAGTTAGCATTGATGACACTGATCCACAAATATCCGCTCCCAGTTTTTCTTTTAGATAAGCACGTGCTGTAGCTAGTGCCTCTTTCTTTTTACGCTCAGCCTCATCCAGTAAAGCGTGTGCAAAAGCTATCATACCTTCTACTTCATCCCTTATACCGTTATACTCACGTAACTTCATCTTAATTCCTCCAGCGTTGGTGGTTTTCGTCTCTCGTGAATTGCGTCATATATCTTTACATCGTGATAGCGCTGATCCATCTCCATCTTCTTGAATAAGAAGTGGAAGTGGTCGAAGAACGGTCCACGCTCAAAGTCAGCACGAACTACTTTCCCAACACCAACTAACCTTTCGTGCATAGGCGTGTCAGGGTCAAAATAAATACTCTTATCGTTTCTTATAATTCGCATCTGCCAATCAGGCTCTAACATCCAACTCTGTGTTGGACGACGAAATGACAAATCATGCCAATGACGTCTAATAGTACACACTGCATCAGGATGTTCTTTTGTAATAATCTCACGCAGCCACGCACCTTGGTTATAGGTTTCTTTAATGTCTATACATAGACTAGCTCCAAGGCGACCTATAGCCTCCCAATCTGGTTTGTTTGAAGTGTATGATGTTAGTATTGGGTCCATTTCTGACCACGGTGTTGGGTTCCCTGTACACATCAAGTGACGGTGGACTGGGTAAAACCTTTCATCAGCATCTAATAGCATTACGTACTCACATGGACTGCTGTGAATTGTTCGTGTTCTTACTGCCCCAAATCCATCGTCAATACTGTCAATAATCACTGGTATATTCCACTTTTTTAGTATCTCTAAGGTGCCATCATTAGATAGTTCTCCTTGTGGTCCGGTATGTACCACACGTACATCATCAAAGAATGGTAGATGAGTCTCCAACCATCCTGGGAGGGCATTGCACTCGTTATACATATTTGCAACCAATCCAAGTGTCAGGCTTGTTCTCATTATCACATCTCGCTCTCATGTAAGCAGTACAATAACACTGCCGCAAGTATGCCACATAAAATATACCATACGATCATATTACACTCTTCTACAAATGATAAACCCATTCCCGTGTTGCCACAAGTCATAGTTGGACTTTACCCACGACATCCATCCATGATAGTTATCTTTTACCCCTCTAAATCTATAGCAACACTCAACCGACCATTTATGCCGAATAAACATCCGTACCCACGAAGCTAGAGTAAGGCGGTGAACATGAGTCACATCTTTCTCATAGTCTGGTATAACATATGCCTGTCCGTCTACCAACGATAATGGTACAGCTACAAATATACCAACAGCGCTTGAGTCCATCATCTTATCTATTACACTCTTTACATCAGGTATATGCTCTAGTACATCCTTAGCAATAATCCAGTCAATACCTGGAGGTATCTCACTACCCTGGACAACCCACTCTCTTACTGTTGGATCGCAATTTCTAATAGCCCACTCTGAGATGTCAACGCCAAAAGCCTCTATACCTATTTCACGTAACGCACGTACTGTATATCCACAAGCACATCCATAGTCAAGCACAGTCATATCAACTTCAATTCCAAGGCGAGCAATTATATTCTTAGCCATTGGAATCGTAAGTTTGGGTAGCCACCTATAGTTCTCATATAAGGACTTACCAGTTTCCTTCCCACGAAGGAAATAGTCTTCATCATACTGAGTAATTAAGTCGTCCATTTATTAACCCACTATCTCAGAGATTTTTGTAACCACACAAGTATATAAATTGTCAACTATACTTCTTTTATATGCCCAAGGTGACTTAGATAGGTCAGGTGGAAGTAACTCTTCTACTGCCTTCTTTACACCAGCGCACGGTTCCCACCCATAGTCGTCAAGAAGCAGAACACCACCTGGCACCAGCTTAGGCCAAAAGTAGTTGATTGCATCACAGGTAGACTGATATGTGTCCATATCCACATACACAAAGCAGAAAGCATTCTCCTTTATCTGATTCTCAACAACATACGGGAATATACCCTCGAAGTATATAGTTAACTTGTCCTTACCCACTATTGATTGACACTCCTCTAAGCTAGACGGCCACTCCCCCTTCTTATGGTGGCAAAGTTCGTCGTTAAATGGTGTACCATTCCATGTATCAAATAGATAGAGTCTTTTCTCTGGAGCTAGTCGACGCAGTATTAGTGAAGTACCACCCCGATATGCTCCCAGGTCTGCAACATCTCCAGCAAGGTGTACAACTTTAAGAAACTCGTCTGCCATCAACCTAAGCTTCTCGTAAGGATTAACACTATATCTACTACCAACTCTACAAATCTCAACTATATCCCCCAACCTTAAAAGCTTTCTAACTATCTTCGTAGTCGATGGCTCGTTAGAGGCGTCACCAAAACAAGTTACTACGACCTTACCTCCCCAACTCTCAACTAGGTCCTTACCAACTACTGTGTCAGGTGTATACCCAAACCCATTTGTAAGTATAGATGGCTTCAACTCCTTAAGCACATCCAGTGGCTCTTCACATACTCGAACCTCGTCTACACACCTCAGAGCCTCAAGTACAGCTTTTCGTTGATTTTGAGGGTTAACCGGACGTGCTGGACCCTTTAAACGGCGAACACTCTTATCACTGTTCATCGCCACTACAAGTCTAGTACCAAGCGCTTTGGACCGTTCCAAGTGGCGGATATGGCCAGCATGTAGCACATCATAGCACCCGGTAGTCATAACTACTACACGATTAACTTCCTCAATTAAGCGCTTAGCACAGTAGGCCGGGTCAGGAGTGTCCATCACCTCTACTATATTCCGTAGGCCACACTCTCTATACCTGTGGTCTGGCATCTGACTATTAGGTGGCTCCATTGTAAAGAGTGGGACACCACATGCAGCTGCAATCCATCCCGATCCCGTGTTACCACACGCAACTATCTTATGCTTACAAATCTGCTCAACCCACTGCTTATGGTCTCCCCAGTGCTTCTTATATAAAGGGTGACCTAATAGGTGCTCACAAAAGTATCCATCGTAACCTACTGTTGCTGTGATACCAGCATCTATCAACTTCTGAACTACCTGCGTCCAATAGTCAAAAGTGAACGTGATATTACCTTGAGTCTTACAGTGAGGAGAGATGTATACATCACGTTCTGGCGAAAGAGGTGGATGGTATATTAACGAGTCATCATACCAGTCTGCTCCATTACACCCTTCTGGCATGTGTTCTTGCCCGTAGAACATATACTCAAATATATTACGACGACCTAGACCACGCTCTAAACCGCATAGAGCAGCTTGACGAAACCCACCGTGAATGCGTAAGTACAACTCTCTATAGTGGTCAAATGGTATACCTTCTATTTTCCGATCTGCTCGCCACTTGTTCCACATCACCCATCGACCCTCATTGTCTCCTGGGTTAAGAGAGTCATGTATTACTTCTACATTATAAGTGTCGATAAACTTCCTCCAAAGAAAGTCCATCTCGTTTCCTGGCGACATTGACATTATTACGTGGTCTACACTCGGCTCATTCAGCACAAAGAGGTATGCTACTTTTATATAACACAGTTGGTCCCCCATAAACTGCCCATTCTCCCTTGTACAGTTGTTAGCAATCAACATTGTTGTCATGCGCCAGCTCCTCTTACTAACTTACTATCTGGCGTTGGCTTCTCTTTGACTAGAGTATCCATTTGTGCAAGGTCTAATGGTTTATTACTAGCGTGTGCTAGTATACGGTGACCAATTACACCTTGAACCTCTACAGACCTTCCATGCGGATATGTTGACGAGTGCAAGTCAATAAGAACTATTTGACCGTCATCTAATCCAGAGAGACAGTCACGTAACTCTTTCACAGTCATTAGCTCCCCTCCTCATACTATCTATTATAATTCAGGATTAGCGCCGCCACCTGTGAAGGCTTAATAAGCGTCATACACTCTGGTGTCCCATCAACTGGTCGTTCGCATAGGTCTTTATCAAGTACAGTCCCATCATTAAGCGCTACTGTCCGGGAACGCCAGCAGGCCCCACCTACTACACCTAGTACACTTCGACACGGTAGCGCTCCAACTGTGTGCATGTAATGTTGTTTAGGATAAGCATTCCACTGAACAGGTTCACGACCACCTGCTACTATTATAGCAGGTTTTTCTAATGCAGCTGCAATGTGCATTAAAAGAGATACACCACATAATACTCCACGAGCACGTCGTGTTAAGTCAAATAACTCACGTAGTGTTGTCTGACCAACCATATAAGTTACATTTGTCGTATTTATACGAGGATGTTCCTTTAGAGTATTGCCTACTTGTATAAACTTAACTTCCCTACTTAGAGAGGCAGCAACCCTGACATAGTTAAGATATCCCCATAACTTATTAGTAAAGTCAGTCTTACCGCCTGAACATATTAACCAAAAGTCCTCAACAGGTGGGGCAGGGTCAGAAAAGTATAGGTGTGGACGATTAGTTAAGAGAGGTATATCTATCTCAAGTGCCATTCCAAGAAACTCGCACCACCCTTGCATGAAATGAATACCACGCTCGTTCGACTTATGAATAGCAGGGTAGTGCATATGAAGATCACCAAAGTCAGACTGAGCTTGGACTATATACGGATTATGTGCAAACACCTCTGGCCACTGGCTCTCAACTGCTGTAACATACTTACCAGGGTAAGCTTTGTGAAGCGAGTAGATTGCCGCAGTCATTACAAGAGCGTCACCTGGCGCTTGGTCCGTTCTAAGTAATAGTGACTTAGGGTTACCTTCAAACTTATTTACTTCTACCTCTCTTGCCCACTGTTCTCTAAAGGCCGCCGAGGTGCCGATGTCTACGTTCACGCCAGCGCACACCTCACGCATACGTCCACCCATCTCACGCTGATAGCGCCTACAAAAGCCGTCCTCTTTACACTCACAGAACATGTAAAGTTCTCACCTATATCTAATTGTTCAAACTAAGCCAAATATCATAAGTAGTATGACTACCAGAAATCTGGTCCTCAATCTGAAGTTTTATCTCCTTAAATGGTGGGAAGACACCACCAACCGGGCTGCCTACAAATGTGTTGCTGTCCATATCCATCAACCAAGTTGTTACACTGGTTGCTATGTTAGACGTGGAGGATGTAACATTATTCCCATACATATCTGTAAGGACAACTCTAAGAGTCATTCCATTTGAGCCAGTATTCTTTGCAGAAAAAGTTCCATGAAGTCCATTACTATTTACCTTGTCAAACACAGTAACAAAGGCATTTGTAGTTGTACCAGTAAACTCAGTAGCACCATATGCACTGCTTATTCCACCTCCACCACCTATAGACAAGTTGGTCCACGACCCTCCAAAGTAGCCATACAAACGACCGTCCGTCTGGTCCACTATAACTGGCGCATACCCCTGAGACAAGCTCGGAGTCGATGATGGAGAACCAATGATAGCTGGTACATACGGAAAGACTTGCTGGCTGCCAATGATAGGATTAGGAACTGGAGGAGTTTTATTAAGTAAAGACACCAGATCAGAAAATGCTAACGAACTAACCATTGCTGCTATCGCAGCTGACGGATGATTTGCAAGAGCTTGAAGCTGAGATGAACTTAGACTAGACGCAAGAGTCTGAAGTTGTCCTACACTAAGTGCCGGTACTAACGCTCCTAGCTGAGATGCAGATAGGTTATTACCAAGAGCCTGAAGCTGTCCCAGATTGAGCCCAGATGTAAACGTCTGAAACTGACCTACGCTAAGCACGTGTAGCAACGTCTCTAGTTGGATTCCAGATAAACTATTACTGAGGTTCTGAAGTTGAGTAGTAGTCAATGTACCCAGCATAGGAGTCAACTGAGGGATAGACAACTGCCCAACCAAGGTTCCTAACTGAGTTGCTGTAAGAGCCGTTGTTAGCTGCTGTAACAACGGTATATTGGGTATACTAGACGAAGATGGATTCGAGCCTAAAAGAACCTGAAACTGGCATACGTTAAGGTTATCAAGTGTACTAAGTTGTGCTGGTGTTAAATTACTGAGGAGAGCGCTTTTCTGGCTTGGTGTGATAGCGGCAAGGTCATCAAGAAGAAAACACACTTCATATACAGGTAAAGACGTCCAAGACCCTGCTAAGCGCCCAAGATAATATCCAGGCATCAGTCCAAAACCATTTACATCAAGCGCTAGACACGGTTCCCTGTCACGAGGAAACAAAGTACCAGTCCCTAATTGCTGAGTAGAACCTACATATAAGTTAGCTGCCTGAACAGACGAAGAAGTATAACCAGATGGACCGGGCACGGTTGCCGATGTAACACGAACCAGCTGAATCATCGGCGGATAGTCCGGCTGCCGTTGGCCAAAGTACGGTGACTGTGCATTGTAACTTTCCATCTATCTAGGTCCTGTGATACCCTGAAGAGTAAGTGGAAATGTCGCTTCTTCCCAGATGTATCCACGAACAAGTTCTGTATACCATCCATCCCCCTCATTAAACCACCGAATCCCGTCTACAAGACTACCAGTCAAAAACGGAAGCACTCCACTATACACCTGCCGCATAAACCCCTGTGTTCCCCGAAATAAAGTGTTAAAGTACTGAGCAGCTCTCTCCTGAGCAATAGTATTTGCCTGTGCTACATCAGCTGCTAGCGGGTTCCCATCCTGATCGTATCTTACAGTAAACTCACACCAGATGTATCCCGTCCCAGTTGCGTTAATAAAAGTTGTTGGTGCACTTACAGTTACAGAGTATGTAGGTGAGGATTGCCAGTTCAAACTATCATATCTTACTGTCTCCTCAGCTCCATATATCTGGTTGCGTCTATGAAAATACACTACAATCTCTCCAGGTACACGACCACTTCCACCATCTATATACTCCAAATCATCCACAAGATATTGAGCATATTTCGTCTGTAGTGCAGTGAACGACGCATCTGCTGCTCCAGGTACAACTATATTAAAGTTTGGGTAGTCACCAGACACAATTAGTCCAAGGTACTCCAGTATATGACTTATTGTCTCCCACAGTGATACACCTATAAACACCCAGTTCTCAGGTACTGCTGATGGGGTAATTGGGAGACCTGGATATGAGCCTAACTGTGGTGAAGCCTGTGCCCACAGGTCTCCAATCATAGTGTTCCAAGTCCAGGGTGCACCACTGTTCAGACTCCAAGAATAATACTGACCATCATAAGCAGGCACACGTACATTATATTGCTTGTTAACAGACTGTTGAAACCAAGAGTTATATAGAACTCCCTCAGAGTTTGTTACCTGCACTAGATATATAGCATCTGGGTCTGACACAAGTCCACGTGTTACACATCGCGCCTGAACGATAGATAGATTAGTCAACGTTAGTTGTGGGTTAACAAAGTCTTGAATGTTTAATTGAAGTGTAGATGAGTATTGACTAATTTTGTTGTAGCTACCCCTATCCAATAAAATCCAACCAACATCAGGCCATCTCCCAGACATGGAGTAATAACTATTAGCGCGTTCCAACTCTACAAACATATCGCGACGAAATCTTCCACGGTTCTCTATCACATAGCGTGGGTCTACAAGTTGAAACTGCTGACTGTAACTCCCAAATGTGTTTGCCATTATATTGACCCTTTATCATCAGGTTCTAGAAGTTCTATCGCCTCCGTTACCTTTGCACTCTTCTCTCCAAAATACTCTAAAAGCAACTCAATGGCAACATTAGAACTCATTAGTGCAGCATTCAGAGTAGAGTCAAAGAAGTAGTCACCTACAAGAAATACACCAGGGTGCTCCTGTGGTTCTGGAGTATGCTCTCCTCTAAGTTCCTCAGCAGGCCACCCTCCAGGTTGTGCGTTAATAGAGCCAGCATACCTATCAATCTGTGACTCTACTAGATGCTCCTCAGCCTCTTCACGCATAAAGGATGGGAGCGACTGAAGCACACAGTCTATAATACACTCATCGCTCTGATTAGACGAGCACATCAATAGAGCGTCTCCACCAGCAAGTAAAAAACTTAGAACGTGACCAGTACTCGTTCCACGCATTCTCAGTATCTTCTCAGCAGCGTTCGCCCTGTTATGTGCTTTAAGATAAACCTCTTCCCTTTTAGAGTCACTTGTTTCGGGTGTTATACTGTTATCTATCATGTCACGGCGCTCTATTACCTCGTGATAGCAAATAAAAGGCCAGTCTTCTGGGTTTATACAAGCATCCACATACACCTCATCCCAAGCACAAAGGTAAGGGTTTTCAACGCCGTTACCACCTTCAACAAAGTCCATATCTTTCTCTACCTTAACTTTACCACCATCAACTATTATGACTTTTACATCACCGTCAACAATTCCAACTGTGGTTGGTAACTCTTCTGGTACTTCTTTTGGGAGAACTTTAAGTATCTCCTGCCATAAATCCTCGTCTATCTTAACTCTACTATTCTTTATATGTCTATCCCAGCGGGTACTATCATCATAACAGCAACAGCCATTAAACGCATCCATCATCCAGAACTCACCTGGAATCTTATACTCTGCCCACCACTTAGTATCAAATAACATAGACACTCGAAAGTAATGAGCTGGTAGATCATAGTGAGCACAGACACTATGTATAGCCTCTGCAAGCAAGCCGTCCCATCCTATTGTTCTAAGCCAATGATTAGGTAGTGCAACTATCACAGCGTCAAAGTCAGCAAACTGCTCAGTTACGGTCTCCTCACTAGACTCAAGTGAATATACTCGGTAAACTCCCATCCCGTTACGCCTTTTGAGAGAAACACCACCAGAGTCACGTATAAGGGCAATACGAGTTACTCGTATGGAGGTCTTAACTTCAGCTTCTATCTTCTCAGACAGCGCTTCAGGTATACGATTAAGACCACCTACCACGTGGTAGACTTGCATATACTTCTTATTATCCATCAGAACATTCTTTATACCATTTAGACCGTTACAGGTATGGGACTCAGTAGCCAAGTCGCTGTGAACAGCAGTCTCGACATAGTGACGTGCTATCTCATCTTCACCAAGTTCATCCTCAATAAACTTCCTGAAAACATCTTTCGCCCAAGGGTGATCGTTGTCAGGTTGCCACCTATGTGAGTACTTATCAAGTGGCATTAACTCTTCCATCTTCTGATAGAAGGCTTGTATGCGCTTATAGGTGTCATAACCGTGTACCTCTTTAACTTCGTCTAAGTTACGTAGGATAGTGTCGTTGAGTATTACAGCACCACCAGATATGTTGACCGTTTCAAGTTTGAGGTCTTTCTCTATCAAGGCACGCATTGGGTCATTGCCACCAGGTCCAAGATACTCGTATAACTCAGCCACGCCTGCTTCAAATGGAGTACCATCAGAGAACTCGTCAGTGTGAATCTTTCCTCCAAGGTGACAACTAGCCTCAAAGATAGTTATGTTTGCACTTGGCATCCTTTGATTAAGGATATATGTTGCAAAGAGTCCTCCAGGTCCGCCACCTATTATAGCTACGTTAGGGCCGTCTTTATGAGTTGGAAGTGGCTTCTTACGATTACGACGTTTAGGACGAATCCACCTCATAGGACCGGCAGCAGTCCATCCATAGTTGTCAGGTGGTTCTGTGCCGTACGCTTCTTCCATTTAAGTAGCCTCAGTTTTACACTCTGCTAGAAGCCGTTCGCGTAGCGGATGAAACGGCCCGCCCAGATGGCCCGCCCAGATGCCCTGTAATAGCTCCACGCCGCCTGTAGAGGCGGCCGGGCGGGTAGGGGAGGGGAACGGGCCGAGGAGCTATCTCGGCACCGGTAGAATGCAACGTGGGCGGTTATAACGAAATCCTACAAACGGTTCATAGGTTTACTCCTGTTTGGGCGCTTGCGTCCTATGCGTAGGTGGTTGTGGTCCTGACGGCCCTAGAGTAATAGTTACATCAATAGGAGCTAGATTCCCACTTTTAGTCTTTATAAAGTTTCCTATATGAGCGTCGCCGACTACTGTTCCCGACTGCGGGTCTCTCCAGTCGAGAAAAGCGCGGTCACCTTTCTTTAGACGTCTGTTAGGCATGTCTTTACTAGGTACAAATGGAGTGCTTGCTATCTCCCAACCATTATTTAGAAACCACTGATGTATCTCTTCCTGTTCTGGGTGGTCTCCTTCAATACGGTTCATAGATATTACAACTTGAGGACGCCCTCTTCCTATTATTCTACCCTTGTACTCTTCGCCTTCACTTTTAGTAATACCCTCAAACTTGTATCCAAGTGAAGGCCATAACTTACTAGCAGTCTCTAGTCTTTGAAGGTACTGATGGACGTCGTCATCAAGACCGAACCCAGCGTTCATACTTGATCTTGTAAACTTATAGTACCTATTGTTTATTACATCCTCATACACTTCATGTTCGCCACCACCAACGTCCTCTGAAGAGTTGATAATGTTTGCAAACTTAGTCTTTTTTACAAATGTACCTGTTTGCCTTGCTGTCTTCAGAACTCTCTTCTGGTGCTCCATCAAATGACTCATATACTCTGGGTCACCTGAGCTAGCTAATCCTCTTAAACTGTTTATGTTGGCGAAGAGTTCTCTTGCTCTCGTGAATCCAGCAGTTCCCTCAAGCCTTGGATCTGTAACTGGTTGCGCCGGCTGAATAGTCTGCGCTGCTCCGGTGTCAGTTTTAGGGACTCCTTCAGTCCCTCCTTGGCTGCTGCCTCTCCTGATTCTGCGATGCGCTCTAGCGGCGTCTTTTGCGGCTGCTGGGTTCCTGACTGTGTGCCTCTCCTCAATCGGGACATTGCCTTCTCCAATTCCGGGTGAAGTGAATTGACCTCCTTGCTCACCTTTTCCCCTGTGATGGTGGCCACGCGGGTCTACTGATAAGCCTACTTGTGGTTCTGGTTGTTGATTCATTATCTTCCAAAACTCATTCATATTACTATTATTAAACGTAACTGCTTGATAATAACTACCTTCTCCGAGTGGGAGGTTTACGTTGTGTGGAAAAAATATGGACTTTTTTGGGTTTTTACTTGCCTCAATAACTGCTGGCTCCACCTTAAGTGTTGCTGTATTTAGGTTCGCAGAACTTCTACAAACAGTAATCAGATCACTAACAAACTGACGAACTGGATAATTCTTCACTCCTTTAGAGTTGGCTAATACGGAATATAGTGCCGGAAGAGTAACTCGACGACCATTAGCTGTATTTATTGCTTCTCCACTCTTAACAAGTGAAGCAATACCAGTCAATATGTCTTTAGTTGATTCATGTATAGGGCGCTTAACTATTACAATAGAAGGGTCACGGTCAGCTCCCTTCTTAAATGTAATAGTCTTAGGTTGCACTGGTTGTATCACCCCAGAGCTAGGTTGAGGTGATACGACACGCTGCGGTCCTTTTGACGCAGGACTTCCACCTGTACCTCTTGGAGTGAATTGTCCCCCCTTTGGTCCACTTTCTACATGCTCATGTCCGTATGGATCAACTGATAGAGCGGGTGAGTATACCCACTTTCTCTTTGACTTCTTCTTTATCTTGTTCTTAGTAGTCTTCCTCTTATAGTCAAAGCGTCGACGTCCTACACGGGTTACACGCCTTCCTGGAGTAGGGTCTCTAGCAGTGTCAGTAGCCCCACCAGTAGCTGGACTAGCACCATCGGATTGTCCGTAGAGCAATGAAGTCTCTGTCTCCTCTTCCGGCTTGTCATCCTCTTTGAGAGAAAAGTATAATAGCGACTGCATTGATAGTTGTATGGATAGGGGTGTGGATTCTATAGTTCTCCGAAAGCCAGCTGGTGGTTGGAAGTCTGGCATTGGTACGAACGCAGGTGGTACAGGTTCTATGCCAGTCTCAAGCCAGTCCTGGGCTTCCGCAATGCCTGATTCCGAGGCTTGTCGGACAGTTATAGGTATCCATGAACAACGACAATTATAGTCCCAAGGTGGTCTAAAGAGTTGAAACACTGGGTCATTTATGCGGTATATATTCGTCCCGTCTATTCCTAGTGTATCTAGCGCCAGATGCTCGTCTCTAACCCGATTGTCGTGGATGGAGTCGTAAACGGCATATGGGAATCCACTTCGTACCAGTGGGTGGTTTAAGACCGCCATCTGTCCATCGGAGAAAGCGCTCTGAACGTTTGTGCGGAACACAGTCTCCATGTGGGCATCGGACAAAAAGGTTCCTTGGTCTACTGCGTCCAATACATTCTCCTTGAACTTCTCGAAGCTGGCTCCGGTCCTTACGTTCTCTGCAAGTTCGTCACGTATCTTAGTCAGAGTTTCTTCAGCGTCTACACTAGCTACAGTAAATGACTTAGCCTTAGTAGCAGCGTCAACAGCGTCGAATCGTTCACGAGTTAATACGTTCTTCTCAGAGAGGTGCTTTACTGCGTTCTCTATAGTTGGGAAGTGAATCTCTTCGGGCGATCCCTCTGGAGGGGATGGAGGAGTGAATGCCGGTGGGACTATTGGAGTGCTTGCCTCTTCTGCGAGTATGGACTGTTGGACGTAGGTCTGTTGGTCCTCTGGTAAGTTGTATATTGCCCTAGCTCTCGCCTCGTCTCTCAACTTGGCTATTTTCTCTACTAACTTGACTGCTTCCTTTGGCTCAAGTGACGGAGGAGGAGGCACTGCACCAGGAAAGGTTGCAAGTGTAGGTAGACCAATAGCCACTTCACGAGCGCCTTCTAATAGCGAGGCAAGTTGTGTTGTGCTGAGAAGTCTAGAAAGTTGTAGACGGTATTTATCTATAAACTTTAGAATTGCTTCACCACTATCAGTCGGTCCTTTCTTTAACGCCTTTTCCAAGTCTTTTCTGGCTTGGGTACTTAATCCTCTAGCCGCTTTGAGAGCACGGTTCAGGATACCTTGAGCTTGCTTGTTATAAATGTCGAAGGCAAAGAACATGCTAAGCGCAGCTTCTGAACTCTTGGCTCCCTTCTTAGTTAATACTCTTTCAATAAATTGAGCGAATCCCGGTTTATGTCCTTGAAGAGCAGAGACATAGGCGTCTATAATAAGTGGGTTACTTCCTAAGTGTCCACTACTCCCTATCTCGTTAGACGGATTCAGCTCTACTACTTTATATCCTTGTGGAGTCTTTATTACGTCTGGGGCATAAACGTGTCCTTGGCGTTCAGACTCAGGTACGTTCATTACGGCTTCGTGAGCTACTCTTTCTATCTCTCTGCTGTCATTGTCTTGAAAAACTATAGGAAATGGACGTCTCTTGTAAAAAGTCCCATAAGGAACAACTTGAGCTTGTCCCTTGTTAGTTATAACGTGTACACGGGCTTCAGTGTGTGCGTAAGGCGCTCCTTCAGCTCGTGACGCTTTCTCTGCTTGACTTATAGCTTGGTATGCAGGCTGTGCCATGTAGCCTTTACCAGTGACCATACCTTCACGGTCCAAAAGTGGTATTCCCTTGGTAGCCCCCCTCATGTGTGCTATTGACAAGTTTGCAAGCGCGTGGTTGGTTTGAGCTAACTTAGCATATTCTGGAGAGTCAAGGTTAAAGTAGTCTCCTTGCTCATTCTGTACCCCAGAAACAACTCCAGTTTTCTGGTCTTTTACCATACTAAGTCCGGTAGAGGCTAGACTTCTCTCAGCATCCCACATAAGCTCTTTCTGCTGCTTTTGGAACTCTTCTACTCTCTCAGGAAAGAAGATACCATGTCCAGCAAACGCATCCCCAGTATATGGTTTTATTATCCAAGCATCTTTACCATATCTATCATCAAGTGTTTTAACAACAGAGTCATTTATGTGAGTTACTGGTGCTCCTATTATTACATTAAGGTCCTCACTACTCTCTAAGCCGGGTATATGTTTAGCCTCTTTAAGCTTATCAGTCAGTCCAGATTCCGCTGGTCTGAAGGCTATCTGTGTATGTTCTGGATATGCTGGTTCTTCCTGACTCTCACGAGCTTTAGGCGTAAGAGTAGATATAACCTTCTGCTTTGGCGGTTGGGCATTAAGTTGCATTAGAGCTTTAGCGCGCTCTGGTGTCATCGCTATGTCTTGGCCGCGTTTAATAGCCCAAAATCCCTTTTTGGTTGCAAACTCGTGTTCCTTCTGTTTTGAACGTGACTTATAAGTAGCTAGGTATTCTTTGAGTATTTCAGGGTGTTCGAGATCGTCCAAATCAAGGAGTTTATCCTTTGGAATTGAGAGCTTGTATTCATGCTTACCATAGCTACCATACCCTGGTCCATCAAAGAACCATACTAAGCCATCAGCATCTGCCTTTGTTGGCACTCCCTCTGGTAGAACGGCGTCAGTAGTATGACGTAAACCAACTGTATCACCAGAAGAGCTAGTATCCATCGGTTTTGATGCTTTAGGTAAGTCATAAAGAGAAGTTATCCCATAGTGGTTTAGGTACCCACGAACATATTCATTCCAGTCTTGTGGATACTCCTCTCCTGGGTCGTACACTACAGGTTCGCGCTTACCGCCTGTTGGAGCTTCACGCTCCATACTCTTAAGTGAGTGCTCTACACCAAACTTGTTGACGTGCGATTTTAAGTCTCCAAGCCACATTGATATATATGACTTGCCTGTTCTATTAGCCCAACTACTTAGCTTGTCTATCCTGGCAATTGCGGCGGATTGCTCTTTAGGTGCTCGTTGTACGCTTCCACCAGTCCCAATATCAGTCTGCTGGGCTTGAGCTTGCCCTCCTTTATCAGCGCCTGCATCACTGGCTGCTCCAGGTGCTCCTTCCACTCCTTGCCCTGCTGCATTAGATTGTCGAACAGTTCCTGATCCTCCTGATCTTGATTGACTTGATTGTCCACCTTTACCTCCTGCTGTTTTTGGGTGTCCTGTAGCTGGCCCAATGTCACCTTCACCTACCCCTGGACTAGTAAACTGTCCACCTTGCGCTCCACCTTTACCCCTATGGTGGTGCCCACGTGGGTCTACTGCAAGAGGTATCGACTGAGTCTCAAGTATGTATGCTGCCGCAGCAAGCCCAACGTTTACGTCTCCATTAGCCTCTATAAGACAGTCAACCATGACTTGATTCGCCCATAGAGCTAATTCAGTTTCTGTAGGTTGCATCTTATGCCACTCTTGAGAGCACATTTCTAACTATCTGAAGTACCTTTTCATTAGCTTCAAGCGACATCGCTGGCATGGGTGAAGTTTGATTAACACGTGGTGTTTGAGTAGGTTGCTGCTCCTGTGGTGGCTGGTTTATCTTTCTCAGTCTCCAAGCACGTTTAGCAGCGTCACTACGATTAAAGTTTATAGGTCCACCCGGTTGCATACCACCTTGCTTCGCCTCTGCTTGAGAGGTCAGTAAACTTCTACAGCAAATGTTGAACGGTATATCTCCAAAGTTCCATAGAACCAGTGGTCGAACAACTTGGTCTATAAACAACTTAAGCATTGCCTCAGCAACCACCTGTTGTCTCTCTAGGAATGCTTCGCGTGGTATTGAGCGTCCACTGTATCCAGTACCTGTTCCAGCAGCGCGTACCAACTCAGGAGGAACACCTACACCTAGCATTATTTGCTCTTCGAGATACTTTGCAGCTTCAATAAGCGGGCGTACATCCATAACATGCTCAGGCCATTCTATACTCCATTTGTCTCCTCCACCCATAGCCGGTGAGTATTTAGCACTAGAGAGGGTAAATCCAGCACCCGCCTTTGCCCATTCCACTAACTGACGTGCTACATCACGAGCGTTACGTCGAGGATTACCAGCGCTGTCAGGTTGTGTAGCTGGTATACCAGTCTTGGCAGTTTGCATGTCTTCCATTGGATGACGAACTATTGGACCTCTGTATCCTGCACGGTATACAGCAGCATCAATCACCTGTTCTACTGCATCACGCCAACCTAGTCGACGCCAAGGTCTCCATGCACCCATCAGTTGTGATCTTCCGTAGTGAGAGTTAAATCGTGGTCTATGAGGATACCAACAAGCTTTAGCCGGTATTGCCCCACTTGCATACCAGAGGTCAACCGGTTGTTTATCTCGTATGTTCTTTACTCGGACACCTATTGGGTTATACCCAAGTGATAATATAAAAGAGTCATTCGGATGAAAGTCCTTTAAGCGGGACCAAGTCATGTACCCGGCTGCTTCTTTATAGATATGCTCCCCAGCAGACCATCCATAGGCGTAACCCTCCTGAAGTAAAGGCATTCCGTTTTGCCAAAACTTTTCAACGTGTGATAGTACAAAATCGGCCACTTGAGAGTTTGTAGATATTGGCTTGCCTTCCAAGTTATCCTTGTTGATATGATCGGGTCCACCCCAGAACTCTGCACCATAGATACCTGACTTATAATACTCTAACGCTGTCATTACGACCGGGTGCATCTGCATAAACTCTAGGTCTCGGCGAAGAGTAATCTGAGGCATATCAGCGCCAGAGAGCCATAGAGATTCAAGTGGCATGACTGGACGATATCCAACAGTTACTTCTTCCTCAAGTATATCAGCAACGTTATTTATATTTACGTCACCATTAGTTCCAGGTTGAGCTTGTGTTGTGTTCATTTTGTAGTTATACCCTGAAAAGACACTGTGTTCTCTGAATTATCATCTGGCTGACTATATGGAGCTTGTATACCTTTTGGTGGTAGTGTGGTTCCACTAATATGTGCTGACGGGTCAGCTGCGGGTATGGTTTGACTAGTTGGAGGAACAGCTGTTGTGTACCAAAGCGACCATTGAGCGTGCCATAGTATAACTCCTGAGTAATTTCCACCCGGTGCTATTCTGTTATATCCCCACTGAGGATTTCTGTCATAAGGGATAGCGGGTGTACCACCTATTAACTTAATTCCAGGTATAGGCACCTGATAACCAACTCTGAGCGCCTGACCCCATATTCTAAACCAGTATCTTGAGTGCCCCATACGTTGGACAATATCTGTATACTGGTCCAAACATTTTAAGTTCACACCAAATCCAGTGAAACTGTCATAGTTTTGGTCATCTAAATTTGCCACAGCTATTGTATCATATCTATTGTTTACTTGTGGTAGTCGATTATGTATTACTATCCCTGAGTCAAGCATTACACCAACAGCGCAATCAAAGTATACCCAAGACGACAATGGGTTTGAAGGCCAGGGAAGCAGAACATTATTCTCAATAGAGGTTCCAATAGCAAGATCGGACTGACCTGTAAGGAAGTCAGTCTTTTTTGTACTACCTAGTGCAGTATTATTCCTTGTGAATGGCATCTTACCCACCACCAAAGTCTACAATTACGTCCAACTTAGGATCAAGTTGGTTTAATAACCACGATTGTGATTTGGATACACTATTCATTGAGGTTGCCCATATATTATTCCCTTGTGCATCTTGCTCTGGCAACTTCTTCCAAAGACCGCTAGCAAGTAGTATGTGGCTAAATGTAGTAACGAGTCGCCATGTTGCGGAGAACGATGTTGTCTTTGAGTCTAGATATAGCCCTTCGTCAAATGAGAAGTCTATTAACCAAGCATTTGCTCCTGGACCTGTAGGTCCCAGAGCCTGCGTCTGTTTGTTAAGAAACGTTTTCCAACTTGCTGCTGCTGAAAGGAGTAAACCAGCTCCAAGTATGTTGGCTACTGGTGCTGCTGCCGGATTCTGGTTGCCCTTTACATCTGGAACAACATTCCCAAGCACAGACTGCCCCATACGTAGGCGCAACAACGCTAAAAAAGCAAGCCAAGCAAGACGCCTCGGCTTGTTATTTATCCCGTCTATACTTCTAAATGGACCACGAACTACATATGTTGCTCGTAGTGTACAGAGCCACGAACAAAGACCCATACCAGCTCTAGCAGGTCGTACGTTATAAGTACCACGTGCAATAGTGCAGTCCTGTGGTAAGTCCATATACGGCTTCTCTTCAACTGTAAAGCTCCAATCCATAGTCCTTTTGTCACGTGATACATGAAACTCTCGATTTGTAACATGGAATCTAGTCAGATCAATACCCGTCATAACTCTAGTTTCTATTTGCGAACGTAAAGCGTCTACCGTTGTAGTCAGTGTTCGCGTTTTCTGAGATGGTACTCGTGTCATAGGTATCTCTAGTGTACCACTCGCAGATAATACGCTAAACCCATCTTCAGTGTAGGTTACAACTGTTTCATAGTTAAACTGGAGTAGTGTGGGGGCTAAAGCGGCTAAAGTAACAAAGCTTCCTCCTTTAGATTGTGGAACCTCAGTGATGTGAACTTTAACTTGCCATTGAACCTTTGCACATAATCCACCTCCAAGCGGTTGGAACTCTAGAAGTTCTGGAACTGGTCCCCATACAACATCTCCTACCCCAGCACCTCCACCAGCTGGATTAACCACTATGTCACAACCTCGTCCTTCATAAACGAAAGCGCCCCCTTGAGCAGTTAATAAGTTACGTAGCTGCGCAGTAGTTGCATTTACCCCAGTTAGAGCAACATTAGTAGGAGCTGTCACATACCCGTCAGCAGTAATTAAGTATTCCATATACTTTACAGTACGCTGAGCGTTGTCTTTTACGGCTTTTCCACTTACTGTTGTGACAAACAGTGGTGAGAATACACATCCATTATAGGAAAGTGTTCCTATATCCATTAACGTTGAGGGTCCAGTAGTAAAGTTAAACGTCGGCAGAGCCATAGTTGTCTCAATTTCTGTTATTACTTTGCTCTAATTTTTTCACCTGTGAGGTACTAATACACCTTCTCCACCTTCTTTGAACAGTATGCTAGTTGGGTCATCAATAGGCGGACGCATATTCTCTTGTAACGTCAGAGCAATTAACTCTGTTGCCCCTGGTATTGCCTTAAGTGGGGCAAGCAGAGCATTTATAGCATTCTCAATCCCTTCACCAGATGGCATGATAAACTCCAATACTTCAAGTATTCGAGTGATAATGGGTATTATTTTTACCATCAATTTAACTTTTATGTCCTCAAACTTTTGCTGCAAATCACTCTGAGCCATTACATACTGTGCCATCGTCTTTCCAACTTCTTGGGCACGTCTAAGGTCTCCCATCGTCTGACGTATCTCGGCTACTGCCTGTGCCTGAGCTATAACTGGGCTATACTCACCATAGCGCTCTACAGACTTATCAAGTTCCTTCATCACCCGACCAAGTTGTGTGGCTCCTTCTCCTATAGCACTTACAAAGATACTAACAACAGGTGCAACATCAAATAATTTATCACCTACCGCCTTTGCACCCTCTCCTAACCTACCGATGTTATTAGCAACGTTTTCATCTGATGATACTACAGCGGCTGTAAAGTCTCCCATTGCACGAATACTACTCATAACACCTTCACGAAGTTGTTTAAGAGCCTCCTTCACAGCCACAGCTATTCCAACTATAGGGACTATGGCACCAGCTAACTCTCCAATACCCCCAGCTGCTCCAGCCCCCTCCATTGCTCCGGCTTCTTCCATCGCTCCAGCACCTTTTGCAGATACCCCTTCCGCAGCTTTAGTAGTTTTTACAGCTTCAACAGCTTTTCTTGCATCTTCAATAGCTTTCCTTGCAGTCTCAACAGACTCTCTAGTTCCTAACTTCTTTGCATCCTCCACAGCTACTTCTGCTGTTTC